>PJEL010004225.1_pt1 | contig 11978 bp, 10 predicted proteins | sample 1853271 | NCBI WGS metagenome assembly PJEL01 (sample SAMN08108733, study PRJNA415343) | Invertebrate metagenome, whole genome shotgun sequencing project. | host: Globobulimina | place: Sweden: Gullmar Fjord | collected 2015-08 | reverse complement strand
TTCTAGCGCTCCTTCGCGGCGTCGATCCACGCGGTCACCAGCTTGGCTTCGGTGAGCTCCGAGTCTCTGATCCGGATCTCCACCAAGCCGTCGGCAAGGGGCTCGACGCGCAGAAATCGGTTCCCGCTGCCATCCTCGACGACAGCCACCGTCTCCGGCCTGTCCCGTACTCCGCGCCCGGTCTCCGGCCATGCTGCTGGTGGTCCGAGAAAATCCGATCCAGTCACCGCCCTGGCGACATCTGGAGGTTGAAGGCAATGCCTGAACCCACATCGGAGGCCCCATGCACGCCACGAGTACGTCGCCATTTTCTCGGATGCTGTTGCTCTTTGCGGTGATAGGCCTCGCCGGATGCGGCGGAAAAGGCGATACCGATGACAGCGGCGTGGAGTCAGATACCGACACCGACACCGACGCCGACACCGACGCCGACACCGACGTCGACACTACAGAGCTTTGCGACGACGGTATCGACAACGACAGCGATGGCCTGATCGACTGCGAGGATGGGGACTGCGCCGACGATGGGTCCTGCGTGGAGACCGACTGCGCCGACACGGTCGACAACGATGACGACGGGGTCGCCGACTGCGCTGACGAGGACTGCTGGGGGAACGGATGCGCGGTCACCATCGCCGAGTGGCAAGGGGCCAGCCAGATCAACGCTTGGCAGATGTACAGGAGCTACTCGCTCACGGGCGGGAACTCCTGCTCGGGCTCGGGCAGCTCGATGGTGGCCACGCTGAACGTCGAAGCCCCCCACGGAATCGTGAGGACGATGCAGGCCAACAGCCCGGTCTGGAGGACCTGTACCTGGACGGCGGACTCCACGGAATGGTCGGACTCCAACCTCTACACGCTCGAGGGCACGGCGGTCACTCGGAACGGCTTCAACATCTCCGGCGACTGCGATGCGGACTCGTCTGGCGCACTGCCTCAGTACCTGGCCTTCGACTACTTCTATGGGTCCCAGGGCTTCCCGATTCGTACGCAACCGGACGGGCTGGGCGCTGTTTGGTTCTTCATGGACAGCTCTCCAACCGGGTACGACAGCGACTCAACGGGCTACCTCGAGGCAGGTTCTCCCTGCGATATTCAGCACTACACCAGCACGCTTAGCTACACTTTCGGGGCCACTCCCGGCGCGGAGTACGTCGAGTTCAGCCCGTGAGCCTCCCTCGCAAGATGGCGCTGATCTCGCTGGGCTTGGGCATTGGCTGCGCGTCACAGGACGAGACGAAGAGCCGCGAACCCACCGACACGGACCCAACGACCGACACTCCGACGCACACCGACACTGGCACCCCTCCCGAGCTACCGGTCTTCGACTGCAACACCGCACCAACCGAGCCGTTCACCATCACCCAGTTGGATGCTCCCCGCGGCTACCATGGCCTGGCCTTCGACGATCTGGGCAACATTGTCGGCGGTGACAACGTCTCCCTGGTGAAGTCGACCTATGACGGCGATTGGAGCGTCTGGGTGCCCAACACCGGCGTGCTCGAGCAGATGGAGTACCTACCGAACGGCGATCTGGTGGTCTCTGACTCCGACAGCGGCAGCCTGCTCCGGATCACTCCCGAGGGCGCAGTGTCGACGCTGGCATCCGACGTGGCCGCGTACGGCGTCATCCTCGGCCCGGACGAGATGATCTACGCCGCCACCAATGGCAAGGTTCGACGCATCGATCCCGACACCGGAGACAAAGAGGACATCCTCGGCGATTCCCCCGGCTGGAGCCCTCACACTGTCGCCTTCAACCTCGACTATTCGAGGCTGTTCATCGGCGCGATCTCACCAGACGGGTCCATCTATTACCTGGATCTCGACGCGGAACTGAACCCGGTCGGAGACGTGCACCTGTGGATGTCTGGGGTGGGGGAGGGCTGGCACGACGGGCTCGGCATGGACGTGTGCGGAAACCTCTACGTCGCCGACTACCACACGGCATCGCTGTATCGGGTCAGCCCAGAGCAAGAGGTCACCCGGATCATAGGTCCGGATCTGACTACCTATGGCCACGGCATCGAGTGGGGCAACGGGATCGGCGGCTGGAAACACGACGCGATCTACCAGCCGCAGCCCTACGACGACAATACCGTTGCCGAGGTCCATATCGGGATCCCGCCTGTGGGGTGGGAGGGCATCGTCATTCCGGCGGGCTGAGTGGTCCGCGCCTCTCCGCGATATCAGCGCAGACCGCTCCCCGGAGGCCGAATTGCCACTGCTCCAGCCTGCCCCGAAGGCCGACGACGACTACGAGAAGCTGAAGCCACTCGACATCACTCCCGCCGAGGTCCTCGAGATGGACGAGGCGACCTGGTACGCCAAGGTCTACCGGGGCGAGGACGTGCCGCAGCTCACCCTGCGCGCGGTGGCCATGGGCTCGGTGCTCGGTTTTGTCCTGGCCTTCACCAACCTGTACATCGGACTGAAGACCGGATGGGGCCTCGGTGTGGCAATCACCGCCTGCATCCTGTCCTATGCGTTCTACAGCACCGCTCATGCCGCTGGTCTGGCCAAGACCCGCATGACGATCCTCGAGACCAACTGCATGCAGTCCACGGCGTCGTCGGCGGGCTACGCAACCGGCGGCACAATGGTCTCAGCCATCGCCGCGCTGTTGATGCTCTCGGCCACCGATGCCAACCCACAAGGTGAGCACCTCGCGTGGCCGGTGCTGGTGATGTGGACGTTCTTCCTCGGCGCGCTGGGAACGGTCATCGCCATCCCCATGAAGCGCAACCTCATCAACAAGGAGCGCCTGAAGTTCCCGTCGGGGACCGCCGCAGCCGTGACCCTGCAGTCCCTGTACTCCGAGGGCTCTGAGGCCGTAAAGAAGGCTCGTGCCCTGCTCTTTGCGTCGATCTTCGGCGCCATCTTCCCGATCATCCTCGAGCTCAACTTGCGGAGCACCACGACCACCGACGACGCTGGGGCTGAAATCGTAGAGCGAACCCCGCTTCTCCCAGCAGATTCGCCGATCTTCGACTGGCTACCCGCCCGCGGTACGCACCTCGTGGACGGTGCGCCGGTGGCCAACCAGTCCTCGGACTGGACCATGGTCATGGATCACAACCCGGTGATGATCGCCGCGGGCATGCTCGTGGGCCTGCGGGTCGCCATCTACATGACGCTGGGCAGCCTCCTGCTCATCTACTTCGTCGGCCCCCTGGGCTACGAGGCGGAGTGGGTCAGTGCGGCAACCGGCGAGACCCTGCGCGCCACCACCGAGCCGTGGAAGGCCTGGAAGGAGATCGGGATCTGGCTTGGAGTGCCGATCATGGTCGCCTATGGCCTGCTGTCCTTCGCCTTCCAGTGGCGCACCATCCTTCGCGCCTTCACCAGCCTGGGCGGCGGCGGCGCGGAAGAGGGAACCACCGAGCAGCGGGAGCTCATCGCCAGGACCGAGGTGCCGTTCTCCTGGTTCGCTTGGGGCGGTCTACTCGCTGGCGCCGGCACGGTGTGGGTCTCGACCGTGTACTTCGCCATCCCCTGGTACTACGGCGTGCTCGCCGTTTTCCTCACTTTCTTCCTGGCTTTGGTCGCTGCCCGTGCCACCGGAGAGTCCGACATCACCCCGGTCGGTGCCATGGGCAAGCTCATGCAGCTCACATACGGCATCCTCATCCCGCAGTCGACCACCGCCAACCTGATGACGGCGAGCATCACCGCCAGCTCTGCGGGTTCCGCCGCCGACCTCCTCAACGATCTGAAGAGCGGCTATCTGCTGGGCGCCAACCCACGTCGCCAGTTCATCGCCCAGTTCATGGGCATCTTCTCCGGCACGATCGCCACGGTCTTCGGCTTCTATCTGCTCGTGCCCGATGCCACGGTGCTCAACGGGGTCGCCGGTCACGCTCCGAAGTTCCCGGCACCGGCGGCACAAGCCTGGAAAGCCGTCGCCGAGGTCTTCCGCATGGGCCTCGAGAACATGCACCCCATGCACCAGCAGGCCATCTTCATCGGCCTCGCCCTCGGGACCGTGATGATCCTCATGGAGATGGCCCTGCCCAAGGCCAAGAAGTGGCTACCCTCGGCCACTGGGATCGGGCTTGGCCTGATTCTGCCCTTCCAATACCCGTTCTCGATGCTGATCGGTGCGGTCATCGCCTGGGCCTGGACGAGCCGGAGCTCCGAGCACGCCGACGACTACCTGGTGCCCGTGGCCTCGGGGGTCATCGCTGGCGTGTCGATCCTGGGCGTGCTAGCGGCGTTCTTGAACGAATTTGTGATAGCCGGGTAGCGGGGTTCAAAGAAAACCCTAAACAGAATCTTCGAGGTCTCGGTAGTCGGGGGGATGATTCCCGCGATGGCCCAACCCGACGACACCGATACGTCTCTGATCCTCGCCGCGCAGCACGGCGACGAGACAGCGCTGGAGGCCCTCGCGAGTCGGTGGTGGCCGCGTTTGCGTCGCTGGGCGCTGGTCGAGCTCGGAGATCCATCGCTGGCTGAGGACGCCTCGCAGGACGCGCTGATCCGGATGATGCGCCACCTGCACTCCTGCGACGCCAGCCGACCCTTTGGGAGCTGGCTGCGTCGCCTGGTTCGGAATGTCTGCCACGATCTGCGGACCAAGCGCGGTCTGGTGATCCCCTTCGATCACGACCGACCCCAGGCGCCCACGGTCGAGCGATCCCACGATCTGGTGCGCGGTGCCCAGCGAGCGCGGGAGGCATTCTGCGCGCTGAGCCCGCGTCAACGTCAGGTTCTGGAGCTGTGTGACCACCAGGGCCAGAGTGCGGACGAGGTGGCCGAGGAGCTGGAGATCGCGCCCGGGACTGTACGGGCGCTGCTGCACCAGGGACGTTCGGCCCTGCGAAGGCGGCTGGTGGCGCATCGCGTCGAGCTGGTGGCGCTGCTGAGGGAGGCCCGATGACCTGTACAAAGGTGCAAGAGCAGCTGTGGGAGCTGGCCATCGAGGACTTCGACTCCCTCGAGCCGCACCTGGGGCAGTGTCGCGAATGTGCGGCCTTGGCGGCGGCGATTCGCGAGGAGCAGCAATCGGTCGAGGCCGGGCTGGCGGAGTTTGCCAGTGCCGTGCCCCTTCGAGAGGCCCTCGTCCGTGCCAGAGAGCTCAAACAACCGGCGTCGTCCCCGGCGCCCGCGAGGTGGAAGATGTTGGATAGCGGACTGCACTGGGTGGCGATAGCGGCGGCGGCGGCGGCGGCGTTGAGCGTGGGATTGTATACGACCGTCCCGGGAAACCCAGCAGCGATGGTGCCCCAGATGCCCGTCGAAGTCCCGATCACTGTGACTTCGGCCTGCGTCGACCTGAGGAAGCTCGAGCCCGGCGCAATAGCTGGAACCCTCTCGGAGGAGGCCGTCGAGTGCCTGGTACTGCGCGCCGACGACCCCGACGATCCAGACCTCGTCAAGGCAGTGCGGCTGCTGACGGTGAACGCCTTCGCCATGGGGGACGACGAGCAGTGGGAGCGCTTCTCGACGCACCTCGCCGCCATCGAGCCCGAGGATGCGAGCGTGGCGTTCAAGCTCGCGATTCACTACTCCAGGAATCCCGGTCCCGACGGTCAGCTGAACGCCCACCTCAGTGCCGAGCGAGCCCTGAAGGTCGCGGGTGTTTGGAGCGGCGAGACCTACGTGAAGCGGGCGGGCATCCTGCATCGGCTCAACGTCAAGGCCACTCGTTCGATCTGGGAAGAGCGTCCCAGAGAGGCGCGCGAGATGGCCAGGAAAGCGGCCCTCGACTGGCTGGAGTTCTCGGTCTCGGAGTCTCTGCCTCTCGAGGCACCCGAGGCGGCCTGTCTCGCCGTGACCGGCGACCCGCGGTGTGAGGAGTAGACGCCATCCCGGCGATGGACGTTTGCACCGGCAGACCCTATGATCGAACATCGAACACCAGAAGAGGGGATCCAGACTGGCCACTGAACGGACTCATGGTTGAACGATGACGCAGCCGACCCGCACCGATGCACAGCTCGTACAAGCCTGGCTCCAAGGAGATCGCGACGCTCGGGACCGCGTGCTCGAAGCCTGGGCACCGACGGTGCTGGCCTGGTGCATGCGGCTCGGCGGGCCCAGGGTCGACCCCCACGACGCGGCCCAGGACGTCATGATCGTGCTCCTCACTCGTGGCCATCGCTGCAAGGACATCCGGCGCTTCGACGCCTTTGTGTACGGGGTGACTCGCAAGATCATCCTCAAGCATCGCACCCGTACATGGATCAAGCGCTGGGTGGGCATGACGCTGCCGGATCGCCCAGATCGCGGTCCCGGGCCCCAGGTTCGCGCCCAGATCTCCGAGACCGGCAAGCGGGTGCAGCAGGTGCTGGAGCGCCTCAGTGGCGGCGACCGAGATGTGCTGGTGCTGTGTGATCTAGAGGGCCGAAGCGGCACCGAGGTTGCTGCGCTGCTCGAAGTGCCGCTTGGAACGGTAAAGAGCCGCCTCCGTCGCGCGAGGGAGCGGTTCCAACGCGAAGCCACACGTCTGGCGCTGGCGGTGCCTATGCAAGAGGCCGTCGCCGAGGGGATGGGACATTGAAGGAGACCCGCGACGAACTCAAGGCACTCGGCGAAGAGCTGCAACCCACTGCCGAGGATGTTGCCAGGCTGGACGGCTCCCTGGAGGCCCAGCAGGACACGCCCTCGGCCTATCCGCTCCTGCGCGAGCTGGGGGTGCCCTCCGCCGAGGAAGTGCTGCATCTGCAACGTTCCGTGGTCGAGGCATTGGACAAGGACCCTCCAGCGGCGCGCGAACTTCGGCGACGTGTGTTGATCGTCGGCTCGGTGGTGGCTCTGGTCGCTCTGGCTGCGGGTGCGCTCGCCCTATTGACCTGACGGGGCTCCACAGCTCACCATGGGTTTGACTCCAGACTTGACCTAAGATGGGCGCGGAGGAATCCGTTTGCCCCTGGCGCCCCCATCTGTCGAGCTCAGCGCGGGCACGGTCGTGGAGCGGTATGTCATCGATCGCGTGCTGGGAAGCGGCGCCCAAGGCACGGTCTATCTCGTGCGCCATACCCACCTCGGTACCCACCACGCGCTCAAGGTGGTCGACAACGCCAAGCCCTCGGTGGCCCAGCGCCTGCTCCGGGAAGGACGCGCTCAGGGAACCCTGAAGCACTCCGGGGTCGTACCGGTCACCGACATGGTGGCGATGCGCGACAAGCTGGGTTTGGTCATGGAGTATGTCGAGGGGCCGAGCCTGGAGCAGCTGCTGGCCGGGCAGCGCCTCACCTTGTCGCAGGTGGACGCCTTGGTGCCGCAGATCCTGTCCGCGGTCGCCGCAGCGCACGAGGCCGGCGTCATCCATCGGGACCTGAAGCCCGGGAACATCCTGCTCCAGATCCAGGGAGATCAGCTCCGCACGCGCATCACCGACTTCGGCCTGGCCAAGCTTCTCGAGCCCGAGGGCGGCACACCGAGGGCAACCCGCAGCGGCACTCCCATGGGAACCCCCCACTACATGGCTCCCGAACAGGTGCGCGATGCGTCGACAGTGGACTGTCGAGCGGATCTATTCTCCGTCGGGGCGATCCTCTACGAGATGGTCACCGGTGCGTTGGCCTTCCCTGGCGATGACATATTTGGCGTCTTCCAGCGCATTGTCGTCTTGGACTACCAGCCGCCCGAAGCGCTCTGTCCCGACCTGCCTGCCCGCATGAAACGCAGCATCGACGCCTGCCTCACGCTGGTTGACGATCGAGTGGCCTCCAGCGCCGAGCTCGCGGAGCTGTGGTGGGGAGGGGAGAGTTCTCCCGCAGCTGCACCCTGGAGCGACGCGGAGCTGAAGAGCTGGACCAGCCTCCCCAGCATCGTTCCCAGTGCGGAACCGCTGCGCCCAGCCGCGCCAGAAATCTCTGAATCGCCCGGTCAGAGCACGATCATCCACGTGGGTCCGACGTACACGAACTTGATCGTGATGGTGCTCATGGTGCTGGTGGTCGGCTGGTGGGTCTGGCCTCGTGCCGACGGGAATCTCGTCTCCGACGACCCCGAAGTGCAGCGCTTGTTCGAGCTGGCGTACGCCGAGATGCTCGATGCCGACATCAGGACCTCCTTCGATCTGTTCGCCAAGGTCGTCGAGGCCGAGCCCGAGGCGCCGTGGCCCCGCTTCCTACAGGCCACCGCCTCCGGCAACGACGCTGCCCTGGCAGAGATCGCTGCCCTCGTAGATGGCGACAGCACCAATGAGCAGCTGATTCGCCTGGTTGCGGCCACACGGGCTGGCGAGGAAGTCGACGAGCGCTGGAGCGAGTTCTTCGAGCGCTACCCCGACCACTTCCTGGGGCGGGTGCGGGTTGCGGGCCTGAAGGTCGGTGTCGACCCCAACGACTACGACGCTACGGTGGGGCTGTATCGTCGTGCCGTAGAAGCGGCCCCGGAGCACGCGCTGGGCCACTGGCTCCTGGCTCGACACATGATCAGCCACAACCGCTTGGCCGATGCGAGAGAAGTCATCGACGTCGCCCTCGTGGACCATCCCGGAGCCCCTGGGCTGCTGCTCCAGAAGTCCCGGCAGGCTTGGGCCGTCGGGGACATCGAGGGTTCACGTCAAGCTGCTCTGTCGCTGATGCACCACCTGCCGGGCTCCACGGATGGGCGCGCGCTGTTGGCGCAGGCTCACCTGACCCTCGGGGACCTCCCGGCCTATGAACGCCAGGTCTCTGTGCTCTTGTCGGAGGAAACTCCCGCGGGTCTTGCGTCCGTGGCCGCCAGGGGCCAGGCGACCCTCACGTTTGGTTTTGGCATGCAGCGACGGGCGCGGGAGCTCACCAATGCCTGCGTCGAGATCGCCGAGCGAGCCCGGCTCTACGATCAGAAGGTCGAGTGCAGGGTGTCGGCGCTCCAGCTCGATCGCTTCGCCCAGGACTGGGACGAGATGGAGGCAGATATCGGGCGTCTCAAGGTTGCCCTGGCTGAACCAGAGGTCACTGCCGAGATCGAGGAGTTCGGTCAGTTCCGCGCCCTGCACGCCACAGCGCACGCGGCCGCGGCCCGAGGAGATCTCGAGCTGGCCGACAGCCTGCGGGCGCGCCTGGAAGACGTTCCGTTGGCCGATCCCGTCCGCAACCGTGCCACGCTGATCCTCTGGCTCGACGCTGCAATCGCCGAGGCGCGAGGCGCGGTGCATCAGCCGTATGTGGATCTCCTGCGCGAAAAGGGCGACGATATTGGGCGTCCATACTACATTGGTGCCCATTTCCTGCGCGCCGGAGACGAGCGTGCCCGGAGCGAGCTGGAGCAAGTCGTCGAGGCGTCGCGGGACCGGCTAGGGACGGCGTTCACGCTGCATCACGAGGCGGAGGCCCGCGTTCTGCTTGCGGAGTTCCTCGCTGACGTCGAGCCCGATGCAGCGCTGGGTCATGTCACTGCGCTGCGAGAGCTGTGGCCCCTGGCGGACGAGGACCACGACTTCCTGCGGCGGGCGGCGGTCGTCGAGGCATTGGTGTCTGGCGCGGACTGACCTGTGACCAGATCTAGGGGCCGTACTCGGGCAGGCCGCTGTGGCCCGCCTCGTCGAGCTCCAGATGGATATCTGCGTGATCGACGTCGGCCAGCTCCTCCAGCCTCGCCCGCAACAGAGCCCCGATGTGACGCGCCTGTTCGACCCTGAGCGCATCGTCCACACAGATGTGGACCTGCGCTGTGACCGCGTCACGGAGGAAGTGCAACAGCACGTGGGTCACCGCATCGACCCCCTCGGTGGCTCCGGCCAACGCGCGAATCGCCTCCTCGAGCTCGGGCCTGGGGCGCGCCAGACCCTCTCCCGGAGCCAAGTCCTCGTCGGGCTCGGGATCGATGTGCACCAACACCTCGGTCACGTCTTCTCTGGCGGCGAAAACGTGCTTTCGTACGCGCTCGGCGACCTGATGCCCATCGGAGACCGTGGTGGCGGGATGCACCTCGACGTGCAGATCGACCAGCACCGCCGGCCCCATCCGCCGGGCGCGGAGCTCGTGCACCGACTCGACCCCCGGCAGCGTCCGAATCTCGCTCGCCAGCTCGGCGATCTCCCGTCCATCGGATGCGTCGGTGACCTCCTTGACAGCCCCCCGCAGCAGACCCAGCGCCATCCAGCCGATCATCGCCGCCACCAGGACTGCGGCAGCGGGATCCAGGACCGGGAAACCCATGCGCGCACCGAGGATACCGGCGAATGCCGCCACCGAGGACAGGGCGTCGGAGCGGTGGTGCCAGGCATTGGCGATGACCAGGGGGCTGCGGTAGCGCTTCCCGACGCGCACGGTGGCCTGGTAGAGCACTTCCTTGGCCAGGATGGACACCAGCGCTGCCCACAGGGCGATGGACTCCGGCGCGGTGCTCGTGCCAAACCGCTCCAGGGCGTCCCAGGCGATCCCGGCGGCGACCGCGAGCAGCACGACGGACAACGCCACGGTGCCCAGGGTCTCGTAGCGGCCGTGGCCGTAGGGGTGGTCTTCGTCGGGTGGTTTGGCCGCCATGCGCAGGCTGACGAGGGTGACCACGTCGCTGGCGAGGTCGGAGAGGCTGTGCGCGGCATCGGCGACCAGGACGCTGGAGCCCGAGAGCACCCCGACCACGCCCTTCACCACGGTGAGTCCGAGGTTCACACCAGCGCCCGCCACCGTGATGCGGTTTGTGGCGGTTTGACGCGCCTGGTCGTTGTTGGTCTCTCTCATGCTCGGGCCGGCATCCTCTCAAGGAGCAGTATCGCCAACCGGGGCGCTTTGCCCGCCGGCCTGGCCAGAACCAAATGAGCATCGTCGCCACCTGGTCCCAGGACCTGGCCGAGGCTTGCCCAGCATCCGACGAGTCTCGGCTGGGCCAGGGAACGTCTTTTTCTTGATACAGCGTGCGCATCAGATCCAGCTCGGGTAGGTTTTTGTCAGTTCGCAGCTGCTGCGAACCATCGAGGTGCGAATTGGGCCCCATTTCAGTGACTTCTGCCCCAGTTCGTAGCCTTTTGCTTCCGTTGGCCGCCATTCCTCGCGTCCCGGTGGCATCATGGCTGCAAAGTCCTATATATCTACTCCCTCCCTGAGCGCAGCTGCGTCCGAGAGTGACCTCGGCGCTCTACCGGAGCTGGAAGAAGAACCCGATCTCGGCAACGAAGCCGCCAAGCAGGAGCTAGGCCGCGGCGGCGATCCCACTGCCCCTCCAGGCTCGCCCGACGGCCTCCCTGCGGATCCCATGGGGGCGGCCACCTCGGGGTCTCCCTCTGCGCTGCCCTACCTGGAGGAGCTCGAGCAGCACTTTCAGGCCACCCTCTCCCACATCCGGGTCTACCTGGCACAGCCAGCCGTCGCCGAGATGGGAGCCGAGGCCGTGAGCAGCGGGCAAACGATCGCGTTTGTCGACGCCAACCCCGATCTGAATCTCGTGGCCGAGGAGGTGGCGCACACGTTCCAGGGCCAGGGGCCTGATCCCATGTCCTCGCCGAGCGGCGGCGATGAGAAGGCCGCCAAGGGCGCTGCAGACAAGATCGAGGCTGGAGAGAGTGTCGATGTCGGCGGCCTGGGTCAGGCCAGCGCCAAAGTCCAACGCCGGGAGACGACCGACGACACCGCCACCGAGTATGCGCCCGACCCCGCCCTCCGTCAGATGTGGTGGGGCAACGTCTACGTCTACAAAGAGGACAAGGACTATGCCGAGGCCGCCATGGGGCGCCCGATCAAGCGAGAGACGACCTTCAAGGGTCTCGAGACGCTCACCAAGGAGGACTTCACCAAGCGCAGCGAAGAGAAGGCGACAGCCCGCAATGGGGTGCGCGATCAGCTCCTCACGGGCCTCGACACAGACAAGCCCTACCGCGCGATTGCCACCTTCAACAAGAACAAGGCCGCGGTCGAGTCCGATCCCAAGAAGAAGGTCTTCCTCCCGTACCTCTACGATGACCCGCTGCTCTGGTCCAATGCGGCGATCATAGAGATCTCCCGCACCTATCCCGAGTTCGTCAAGGCCCAGGCCCAGGCCCTGGACCCGGTCCAGGTCCTCAAGGACCGCATGACCGCCACGGCAACCGATGGCACCAC
>PJEL010004224.1_pt1 | contig 11985 bp, 12 predicted proteins | sample 1853271 | NCBI WGS metagenome assembly PJEL01 (sample SAMN08108733, study PRJNA415343) | Invertebrate metagenome, whole genome shotgun sequencing project. | host: Globobulimina | place: Sweden: Gullmar Fjord | collected 2015-08 | reverse complement strand
ACACACTGGACAAACAGTGTCAGGTATTTATAGCAGAGAGGATGGGCTACGAAGACGAGAGACTGACAAGTGGTTCCTTATCAGAAATTGCCAAACAGCAATTTTCTAGTTTAAACGTGATGATTATCACCAACAGTCAGCCAGTTGTAGATGACCAAACATACACCTTCGGATTAAACGAAGACAATATATCTCATAGCCGTGGATTAATAACTAAGGATGAAGTAAGAGCCGCCATCCTCCACAAGTTGCGCCTGCCTCAATCAGGAGTACTGTGGGACATTGGCGCAGGTAGTGGCTCCATCTCTATTGAAGCAGCAGGGCTTTGCCCGGACCTGCAAATTTTTGCCATAGAGCGTCACGCAGACGAGCAGCAAAACATCATTGAAAACATCCAAAAATTTAAACGCCCCAATATCAGATTAATCAAAGGTGAGGCCCCGGCCTCCCTTAAAGGTCTGGCCCGCCCGGACCGAGTCTTTATTGGTGGAAACGGTGGCAACCTACAGCAGATTATCCATACAGTAAATGAACTTCTCTCACCAAATGGCACAATCGTAATCAGCGCTGTTATTTCCGCCACTAGAGAGACTGCTCCCAACCTGTTACACAACCTTGGATATACGGTCATGCTAAAGACAATTGCAGTAACTCGCTCCACTTTTCCGCCTTCCCCGGAGGGTGCTGTGGAGCTTAACCCAATAACCATAATTTCTGGAACAAAAGGATCGCAAGAGTAGATATCAACCAATATCACTTTACGGCCTTTATTAATAAAAACTAATAAGAGCTATATCAATGACTGGAAAATTTTATGTAATAGGAGTTGGCCCCGGAGACCCTGAACTAATCACTGTTAAAGGCCTGCGGATTCTTGAAGAAAGTTCGGTGCTTGTTGTGCCCAAGGGAAAAATTGACGGCAACTCCACAGCCCTTGCCATCCTGGAGCAAATAGTCTCCATTAAAGACAAAGAAATCATCGAGATTTATTTCCCAATGAAGAAAATCCGCATGGATGAGCCTCCTCACCCAGAAGTGGATGAGGCCTGGCACCAGGCCGCCTCAAAAATACTTGACTGCATCGCACAAGGCAAAACAGTGGCCTTCCCTACCCTTGGCGACCCTGCAATTTACAGCACCGGCTTTTACACATGCCAAACTCTTTATTCTATGAACCAAGAAGTAGAAACCTATATCATCCCTGGTGTCCCATCCATGAGCTCTTGTTCTGCTACGACTGGCATACCACTTTGCCAGGGTGACGACATGCTGGCAGTAGTTCCAGCAACCTTTAACAACCAAAAACTAGCAGAGGTATTCTCCACCTTTCAAACCATTGTTCTGATGAAGGTCCACCGGGTCATGGATAGACTGACTAGCTTGCTTAAGGAGCACAATCTCCTCGACAAGGCCGTACTCATTGAACGCAATGCCCAAAATGATGAACGTATTATTCATGATCTAACCTCAGTGAAACCCGATGAACTGCATTATTTTTCCACCATCATAGTGAGGACTCGATGAACCCAGTTTACTTTATTGGCGCTGGCCCAGGCGACCCTGAATTATTAACTATCAAAGGCAAGCGCCTTCTTGAAGAAGCCGACTTAATAATCTATGCTGGATCTTTAGTTAATCCAGCCTTGTTGGACGGATTACAAGCAGAAATTCATAACTCAGCCAGCCTTAATCTTGATCAAATAATCACCTTATTGGTAGCCGCCCAAAACGAAGGGAAAAAGGCGGTCCGTTTACACACCGGTGATCCTGCAATTTACGGCGCAATCAAAGAACAGATGGTTGCGCTTGACAAACACGACATTAACTACGAGGTGGTTCCGGGTGTAAGTTCTGCTGCTGCCACGGCTGCCGCTTTAAAGGCCGAGTTAACCTTGCCTGAAATTTCACAAACTGTGATCATTACCAGACAAGCTGGCCGGACTCCTGTTCCGGAAAAAGAAAAACTAAGCTTACTTGCGGCGCACCAGGCAACCATGCTCATCTTCTTGAGCGTTGGCATGATAGATACTGTGATGGAAGAGCTCACAGCTGGCGGTTATCCTAAAAACACCCCTGTGGCTGTGGTGGAGAAGGCCAGTTGGCCTGATCAGCAAATTGCCAGAGGCACCATCGCAGACATTGCAAAAAAGGTAAAGAAAGCCCAGATAAAAAAAACAGCGATGATCGCAGTTGGCAAAGTTTTTGGCAACGACGAGCTTTCTGCTGTATCCAAACTCTATGACAAGAATTTTTCACACGCTTGCCGCCAAGGTGATAATTAAACCATAATGCTTTAACGACAAAACACTTTCCAGTCTGAGAATACCTACATTATTCCAGATCGCAACAAGCTAGGAGCCTGTCGGAGAATTATAATTGTCACGAAAAATTGAGAAATCGAGATCAAATTTTCGGGAATTTAAGGCGAATAATGGCGCTATTTAACGAAAATTGGCGGTAATTTGGACCGACTTTCTCGATTTTGCAGTAAATTCGGAATTCTCAGACAGGCCCTATGCTATAATGAACTCAGGAGGTACCTAAAATGACTGTTATCCCCAGTTACAATCCACCTGAGTTCAATGAAAGTTCCTTAACCAATGCCCCATTGGTTAACCTGCGCCCTGCTCCAGCCAATGGTATTGCTCCTGACAATTACCACGCCACCTCCAATCACCCTGAATACCTTCATGTTTCAAAAGGAAACTGGCTTCTGGCTCCGGAAAGCCGAATGGACTCTGTCTTGGTGGTCGATAACAATGCCATCCTTGTCAAAGAGGCCCGATCCTTGAAGAAAGGCGATATGATTGCAGTAGGGCGTTCTGAAAATGGTGAGGATGGAATTCTAGTCCATACAACCGGTTTTGATCAATCAAGCCAAGACCAGAAAGAAAAATTTGCTTTTCGAACGAGAGGCACCAGAGAAACGCCTTTTTCCCGCTCTTACGACCATCTCTATGATGTCCTGCGGCACGACCGGAACAATGGTCATATTGTCTGGGTTTTAGGGCCGGCTGTGGCCTTTGACAAAGACAGCCGGGAAGCCATGCAAGGGCTGATCGAAAATGGCTTTTGCCATGGGCTTATGGCCGGAAATGCTTTGGCCACCCATGACCTTGAGGCCGCTTTTTTCGGAACAGGCCTTGGTCAAGACATTTACAGCCAAGCCTTGCAACCTCTTGGCCATTATAATCATCTTGATATTTTGAACATGGTCAGAAAAGCAGGGTCAATCAAAAAGGCCATCAAAACCCATAATCTTGAAAGCGGCATCATGTACGCATGTGAAAAAAATAAGATCCCATACGTGCTGGCCGGTTCAATCCGGGATGACGGTCCGTTACCAGAAGTAATTGCCGATGTCTATCAGGCCCAGGATGCCATGCGCGAGCATGCCAGAAAAGCAACCACCGTAATTACCCTGGCCACACAACTGCATGCCATTGCCTTTGGCAACATGACACCCAGTTACAAAATCCAGGGCAACAACACTGTCCGCCCTGTCTATTTTTATATTGTCGACATGACTGAATTCAGTGCTGACAAGCTGGCTAACCGTGGTTCAGCCCAAGCTGTTGCCATATTAACCAATGTCCAGGATTTTATTGTAAATCTCTGGAACAACCTATCAAAAGTGCCATGAAAAAGACTGTCGGAACAGATCATGGGGCAGACTGCCACAATTCGGACAGCCCTCAAACCAGTAAGCGTTTACAGGGTGCTGCAGATGCGCGAAAGAGGTCTGTGAACTATACATCGGTATGTAAACAGGCCGATGACAAAACAGATGCGGTGCCAGGTAAACGCTTACAAATTGTAAGCCTGATTGGCATCCCCATGGATTTAGGCCAAGATCATCGCGGTGTTGACATGGGCCCTTCGGCCATTCGCTATGCTGGACTTGCCAGTAAATTGCAAGCTCTTGGATACATCATCAAGGATCGTGGCAATTTGGAAGTACCACTGCGCTACACCTTGCCAAACAATAGCAAAGAAGAGCTGCTCAGTGCAATTAACCAAGCCTGTGAAATGGCATATCTGGCTGGTAAAGATGCTGTTGCCAATGGGGAAATCCCAATCTTTCTTGGAGGTGACCATTCTCTGGCCATTGGAACTATCGGTGGTATAACTGCACAACAACAGGCAGGAGTCATCTGGATTGATGCCCATGGTGATTTCAACACCTTAGAGACCACTCAATCCGGCAACATTCACGGCATGGCCCTGGCAGCCTTATCAGGACAGGGAAGCTCTGACCTGATCAATGTCGGTAGGAAAAAAACAAAATTACCATCCAAAAATGTTGTGGTGATCGGCCTACGTGATTTAGACTCAAAAGAAAAAAACGCTCTAAAAAAGAGCGCCATAACTACATACACCATGCGCGATATTGATGAGCAAGGCATGGGTACTATTATGCACAAAGCCCTTGCCAAGCTTAACCACCTCCCCAGACTACATGTTAGCTTGGACATGGACGCTCTTGACCCAATGACAGCACCCGGGGTTGGCACTCCGTCCACTGGGGGGCTTACCTATCGCGAGGCTCAATTAGCTATGGAGATTATTGCAGACAGCAAACGGCTTTCTTCTCTGGATGTTGTGGAAATCAATCCGGTTCTTGATAAATATAACCAAACTGCCAAAGTTGCGGTTGAATTAACTGCATCACTATTCGGTAAATCTATTATATGATACCGCTATTTTTATCATTAAACCTTGACCTTTACCCAATTACCCTTACCTTTAGGGCAGCGTAAATACTCAAACTTTTCAACCAGTAACAACACGAGCAGACAACATCAATGAACCTGATAAAAAAAGCATTTGTTAAGGCCCTGCAGAATACCGCATCGAAATACTATGAAGGAGCCAAACTCAGTAAAAATAAAGCTGCATGTAGCCCCATTGAGCAATTTACCGAATGGTTTGAAATTGCCAAAGAGGTTGATCCAGATTTTGCTGATGCAATGACCCTTTCAACCGTTTCCGCATCAGGAATGCCCTCAAGCAGACTTGTGCTGGTTAAGGAATTTAATGAAGAGGGTTTTGTCTTTTACACAAACTATACAAGTCGTAAGGCTTTAGAAATTAACTCTAATTCTTTGGGCTGCTTGGTCTTCTGGTGGAAAGAGCTATACCGTCAAGTCCGGATCGAAGGGACAATTTGCAAAATTACTGATGCAGAATCAGACGCTTATTTCAAAACAAGACAAAGAGGTAGTCAGATAGGAGCTTGGGCTTCACCCCAAAGCGAAACACTACAATGCCGTGCTGATCTTGAAACTGAAATCAAAGCAATATCTAAGAAATATGAGGGACAAAATATACCCCGCCCTCCTTTCTGGGGCGGATTTCGTTTACTCCCTTCTGTAATGGAATTCTGGCAGGGACGATCTGACCGACTGCACGATCGGCTTGTTTACCGAAAAACTGCTGAAGAAAAAAGTTGGCACATTGACCGTTTATCTCCATAACGAACCCTTTTGAAAAAAGAGCTATTATTTCTCGTAACAACGATAAGTAAAAATAGTCTTTTGGCTAATAGCCAAACTCCCCATTTTTTCTTATTTAATGCTCTTTAAAATGATCAAAGGAAACTAATCATTGCGGTTAGCAATCATAGCTATAACAAAGGGTGGACAACTCCTGTCCAGGAAGCTTGCATCTCAATTACAGGCAGACATCATTGACACCAATGGCAAGATATCTGATTCTGTTGCTGCAATATGGTCACAATACGATGGTTTTATCTTCATTATGGCAACCGGTATTGTCGTGAGAGTCATAGCTCCTTTATTAGAAGATAAAACCACCGACCCCTCTGTAGTTGTTCTTGATGAAGCCGGAAACTATGCAATAAGCCTGCTTGCAGGGCACTTAGGCGGTGCCAACCAACTGGCCCGAGAAATCGCACTATTGAGTGGGGGGCAAGCTGTAATAACCACAGCTTCTGACACACTCGGACTTACTGCTCTGGATCTTTGGGCCAAGCACAATGATCTCCAGTTAACACAGGGTAGTTTCACAGAAGTCAGCACCAAACTTGTAAACAACGGGTTCCTGAAGGTATTTGCTGAATCATGTAGGGCTGAATTCCCACCTGATTTCAAAATAGTTAATAAGGCAGAGTCTGCAGAATTAATTATTTCAAACCGTCTGCAGACTTCATTAATAAAGAGTGCGGTTCTACGACCTAAAAACCTGGTCTTTGGAATCGGCTGCAATCGTGGCACAACTGCCGCCCAAATCACAGAGGCATTTAAGGATGCATGCCAGACAAATAACCTTTCAGAAGAATCTGTCTGCAGCTTGGCCTCAATAGATCTAAAACATGATGAACAAGGCTTACTTGACTTTGCAAAACAACAAAATATCCCCCTTCAATTCCATAGCGCCAGCCAAATAAATGAAGTGCCAGGGATCGAACATTCAGAGGCCGTATTCAAGGCCACGGGAGCTCATGCTGTTGCAGAACCATGTGCCTTGTTAAGCGCAAATACCAACAAATTAGTAATGAGGAAAATGAAATGGCAGGATGTAACAATGGCAATTGCCGAAAAAACGACAACTCTCTCGGCAAAGTTTCAGTAGTAGGCACAGGGCCCGGAGACATAAAACATATCACTGGAGCCGCCAAAGAAGCAATTTTTGAAGCCGATATAATTATTGGCTATAAAACCTATCTTGATTTGATTCCAGAACTTCTTATTGACAAAGATATCCTTTCTTCCGCCATGATGCAGGAAGTTGATCGTTGCAAAAAAGCCATAGAACTTGCTGAACAAGGCAAAAAAATCACGCTTATCTGCGGCGGTGATCCAGGAATTTACGCCATGGCTGGTCTTGTTCTTGAAATAGCGTCCACCCTTAATTCATCAATAGAAATTGAAATCGTTCCCGGCCTTGCCGCTTTAAATAGTTGTGCTGCTCGCCTGGGAGCCCCTTTAATGCATGACTTTGCAGCTATTAGCTTATCTGATCTCTTAACACCATGGGATTTGATTGAAAAAAGAGTTTCAGCTGCCGCTCAGGCGGACTTCATTATCGTATTATATAACCCAAAATCTAAAAAACGAATTAAGCACATCGCACGAGCCCAAGAACTCATTCTGGTCCATCGCGATGGCAATACCCCCGCTGGAGTGGTAACAGCTGCCACAAGAGAAAATGAAAAAATTACCATCACCACCCTTGCTAACCTGCTTGAAGCAGATATTAATATGCAATCAACTGTGATTATTGGCAACTCAAAGACCTTTCAATGGCAAGATTATATGATTACCCCAAGAGGGTACTCCGATAAGTACTCAATTTAACCTTTTTTCTTTCTATGAATATCAAACAAGAGAGATTAAGTCTTTGAAGTTATTTTACATTTTTATTTTCTTCCAACGAATACTTTTAAAAAAGTCCCACCAGGATTGAAAAAATATCCAAAACTTCTTCCACATCACAAAAAAAAGGGGTATAAAACATCTTTTTTCTTTGCTCCAAAATAAGCCAAGCTATTGCTGTATAGGGATTTATACTAAGTTACTCTTCCTTATAAATTAGTAATAGTTTGACTAAGGATTACACCATGAACTCTAATGCAAGTGAAAGACCCCGCGAAGAATGCGGCGTATGTGGAATATTTGGACATCAAGACGCTGCAAGGCTTGCCTATTTCAGCCTCTATGCCTTGCAACACCGCGGTCAGGAAAGCGCAGGCATTGTTACATTTAACCAGGATCAGATCAAAGAACACAAAGCAATGGGGCTGGTCTCTGACGTATTTAACGAAGAGAACTTGCTTTCTTTGGTTGGTGATAAAGCCATTGGCCATGTGCGGTATTCCACAACTGGCGCTTCAAATATCGTCAATGCCCAGCCTTTTACTGCTTCTCATCAAGGAAATTCTTGGACTGTCGCCCATAATGGCAACCTGATTAATACAAAAGAAATTCGAGATAACCTTGAAGCTAAAGGAGCCATTTTTCAGTCAACGGCAGACAGCGAGGTAGTTGTTCACCTCTTGGCTCACAATTCTGGATTAGGATTCGAACAGTCCATACTTAAAACTTTTGACACCATAAAAGGGGCCTATTCCTTATTATTGCTGACCAAAGATAAAATCATTGCAGCCAGAGATCCTTATGGCTTCAGACCTCTTTGCCTTGGAAAACTCAATAATGGCGGTTATATCTTGGCCTCAGAGACCTGCGCTCTTGATCTGGTTGAAGCTAAATATATTCGAGACATTGAACCAGGTGAAATTTTGATCATTGACCAGGACGGCTTACGGACTATTTCAGAAAAGCCAACCCATTCACCTCGACACTGCATATTTGAGCATGTCTATTTTGCAAGACCGGACAGTGATATTTTCGGTTTTAATGTCTACACCAGCCGAAAAAGAATGGGGGCTATATTAGCTCGCGAGACAAAAGTTGATGTTGATTTCATCATGCCATTCCCCGACTCAGGAAACTATGCTGCCATCGGCTACTCTCAGGAAGCAAATATTCCCATGGAAATGGGGGTCATACGTAACCATTATATTGGCCGCACTTTTATACAGCCGACCCAATCCATGCGCGATTTTGCCGTAAGAGTAAAGCTGAACCCAGTCCGCTCTTTCCTTGAAGGTAAACGTGTTTTAATCATGGAGGATTCGATCATAAGGGGGACAACCGGTAGAAGCCGGGTTAAATCATTGCGTGCAGCTGGCGTTAAAGAAGTGCACATGGTGATTAGCTGTCCACCCCATAAATACCCCTGCTTTTACGGAATTGATTTCCCTACAGGTGGCCAATTGATTGCTGCTGAAAAAAGCATTGAAGAGATCAGAGCGTCACTAGACCTTGACTCCTTGCAGTACTTAAGCATCGAAGGTCTGGTCGAGGCAACAGGTATGCCCAAAGAAAACTTTTGTCTGGCCTGTTTCAATAACGACTATCCAGTTCCCCCAGATCATAACTTTCACAAATTAGCTTTTGGCAATTAAACTATCATCATGTCTCTTTCCCTTGCCCGAGAAGTATTAGAAATAGAAGCCGAAGGCATCCACTCCCTGATCGACAAACTCGATGATAATTTTTTACGAGCAATCGAACTTATAATGGATTGCCCAAGTCGTGTAATAATAACTGGTATTGGCAAATCGGGCATTATTGGCCAAAAGATATCTGCTACTTTAAATAGCACCGGCACATCATCTTTTTTTCTTCATCCGGTAGAGGCCATGCATGGTGATCTTGGTATTGTAGATGCGAGTGATGTTATATTGGCCATTTCCAACAGCGGTGAAACTGCTGAACTGAATATGCTGTTGCCAACTTTTAAAAAGAGAGGCAACCAACTTATTGCTATGACCGCTAACACTCAATCAAAGCTGGCCAAACAAGCAGACGCCGTGTTGAACATTGAGGTGCCTCGTGAAGCCTGCCCGCTCGGTTTAGCGCCAACTACCAGCACCACAGCTACTTTGGCAATGGGTGATGCTCTAGCCGTAGTATTACTCAACCGTAAGCAATTTAAAGAAAGCGACTTCTTGCGTAATCACCCAGGCGGGAGTCTTGGAGAACGTCTAAAAGTTAATGTTTCTGAGGTCATGATAACTGGCGCTCAGATCCCCGTTGCAAATGCTGATGTCCCTTTAATAGAAGCAATTTCGATCTTAAACGAAAAAAACTTGGGGGCAATTTTAATTTTATCTGACCAAGGCCAAATAATAGGTATTCTTACCGATGGCGATATCCGACGACTTGTGGTTAAATCGCCTGACATTTTTAATGTAAAAGTTGAAGATGTTATGACCTGTTCGCCAAAGAGTATCCAAGAGGACTTGTTGGCTGCAGACGCCTTAAGCATTATGCAAAGACACGAGGTAACAATATTACCCGTGGTAAACCAGATGCAACAACTGTCAGGGATTTTACACCTACAGGATCTTCTGGGGAAAGGTGAGTTCAGAGTCTTAATTTAATAAGAAATTTTTAAATTAAGAGTAAAATTTTAAAAACAAGAATGAGACGCGTCCATAGATTAATTAGGTGTTTTCAATACTTGTCACCTATTCTATAACAAACGCACATTGACTGTTAAAATACAGCCAGTCTCTCCCATTGAATAAACAATTATTAAGATGAGGGATCCTATGGGAATTACCAGTAAAGAGATCAACTCGGAATTTGGAAGTAAAGTAATAGCAACCAAAGGTGGTGAAGGGCTTAACAGATGCTTTTCCTGTGGAGCTTGCAGTGGTATTTGTCCTGTAAGTCAAGCCATTCCTGACTTTGACCCCCGCAAAATTATCCATATGGTTCGCATGGGTTTGCAGGACAGAATCCTCTCTTCGGACCTCTTATGGCATTGTTCACAATGCCAATCGTGCGTTTTTGTCTGCCCACAAGATGTTTGTTTTGCCGATATAATGCTATCTTTACGGACAATCGCCAAGAAAGAGGGTTATTTTACTGACCAAGATTTACGAGACAAAGGGAAAACCGCCTGGGTTGAACGAGACCAATGTGTTTCTTGCTTAACCTGCGTAAGGGTATGTCCTTGGGAGTATCCAAAAATTGACGAGAAAGGCGTGGCCGACATTGATATCGAGTGTAAAGCATGCGGCATATGTGTTAGTGAATGCCCTGCCCAGGCTATCCAATTGAATGAATCAGAAGACGCAAGGCTTTTAGCTGCCTGCGGCACCGGCAATTAAACACCTGAGGAGAATCAAATGAGTTTCACCCCTGATATCCAAGCCTTTTGCTGCCACTACACATCACAACAATCATGTTCCGAAAATGGTGGGGGCTTACTCGAAGACGGCTTTCCAGCTAATATAACAATTAACCGCCTGCCATGCTCCGGCAAACTACAAGTAAGCACTCTGCTAAAAGCTTTTGAAGATGGTGCAGATGGTGTTTATGTAGTTGGTTGTCCCACTGACACATGCCATAACCTCAAAGGCAGCCAACGTGCTGCTCAAAAGGTAGTTGCTGCCAAACAGGCCATGATAGAACTTGACGTTGAAGAGGAACGCGTTCAAATGTTTCATCTTGAGAGAGGACTGCATCCAGAATTTATCACTGTTGGCCAGTCAATGGACAAACAGATCAGGGCATTAGGACCAAGCCCATTTAAGGGGGAAGATAAATGATTGTCGCCAAACGAAAACCAGTTGCCGAAATTGTTGACATGGTAAAAGATTTCAGCAGGATACTTGTCCTGGGTTGTCGTGGTTGCGTATCTGTCTGCTCTGCAGGCGGTGAACGCGAAGTAGAAATCCTAGCATCACTCATTCGTCTAGGATGCAAAAAGGCCGGCAAAAAAGTAGCTACCATTGAAGGAACACTTGTCCGACAATGCGACAAGGAATACATAGATGACATGGCTGCCTATGATGGAAAATATGATGCAATTGTTTCCTTGGCATGTGGAGTAGGTGTCAACTTTTTAGCCAATATCAAATCTGACGATAGAGTCTACCCAGGTGTTAACACTTCCTTCATGGGCGGATCCATGGAACAAGGGGTTTGGACAGAGCAATGCGCAGGTTGTGGCAATTGCATCCTGCATCATACAGGCGGATTATGTCCTGTTGCAAGATGTGCTAAAAGTTTAATGAATGGCCCTTGCGGAGGTTCAGTTGGTGGTGTTTGTGAAATAAACAAAGATGTGCCATGCATTTGGCAATCCATCCATGACCGACTCACTAAGCTTGACAGAAAAAATGATATCCTTAAAATAGCACCGATACGTGATTGGAGATCTGCAGGTCATGACGGCCCAAGAACATTAGTCCGTGATGATTTAACAGTTTAAGCAACTCATAGTTTATATATAAAAAAAAGCAGCTATTTAATAATAGCTGCTTTTTTTTTGTTTATATACGTTTCACAACCCTTTTTACTAATCTAATGATTGGGTTGACGCCTACTACGGGTTACTGTCTGTTCCCAATAATTGGTACTTCCGATCCCAGGTTGCGTATTACCC
>PJEL010004223.1_pt1 | contig 11990 bp, 11 predicted proteins | sample 1853271 | NCBI WGS metagenome assembly PJEL01 (sample SAMN08108733, study PRJNA415343) | Invertebrate metagenome, whole genome shotgun sequencing project. | host: Globobulimina | place: Sweden: Gullmar Fjord | collected 2015-08 | reverse complement strand
GGGGTTTCCAAGTAGTCTAAGAGGCGACATCCTTCGAGTAAAGACCGGCTTGCAAAGTAGATTTTGTTTTGTGCTTTTACGATTTTGTTTATTACCGAGCTCCCACCTTTCGCCTTAACACCTCCCTGATGACCGGTCAAATCATGTATACCAATCTCAGCAGCTTTCTTCTCTATCAGATTACACATTATGGTTGATATGCTTCTGTCGAAGCCGGCAGCAACTAATGTCTCAACGTTTGCTATACATATAGCATCCCTTACAACATCGTGTAGTGCCTCAACGCCATCATGTTTTTGTTGAAATACTGAGTTACCGACTTTATCCAGAAACACTTCTACGTCAACGTTAACCTTACGCTTGTGTGCGTATTTAGAGTTTTCTACGATTCTCATCAGGTTGTATGCCAAAGCAATTACTGGGCCAGTGTTTGCTTTTACGCTTGTCAAAGTTTGTACAATGCGAGCATGTTTATCGTTTGTTAGAGGTGGAAATGTTACAACGTTGTAATCTTTGAGTGACATTGACTTGGAATGCGGAACACCAGCCTTACTGTTAAACTTCTGAATAGCATCGTAACACGATTTGTTTGGATTCTTCCACTCTTTTCTCAGTAACATCTTGGCTGCCTGTGTGTGGAATGAAGCAATATATATTACATCACCATCAAAATCCAAAGATAAAGATCCGAGTGAGTTTTTACTCACCCTTATGGTATACTTACATGATGGATCATCGGTGGTTTTAATCTTCTGTGGCCTCAACGACATGAAACCTAGACAAGGAAATCTTTCCACGAGTACTATATCTCCATCAGACACATTGATACCCCTAGCCATATCTTTGTGTATTTCTATAACATTTTTCGGAAGACTGTTACTAAGGGTAGCTACAGCTTTAGCGGAAAATGGATATCGAACAGCCATACCGTATATACTTATTTCACCACGCTTCGACCCCATCTTCATAGCGATTCTGTTGAAGTATGTGCGTATCGCTCTGTAATATAGATTTATATTAATACCTTCATCAGGCATTGTTACCATATTACGAGAACTTATCAGTATGTTATTAACTAAGGCGGATATCTCAGTTAATCCATAGTTTCCAGTACCATGTCGCCAGGAGCTTCTCATATTACCACCAGGGATGTATATCCTATCGAAGACATATCCACATTTATATCCCGCTTTATCTTCTTCGCTTAGTAGTCGGGGAATTCCCTCGTATGCAACCTCACCTTCATGGTCAATAAGGACTTGATATTCCGCTGGAAGTTGCATCATGAACCCAGCAGGATATACTTCTTCATCTGCTATCGTCCCTGCTATCAATCGTCTAGGGATAATTGTGCCGGCGGATTGATCCACTGGTTTTATATCGGTATAGTCTACGACCACAGTACCTTCCGGCTTTTCTGCGCGTTTTGATCTTAATATATTCACATAATCATGAAGATCCTGTGTGCCCTGCGCATAACCCATGATCTCCTCTGATATTGGATTGTCTTTACCAAACCGTGTATTGAGTGCTCTGAATTCTATTGCAGAGAATTTAAGTCCAGCTGTTCTGAGACCACGTTCGTTTGTTTGAAGAGTGTCTCCATCTTCCCACAATGCGTCCTCTACATCCATGGTAACTCCCCAAAATACCAAACCACATACAGCAGTGTATTCTCCGGCGTAAGTGTTGCATAACCACGTACCGTCTTCAGGGAATCCTTCATCTTTTAGGCGTTGCATAACAACATCAGTGGTAGGCTCTGCATCATCTGCTATAACTATGGGTTTTTCACCATTCACGTTATTGAGTAGAGCTTCCATTATTTGCGTATAGTTCTTCCTCTTCTGAACCGCCTTACATGATACTATAACATCAATTCTTCTTCGCTCGCCAGTTCTGGGATCTATAGCGAAGCCAAGGTCAGCCATACGAATTACACCTTTATTCGCTGCAGTGTTGGTTATCTTCACGCCCTCTTTTAATTTTCTTTTAAACTCTATTACAATAAAGAATGCTTCGACACTTCGTCCACCGACATTAGCCATAGTCTTGGAGATTTTCTTTACTCTGGCACTGTCTGCTTTGACTTTGAAATAAGTTGGAACGCCGTCTTTTGAAACTGACAACAGTTTACCTTCCTTCAATATTTCGCCTTCTTTTACATGTACATGTCCAAAACATTGTATTCTACGCTTATAGGTTATAGAAAGATCGGCCAAGCTACTGTCGACCATTAACTGGTCCTCCCACACATCTGGGATGTCCACAAATACCGTGAATAGATTCCAACCTGTCCTTGTTATACCGCTTTCGGCTAGCATTTTAGCTGTCTCAGTCATCACCAGTGGAGCGTCATCACCTTGCATCTTCAGCGTTTGATACAAGTTTCTTTGGGGATTATGATATTTCAAGCCGAAGGGAGTGAGTTTCCTCAGATCGCATGTTAGTAAATAATTTTTATTAGCTAATGTACCATCAGAAAGACCGAGCGCCGTCCAGCCTTTGTCAAAGTACTTCCTGGCTTTGTTTACTTGATATAACAACCGATCTTCAGGATTTGTCAACTCATCGAAATCCCTGTCTACGATCATTATTCGGTTGTTTACAACGAAGCTGTTCATTGTAGTTTTGTGCAAAGGGAGTTTGTTTACAATACCATTGATAGCACGTTGGATGTTGTACATAGTAACATATACATTACTGTTGTTAAAACCATAAGCTACCTGTTGTATAAATGGTATGCTTCTAACTAAACTATCAGGGATAAGACCTTCGGGGTTATCACACAGTATTCTATACATAACGTCCATGTACGTTATGACTGTTTGTTGTTTCTCAATCAAATATTTACACAGGGGTCTCTTGACCTCGTTACTTTCTATGAGAAGCACACCGTTTTCTATAAACGGCAGAGGTATAGTTATAGAGTGAATTTCATCACCCTTGGAAAAGGTTATCCACAATATAGTATCAATTGTTTCGATCTTCATAGATATGTCGTGACCGCCAGTGAGTCTGCGATTCTCGACAGTGATGCGTTGGTTGAATTGGGTCATCAGCATGTTATTTAATGCTGCTACTTTTTCTTCAAAGGCCGGCACATTTCCATTTTCCATTATAATCCTATCTCCCTTTTTCAAATAATTAGACAGATCACTCACCGAAAAATATAATTTTTATCTTATCCTTTATTTAAATTTTTAGAATAGTACACCAAATCGCCACAAAAACGGGAAAGAGACATCTATCCGGTCTGCTCGACTTCGGATATCTTATCCAACATATTATCTCTTATACGGGCAATAACACCAAACCCCAATTCCATTCCTCGTTTGTTACCTTCAAAACTTTCTATAGAAGCTTGCATTATCGCCATTTGGAATTCTGAATATATATGTCTGTGTATCTGAACTGCAGCGTCGTTAACCGCATACAATGCATCAGATCTTCCATCGGATTGAGATACAGCTGAATATTCTCTCAAATACTCTTCAAGTGTTCTTGCTGTTTTTTGTTTCAGATCCATTACATGGATTCTTTTTATAGCTTCTAATACATTTATAACGTCATTGGAAGGATTTTCAGATGTCATAACTTTTTTTCTGTATGCACTATCAGAGATAATGTCGTATATCGTTCTGGTAGTTTCTCTACTGAGCCAATTGTATTTTCCACTTTTCATCACTACTTTGTGATCTTTATCTTCGAGTATTCTGTTAATGATGTTTGAAAATCTCTGAGATCTTAATACGGCCTCAAACCATGTCTTTTTTTCTATGCTTTTGATAATATTCATTGGTTTAGTTGGATATGGAATTACAATACCGAGCAAAGCACTACTCGACATATTTAATTCGTTTTTAGCTTTACATACTGCTGCAAAACTGTCAATGAGCCAATCAACTGCCTCGGAAGCCACCTCTTCAACCTTAACATCCTCCGTTGTCAGATGTATATACGGCATCAAAGCCACCATTCCCTTTGTTTCGAGGCGCGGTTTCTTTTCAAAGCCGTATCTGTCGAATACGACTTTTAGTGTATGTACCGCCAAAAATCTGGATATATTCTTATTTTTGTTATTACAGACGCTGGCAGGCGCATTATAGGTATTGAAGTTTGCATGTGTGACCCTGCCTGTGCTACCTGATCGACACGGTTCTTTACCCTTCGCTGAGCTCATGGCTACTATTATTCTGTCGCCGATTTCAATCATTTTCACCTACCTCGCTTAAGCTTAAATATTCATCGTCTTTTGTTGTGATCCCTATTTGTTCTATCTTAGGGTCCGCATAGCATATGAGATCAAGCGCTTGGGATATAAACAATACCCCCGATGTATGTTTATCGTTAATCTCACTGACGGAGATCACGAGACGCTTATTCTTAACGTCACCCTTATCGATATTTCTGAGTACCGAAAACGGCAGAGTCTCTGTAGTGATTAGACTACTTTGAATCTCTTTATTACGTATAAGATCCCTGAACTCCTCATCAGTTAACAGGCCGATTAGTCTACCTTTGTATTTGAACTCAAGGCCTGTTGTATAAGATTCGATTATAACTTTTTCTTTTTTTTTCATACTGACAATCCTTTTCTAATCTGTTCAATTCCGTCGCAGACCCCCTTACTAGAATCGATAGATTCCTCATCGAGATCTTCCATGTCCACTGCCAATTTAATATTTATCTGATAACCATACAATATAAATATGTTGGATATATTCTCATTACTTGTAATTTGCATTCTGGCATCAACAGAATTATACATGGCAGCATTTTCTATTTCTGTGGCTAAATCCGACATATTGTTAACAGCAGCGTCTATAACAACGCCTGAGATGCCTTCAGAATCGTCATCAAACATGATGATGTAAGGCTTCTGTCTGTTAAAATTTAAAGGTAGAATGTCCGCGCGACACAGTATACCATGGTGAATTTGGGTGTTTTTACCTTCAACAACAGATATATTGTTAATAAATGTACATAAATAATCATAGTCTGAAAACATATACAAAGAGCTGCGAAATTCACCAGTGCTTACTACGAATACTTCGCTGTTTAAAAAATCCTGAACGTAGTCCTCGTAAACACTCATATCTATATATCCTATTCCTAATCACGTAGTATACATCAACCACAAGGCTTGTCTGTATCGTATAGTACACTAACCGCAGATTTTGTATTAAATGTGAATTCTGCCGGTTTTTTGTGTACAGCGTCTATTAAATCATCGAATGGTACCGCGATGATATCCCTCTTCTTTTGATCGAATAGAATTGGAATACTGTCGGAAACGTCAACACACCATAACTCTGCGCTGTCGAAGTTAGTCACCGCTGCGATTGGTCCGGCTTTAAAGACCCCAACAGATTCCAGTCTGGTTTTGTCTATTGATACACCAAGATAATTTTTTATCACCATCGCTGCTGTGTCTTCAGGCGATGAACTATAGCAGATCGACCTTACGGTCAGATCCCATTTACAATATTCATCGCTGTTTGAAAGATGTGCCACCAATACCTTCTCTTTTCTAACGAGTACACGCCCATCTGGAGTTGCCACGACAACCTGAATCAACTTAGCAACCTTTTTATTAGCATTATTAGCGTACATTGCCGAGCACCTTCTTATTATTGGTATATTTTGCAATAAACTTATCCATGGAGTAGTCAAGAAAACGTTCTACCATTGAGACAAACCATCTGTGTCCAGGAGAAGACTCATGCATTGTCTCCGGGTGATACTGCACACCACAAGCATTTATACGTGGGATTATAATTGCCTCTGTCTCAGGTCTGTTCCAAACAGTTTCTTTATCCTGCTTGCCGATATATACGTTGGATAGATTTTTTGAACTCCATCCTATAAGATGGCTACCTGGCGCTGGTATTACCATCTGATGATGTGTTGATGTTACATCAAATGTTTCGCCAAGTTTACTTGTGAACTCATGTCTTGTGCCGGAGTGTCCAGTTATATGATGCATGAGTTTTCCACCAGCAAAAACATTTAGAAATTGTATACCGCGGCATATTCCAACCATCGGTATATCATTTCCCAATGCGATTTTTGCGAGCAATATATCGCGTTTATCCCTGTGGTTATCAGTGTAGCAATAACCCGATGGACTACAATCGTTGTATAGTTCAGGCGACACATCTGCTCCGCCATGGAACAGTACAAGTTGGTATTGTTTGGGGTTATCGATGAAATCCTGTTGATACGAAACTACGTTTCCAAGATTAGACAAAATCTGCTGGTATCCAAGCCCTACAACCAGGATCTTTTTCCTGATCATGTTGACTCCCCTGTGTCTCCTAGTTTATAGGGCACGCGATAAGGTGCATGAGGGGAGCTAATACCACCACCCTCGTTTGGCGCGGCCAGTATGTCGGCCATAAAATTCTCCTCGGCGGTATTTACCGGTGCTGCAACTGGCGAAGTAATATTGTCTGTGGATTTTGGTACCACGTCTATAATAGGAGCGGTCATAGGAGCAGCCTCTGGGAGACGCCTGTTGTCTTCTTCAGGGGCTTCTTCAACCAATTTAACACCACATTCAATAAGTTTTCCGGCAGGTATTATATACCTTGCGCCGTTTTCCGTTTCAACGACATAAACAGGACCATCGACCTGACGATTTTTATTATAACCATCGCGCTCAAATCTAATTTTGGTGATAACCCCGTCCTCACCATATCCACGCCGGCCAATTGAGTGTATTGTGCCCCCTTCAAATTCCACACGTTGAATAACAACTTTATTCGCCATTTTTATTACCTCCGAATATCCCATTCGCCGCTATCTACCGCAGCAAACTGTTCTGTATTTCCGTTAAATGAATATGCAATAACTTCTTCCACACCGCCGTTCTCGCTCGGCACTTGTATGGTTACTCGATTGTACAGATTATCGACCACGTCCTCTCCACCATAACCTTCTATTTGGTCCATCATGGCAATCACGTGGTTAGGTTGATCGTACTCGTGTACTTCGCCTATAACTGTACCATCCTTAGTAAAATCAACGGTTGGAAATCGATCTTGTACACTGAACATGCAACCATTTATCGACACTGGCCTGCTACTGAGTCTGACATGGTCAAAACGGGTAGCAAAATGACCTCCTACTTTTAGTGTTCCATATACGAATACTTTACATGTTTTGTCTTTCATCATTTATGTTTCCCTATACCTTTGAGAGTTATATTTTATCATCCAGTGGTAAATTTGGGATTTGGAATACCTGAGAGACCTGAGTGTTTGGTGCCTGCAAGTCTATCTCTATTATTTATGACGAGCCCATGCTTATTAGATGGGTTCTCATCTATTCTAATAATATCAAGATCTTTTCCCCTTTCCTGCCACCATATGTTGAACAAACGTAATATGGTTTCATATGACATCGTTACGCTTATGACGTGGTGGAATCTGGCAGGCGACCTCCTCCGTATAAAAGGTGCAGGTCGACTTGGATCAGTGTTTCGTCTTAAGTAATCCATAAGATGATTTTCTTCTCCCTGACTAAACAAACTTTTGTCAATTGATATTGTCTTGTTAGCCAGCGTTGTAGCAGATTTACTATTCGGCAATGGTGGCGGCTCCGCCGCGGATTCTGCAACAATCGGAGAAGCTGAAGAGTAACTGCTGTTAGTAGACTTATTAGCAAGTATACCGTTTCTGTCACTTATACTGAGTATATTCCCGCCGTGTGAGGTGTTTATTACAACATCGTTAAAATTTTTTCCTGCTTGTCTCCACCATCTACCAAATAAACTCGATATGTTTTCCTCAGATAGCGTTGTTTCTATGACATAGCAAGGTTTGTTGATTGTTGCGTCTATTTCTACAGCCGTAATAATGTAGCCTGCGCCAGAAGATTTTTTCAAAAAGGATACAAAGTTGTCTTTCTCCTCCAGACGACTAAATAAACTTTTGTCGAGTATTATTGCTCTAAGGGTAGGTTGCTTACCACTATTCCTGATAGGAGATTTCATCTTAGGCGGTGATTTGCGTTTTGGTTTAGGCTGCACTTCATCCCACGGTTTAGACTGCGCTTCATCCCGCGACGGTGGTATAGATTCTACAGCAGTCGGGGGAGATACGTAGTCTGGTATCGGGGGAGGTACATTGGTTGATGTTACTTTTGAATTCATACGTTCGATACCGTTATATATACAAGCAATTAACTTTCCCGAATAACCTGCTGCTTGTAATACCGCAGATGCACTTACATTACCAGCATCATAGTCGATTCTAACATCAAACTTAGAGCTATGGGACTGTCTTACGATCACCGAGGAGCTACGCTTGAAATTAATCTTGTCGCTGTTGTTTGCGCCAGCAAGCCTCCAAACCTCAGACGCATAATTATCCATATCTTCAGTTATTGTGTCTCTTATAATCTTAGCTATTGTAAATTTTATACCTTGTGCTTTGCTGGTAGTATTAGCTTCAATACTTCTACCATTGACTGGTAGAATTCTGAACTCCAGATAGTTACGCGTAGGTACACGTTTAGTTGTAGGCGATCGACCAGTAAGCGCGCCGGATACCATTTTTTTGAGGTGATTCTCGTGATCCTCTGTCCGGTCTTTTGCATATTTTTTTGCTATCCGGTTTTGTGTATATAACGAAGGTGCGGTCTTGTATGCATCTACTTTGCTATCTGAACGGGCAAAGGATCGACTAATAAGGTTTCCCTCGCTTCTCATTCTATTTTCAAACGAAGTTTTGAAGCAGATAACAAAGAGTTTAACCACGTTAATTTCCTCGGCGCCTGCCCTACCCCTACTATTTACGTTGCCAGCCTTATTAATATGATGTCGAAGCCTTTCGTGATGAAGCCATACTTTGGTCGTCTGACCAATAACATCCATAGTAAGAAGCACACCACTCATGTTACCAAACGTCGATTGTACTGCCTCGTGTATGCCTCCTCTAATGTTTTGTATAGTACTATAACATAGGGCCAGACTTGGTGCTGCTTTACCTATAGTAAACTCAAGGCTTTTTGTGTGGTATAGGGTAACGGAACAATTATCGGGAGAATATTTGTACTTAATATCTTTTATGCTGTTAATAATTCTAGCATATTTATCACGATAGAAAGCATCGCTCCCTGTTTTCAATTTTTTGCGTTTGGCCTTCCTATCACTTGCCTTAGTTATGTGCTCCACGATATTAGTAATGGTTTTTGTGGTAATATTAGATCGCCAGCCAGATGCAGTGAAAGCGTCTATAATTTTTCCAGACAAATCACAGTCTGTTTGCATCGTTATAATATGTTTATTTATTACCCTTTTCTTACAGTCTTCTTCAGCGCCTTTTATTACTTCATAGACGTCGCCATTGTGATTTACAACCACACCATTCAATCTGATAGCTGATCCCCTTATACTATTAAGCGTATCTTCTTCAGAGGTTATCAGCATCACCCTGACGCCGTTAATATTTGCGAATATATTTCTATTCTCATAGTACTGGGCCCTAGTTGTATAAATAGGTCCTGATCTTCTCACCGCATTATATATACTTGGAAGTCTATGCTCATCTTTACGTACTGTAGACATAGCATCGGATGTAGTTTCGGAATAGACTGCTCTTGCTTTAAATAACTTTGGCTGGCATCTTATACCAGTATTGTACGCGTCGCCGTTTCCGTACAAATTCCAATATATGGAATTCATCATAACCATGCGTATGCTTTCTATGTTAGCATAACTATCGGTTAAACATACGAAGTCTGCTATCCCTTGATCAGCTATATACGTGCTCACAGCTCCAGAGAATAAATATGATTTTGGGGTCATGAGTGAGAAGAGATTGTCATACTTCTCAGCCAAAATGTCGGCCGTATAATCAATGTCGAGTTTTATCGTATAGTCTTTAATCATTCCGCATTCCTGATCGTGGTGTCATTTTAATAGACTTAACTGTACATGGATCATATGTACTGAAAACATAATCCACAATTAACATATTTATTGGGGATGTTGGACAAGGTTTTCCCTCTTCCCGCATTTTTTTTACAAACATGGAAAGATTTATTATGTTTACTAACTCGGTATGAATCATGTTGCCGTGATGAATCTCAAGCACCCATCTCAGACTCTTGGTCTCTGCGTGAATCGTCTTTCTGATTTCGGTCGTCCTGTTTACTTCCTTTCGTTCGATCACCATGTCTACTCTTTCCCTGCAGATACCGATCCTTGCAACTGTTTGTCGTCATTAGTTTTTGCTGTTCCAAAAATATTGTGGAGAAGATTATAATCTTTTAGTTCTTCTGGGTGCCATTGGACTCCAATGACTTTGGAACCCTTAAAAAAATGACCAAAATTTATGGCTTCAATAACGACTCCAGACGGTTTAAGGCTGTCATGTTGTTTCCAAGCAGCTATCTTCACATCTTTGTAATCCCCATTAAGCACCACGTTTCTTGGGTCAGTAATTTTCGGTCCGACCAGCGCCAGAGCTTGGTGGTGTATGCTGTTTATTGGAATGCGTGTGTCCTTCTCTGCGCGGCCACTGTCAACGGTGTATAACAAGTTAGTCTCGGCGTCGGCAAAACTAGTTGGCTGGCTTCTTTCGACTTGAAGCTTGACTACATCATTATGCTCGCTCATATGTTGATAATACTCAAGGAACGTATTTTGTTTGGTAGTTTCTATACCCCGCCCATTTGTCCTGAGGTATTCTCTTGTTATGATCTGGAATCCACGACAAATTCCGAATATCGGTTTTTGCGCTTCAGCGAAAGCATAAAATAACATGCGCTCAAAATTGTCTTTTGCTGGGTCTGTTTTGTTCGATGCAATATTGTCCTCACCATAAAACAGCGGATCAATGTCAATTCCACCAGGCAGGATAAGACCGTCACATTCCCCTGCCTTTCTCAGACAATATTTACTGAGATCCTTATCTGTTCCTAGCGGTATAATACATTCCGGGATGTATCCAGCGGCGGTGATGTAGTCAAGGTATGCTTGATTTATGAAGACCTGTGTTTTGCTTTTTGATAATGGAATTGCTATCCGTGTCATTATTAACCTCCAATACTCCATGCTTTTGCAAGGGGCATTACGTTGTTATCTCCGGTACAGTTATCAAAGAGTTCTTTACTCTCCCCACTGATGTTCGGAAGTATAATATTTTGCATAATATCTGCTGCATCGCTCTCTTTGCCAGAATTAATTACATCTTGAATCACATCACCAGTTACATTTTTTATCAACGGCTCAGCTTTTCCTTGGCGAATAAGATGGAGCACATCCTCAGTCAGGGAATACATAAGCGCCGCCAGGAAGGGAGATTTCATCCAATAGTTACTTAGGGCACGGTACTCAATACCATAGTCTGTAGGGCGATGGCTGCCGGCTTTGCCGTAAAGATTTCTACGTTCGATCGATTCCGCCGCATTGTCGAGGATCACGGAGATAATCCCATGGAACAAATCCATGGATCTTACTGTCAGGAGTTTACCTTCGAAGTCAAGGAGAAAGTCATTTCCAGAGTCCTTGATATATCCAACATGAATGTGACCACCACAACTTCTAAACGTTGGTTTTGGACCGACAGGGGGATCGTTTTGTTTAACACACCACGCACAGAAATCCGGGTCACATCCGAATCGCTGCGCTTCTTCATGCTCAAGCTCTTTTTCATCAAAGTAAGCGGAGGACTCTGCTACGATCTCATGGCCTGATGGAAGCTTGTTCATCACTTCCATCATTGTGCGTCTTATCACACTAATAAAGTTTGTTCGCCCGCATACCGGTGGAGTAGCAAACTCTACAGCGACATTATCGCGCTGCATATTCCCACCGCCTTCCAGCAGTGCGGGCTGTTCCTTTGTCCCTTTTATGAAGGGAATTGCCGATACCAGTTTATTGTCCTCTGTTCTTCTCAGAAAGAATTCAGGATCAGTGCCAACTGTGCTAGTAGCATTCCTCTTTCCCATAGTAATCTCCTGTAATTAATATTATACAA
>PJEL010004222.1_pt1 | contig 11991 bp, 8 predicted proteins | sample 1853271 | NCBI WGS metagenome assembly PJEL01 (sample SAMN08108733, study PRJNA415343) | Invertebrate metagenome, whole genome shotgun sequencing project. | host: Globobulimina | place: Sweden: Gullmar Fjord | collected 2015-08 | reverse complement strand
TGATGCCAATCTTGAAAAATGCTAGGAATACTCTGTGATGGTTGTTTAAGACTTGCTTCTACAATTTTTTCATATCGCTTATTGAGTCTTTCATCTCCTAAGTTTACGGGTATTTTTTTGGGTAGTTTGTTCATAAAAAAGTGGTTTAAAGTATTAAACTACTAATTTACGAAGTTATGGGTAACAGTATGCCCTTAAGAATTCGGGTCACCACCGAGGTTCTTAAGGGGGATTTTTTTAGATGTGCTAGTTACAAGTCACGTTTCATACCACCTTAAAAATGCGTTTTAAAGGGAGAAGTTATATCTTGTTAGGCAAGTAAAGACCTTTTTAGGGTGTTTTAATAGTGCAAGGTTAACCACTTACTTGCTCCTTCTAAAGAGGGTAATTTTCTTTACTCTTCTATGAGTTCACCAAGGAAAAATCAATCGTCTTACGCCTTAAATCACACTTCTTGACCATGATTTGCACAGGAGCACCTAACTGATACACGCGTTTCTTACGTCTGCCAACCAATGCCACACGGCGACTGTCGTACATATAGTAGTCGCCGCTAATTTCTGATATATGAATCCTTCCTTCGCACTTATTTTCTATGAGCTCGACATAGATAGACCATTCTGTCACGCCTGATATAATACCTTTGAAGCGCTTACCTATGTGTTGTTTTAGGAAAACAACCTGATTATACTTTTGAGAAGCCCGTTCTGCAGTAACGGCTACTCTTTCTTTAGCAGAGGCGTGTTGTGCTACGGCTTCAAAGTCTCCTTTTCTGGGTGTTTCCCCGCGGAGATACTTTTTGAGCATGCGGTGATTGAAGACATCAGGGAAGCGCCGTATAGGGGATGTACAGTGTGCGTAAGGCTTAAAAGCTAGCCCAAAGTGTTTTTTGCAGGTGGTAGTATAGGCTGCCTGTTCCATCGTACGGATGGCTGTCGTCTGGATAAGTGCCTCATGTGGTGTATTTCTAGTCTTTGCGATTACATCGTTGAAAGCCCCTGCTAGCCCTTTCTTTTTTGTGTCAAAGGTATATCCCATCCGCTTAGTTAGTTCAGCAAAAGCAGCTAGCTTTTCAGCGTTAGGTTCATCGTGGACACGGTAGATAAAGGGCACTTTTTCTTTGGTGTTGTCCTTGCTAATCTCCTTGGCAAAAGCTTGGTTGGCGAGCAATGCGAACTCCTCGATGAGGTGGTGAGTCTCTATACTGTCTTTAGGAACAATGTTGACGGGTTCTTTTTTATCGTTGAGGATGATTTTGATGTCCGTTGTTTTAAAGGCAATGGAGCCTTTTTCCATTCTCTTTTTGCGTAATTTCCTAGCAACTTTACGCACCTGTGTAAGTTCTTTGGAGTAGGGCCCTTTGCCATTATCAAGGATGCCCTGTGCTTCTTCATAGGTAAACCGCCTATCAGAAAAGATGACCGTTTCACCAATCCAAACATCTTTGATAGTCCCTGTTTTGCTAAAGTGAAATACCGCTGAAAAGGCTGGTCTGATTTCACGGGGAACAAGCGAGCACAAGTCATTAGAGAGACGTTTAGGTAGCATAGGGACGACTTTTCCTACAAGGTAAACAGAGGTGCCCCGCCGTGCGGCTTCGCGGTCGAGATCGGTGCCTTCTTTCACGTAGTAGGTGACATCTGCAATGTGTACGCCAATCTCTAGGTCACCATTGGGGAGCGTTTGCACAGAAAGGGCATCATCGAAGTCCTTAGCGTCGGTAGGGTCTATAGTGAAGGTGGGTACTTTGGAGAAGTTTCTGCGTCTCTTTATTTCGGCTTCGGGCAGTGAGGCTGGCAGTTGGGCTACTTCCTCTTCGATAGCCTCGTCGAAGGTTTCTTCAATTTCGTGGGAGAGGAGTAAAGCCTTAGTTTCGGCATCATAGGAGCCCGCCTTACCGAAATTTTCAACTATCTTCCCTTCCAGTCTGTTCTTTGATTTCAGCCTTTCTATGATGACCCTATCATTTTCTTTAGCTCCCTTAAGGTATTGAGGACGAATCAGAATAGGGTACAAGCGTCGGTGATCAGGAGCGCAATGGGTGAGACCATTTGCCACGGTAATGGTACCTACAATCTTCTTTACAGGGCTCTCTAAGATAGAGACAATCCTTCCTTTGGGTTTATCTACGGAAGATTGTGGTGACAAAATAAGGGCTACTTTATCGTTGTGGATGGCACAACCAAGGTCCTGTGAACTGACGAAGACATCTTGCCGTAAAGCGGCTCCTCTTTCCATCACGACAAAGGCGTGGCGGGGGGAAACGTGATCTACTTTCCCAATATATTTTTTATTTGTGGGGTTTTCTTTTCTGTTTTTCATTCTTTTATTTGATAGGGTATAAAGATAGCTATTGAACATGGAATGCTGGCAGTTAAAAAAGACAAAAACGCCTATGCCAAGGATACCCATTCAAGGAAATATGCTATGCAAAATACTATGAATAGCAAGGAGTTAGATTCATAAAGTAAAGGCTTAAAATCTCTTCTTAGGTGAGGAAGAGGAATCCTTCGAAGACTACAAACTCTTGTTCATACTCTGCAAATAGAGCAGCCAAACTTACTGCTTTGCCTTTAAAAAAAGAATTCCCCCTCTTTATAGGACGCTATGTGTATTTTCTTTCTTTTTACAATCGAATTATCACGTGACTAATGTTCTTTTTGTTTTAAAATTTGATGACCCTCGTTATGTTACACATTCAAATTAGTCCTATTGCTTTTTTATCTTTTCCCCAGCCTTAGGTTTATTTAAGAATACATCTGCTCATTTTAAGCGTGAGTAATAGCGTGACAAAGCAGAGAAAAAACCAACATACCACTAGAAAAACTTGCCCTAAAGGTAAAAAAACATTAGCATGTTTTAATGGTATTTCTATTCAAAAATATACCCAAGCCCATGCTCATATTGTTACTGCTATTCGTTCAAGGGAACATTGCCGCAGCGACCATACAAAACCCATCACAGCCAGGTGATAGTATGGGTATGCAGAAGGAAGTTTTAGCTATCCAAAATGCTACACCTATACTATCTTTTGCGCTAGGTATCATGACCGTGGCATACATCCCCTTACTATATAAATTTATCCAGTATCTTGTCCAGACACACCAACGGAAAGAAAAAGCATCCACCTCATTCACATGGTATCACCATTGGGACATCCTAACAGCCATATTCTCCTCCGTATTTATAGTCATAGCTCCCTTGCTATATCCGCCCATCACTTACATAAAGATTAGAGACATCTGGTATCAAGGCAACCACTACAACGCACACTATAGACAAGAAAATAGCACTGTCTTGCCGCCACTGAAAGATTTACTCAAGGCCAGCACTGTATGGAAAGCATGGAAGCAAATCTTTACCTTCCTCCACGGAGAACTATGGAAATGGAAACCATATATACTCACGTCTATTGATTTCGTGCAAATACTCATAGAAAAATTTATTAGCTACATGTTTAACAGCCTCTTAATAAGTATATATTTAGCTATAAAAGCAGCCTTAGGTTACACTATAACCACCCATCAAAAATCCGCTACTACTCATGACCAAGAAAACCAAAGTCCTTTAACCTCCTTTCAGCAAGGGATAGAAATAGCCCTAACACTCTACGGAATAGAAAACCTCTTCAAGCTCATCCATCGCCATTTCGGAAAAACAAAAGCCATTTCCCCACAACCATACATCACCGCACTGAATATAATCATACTTCTTATTCAGCCACATCACACCACAACAGCCACCAACAAGTATAATGTCACCACGCAAAGGATAAACAAAACCATACAACAAACACTCATCTACACCCTTATATTCTTCTGGTTAGCACAACCACAAAAAAGCAGAGAAACAAAAGAGAGGTTCATTACCCCTCATTACTTTGCCACCGATATAGAAAGTTTCCCTCCTAAACAAGTTGCTAATAAGAAAAAAACACCCCCTCCCCTACGGAAACACAATAGCCCCCTAGCCATCATACTACTACTGCTTGTATTTCTAGTCATTGTCCGATTCGTAGCCCATCGCCACCCCTTCACAGAGCAACCTTGACCATCAGAAAATGGATTCACTATCCCCAGAAACTCGATTGGCAACGAGAGAACTTCCCAGTAGTAACTTTACCACCATCCTGAAGGGTGAAATAAAAGCAGTAAAGAAATGCCCCTCCCCCTATTATGTAAAGTCTTTTTCTTCTTTTTGAATACAAGTGCTAAAGAAGACCTAGAAAAGACATACAAAAAGCTACCACTTGTAAAAATCCCCATACTCATATAAATTTGCACCCAGCTAAAGAATAACTCAACCCAATAACCATAGCAAGAACAAGAAGAAAAGGCACAAAAATAACCCCAGCGATCCTCAGAAAGGAATATAAAACAAACACACAGATAAAGGCCTCGCAGATTAACCTCGTTGCTGATGAGATAGGAAACAGAGTCTGCACCCTAGAAGAAGGTTTGGAAGAAGCCCAAAAGCAGGACCTTGATCTCATTGAGATACTGTGTACCAGCGAAGGGAAGTCCATATGCAAAATAGCCAATTACAGTAAATTTATCTACGAGTCAGCAAAAAAAAGACAGCAGAGGCAGCGAGCCAATAAGGCAATCCAAAAAACCATAAAGTTGACACCATCCATAGGGCCAGGAGACCTAGAAGTCAGAACAAAAAATGCACTCAAACAGCTATCCCTAGGAGCCACAATAAAAATACTCATCCATTTTCGGAGAGCCGATAATAATCCGCAAGGAAAACAAATGGGGAGAAACCTTATCGAAAACCTCCTCACAGCACTCGAACAAAAGGGCGGGAAGCTTTTCCACCCCATAAAATTGGAAGGAAGGAAGATGTTTGCTATAATTGCCCCCACCAAGAGAAAACCAAAAAATACCAACGATGCCAAAGACCAAGAGTAATTCTGGAGCCAAAAAGCGACTAAAAGTTACAGGAACAGGGCGGTTGCAGGCAAAACACGTAGGCATGCGCCACAACCTCCGTAAGAAAACCAAGAAGCAGAAGAAAAAACTCAACACACCCCTACTCATCCACCCCAGCGATATGCCTAGGATGAAAAAACTACTCGCCAAGTAAGATAGAAAACCATGCCAAGAGCCACCAATGCACCTGCTTCCAAAGCACGACGAAAGAGAATACTCAAACAAGCCAAAGGATTCTATGGGAGGAGAAAGAACGTCTACACCGTAGCCAAAAACGCCGTAGAAAAGGCCTTGTGTTACGCCTACCGCGACAGAAGGCAGAGAAGGAGAGACTTCAGAAGCCTTTGGATACAGCGCATAAACGCAGGAGCACGTCTACACAATCTTAATTATAGCACCCTCATCAAGCGACTCAAAGAACAAGAAATCACCATCAACCGCAAAGTGCTCGCCGATTTAGCCATGAATCACCCCCAAATGTTCAGCGGCATCGTCAAGGCGGCCCTCTAGCATGAGTAGCCAATACCTTGACAACCCATCCAGAAATCAGACCGTCCTCATCCTCGACAACGTTCGCAGTGCCCAAAACGTAGGCGGGATCTTTAGAACCAGCGACGCCTTCCTTGTAAGTCATTTGTACCTTTGCGGTATCACCGCAACCCCTCCCCACTCCCTCCTACGAAAGACCGCCCTTGGCGCCGACCGCACCATCCCCTGGACCCACGTTCAAGAGACAAGAACCATACTAGAGCGCCTGCAAGAAGAGGGCTACCAACTTATCGCACTTGAACAAAGCCCGCAAGCCAAGCCCCTTCACCAACTCCATGCAGTCAAAAGGAACCCTCCTTATGCCATCATCGTCGGCAATGAACTTCAAGGGGTAGCACCCAAAAACCTAGCTTACATTAGAGACCACATATACATCCCTCAATACGGAACCAAAAAATCGCTGAACGTTGCCATCGCCACAGGGATATTCCTATGGGAGCACCACAAAAAACCAAAATGACCCATTGGGGCATCCTTTGGCCCGACCAGGCGAGAGAGCACAGATTTGGATAAGAAGCCCTAAGCAAGGCCAAAGTTATAATGAGTGTCAGTAAGAAATAAGGGAGTGTCTCTTATTTCCCAACCATGTAGCTATATCATTGACAGTAAACGCAAACCCAAATACACTCATAATCCATAAAAATAGCTTTTTACGAATGCGTGTTTTACAATATAAGGACATTTGTATATCCAGTATTCATGCACTCCTTGCGGTTATTTAGTTAACCCTGAAGTAAGCCCTTTTCCTCTCCTCAAATTCTAATTTTTGCCTGCAAAGTGATATTCTCGAAGGATATCCCGTTGCTTTTTACGCATGCACGTGCTCTTTTGATGGTTTTGTCAATAGCGGGGTATTTACCTTTTGGCTCGTGAAGAATGAAAGTACCCATTTTTTTATGACAGGAATTGCAAGGTTTCAGATAAACCCCTAGAATTTTTTTTCTTGCATTAAGTGCCTGAAACGCATTTAGAACGGCTTTTTGGAAGTGTGCAGGGTTAACTATTTAAAATCCTCATGAGCAATGTAGGGTAATTCCTCGGCTATCGTTTTAGGGCTATTTTACCATCATTTTTACATAGCTAGTGGCACATTGGGTTCTATCTTTTTTGCGACTTCTGTCCTTTTTTGTTTATAGAGAGTCCCTTTCCCAGCCCTAAAAGACATCTTTTTGTCTTTTTTAAAATGGTTTCGTAACCTTGTGTAGAAATTTTATACGTTATGATTATGGTTACCGAAAGGGCGGCGCGTGTGCTGTCCAATAAGGTCACATGTAGTGGCTTTAGTACTTTACTTTTCCTCCTCTTACTAGGGAGTAGTTCTCTGCAGGCTGCGGAAAGTTTTTCTGCACCCAATCCTAAAAACCTTGCACTATCGGTCAATGAGAGGACGGTTCGTCGCCGTGCGACACCGATGCCTCCTTTACCAGAAGAGAGGCCTACCGAAAGTTCACCTTTAAAGACAAAGAGTAAATCGCCTTTCTTATTGCAGCAATTCCCCCTTTTTAAAATTGTGGGTGCTTTTGCCCTCGCCACTTCTTTGACCGTGGGATGTGTTGAAACAGCCGGAATGTTCGCACTCTACAAGGATGCCTATAAGACAGTTGATTGGAAGAGCCCAGAGTATCAAGATATGTTTGGTTTGAAATCTTGGGGAGCCCACGATGAAACGCTGCCAATAGAGGCGATGTCGGATTCCCAAAGAGAAGCTTTAAAATTAGTAAAAGAGAACGATTTATTAATTGAACAACATTTTCAGGAAAACGTCCAGACTACTTATAACAATTATACTGCTCTCGTTCTTCATAAAACGGTTTCGGCCAAAAATGAACTTCAACCACAGCATTCGTTTTTAAGGCGAGCACTTATTGAATTGACTTTTGCAGAGGATATAGTAAAGCATTTCTCTGATTTCCGAGCAAAAATATCCACAGAAATATTCTTAAGCGAGGTCCCTGAAGAAGCTAGGCCTTTCCTCGATAAGGATAACTATGAAAAGCTATCATCACTAGAAGTAGGGATTTGCTTCTTCATATTCCTATGCAAAAATGGAGGAGCTGGTCCCTTCGTTGAAGGCGCTATCGGAGGTATTGTCTTCGGCCTCTCTGCTGGACTATCTATGCGTGTACTTTGTTGTGCCTGCTGCCCAGGAGTTGAAGAATGCTACAGAGCTATCGGCGCAGCTAACAACCAACTCTGTGGTCTTATTCACTGCAGGGTTTGTAAGCATATTGCTGTCGATATTGATAAATGCTGTATCGCTTTCTTAAACTGTTACAAGTGCGGTTGCCTTTGTCCAAAAGAGATCGATAACGATTCCTATTATAAAGAAGACGTATGCAGTTGCTGCCCTGAAGTGTGCAGCTGCACCATAGCACCCGTTGCCGACAAATTGATGCCCACACGTGCCGATTGCTGCTGCTGCTGTAGAAAGGTAACAGAAAAGGACCTTAAGGTTAGGAGGGACCGTCTTAAAGACGAAGAAGAGGAAAGTGTTTTGGCACAGCAACGTAGTGTACAAGATGCAAAAAACATAGTTAAGGAAGGGGAAAAATTAGCTGAAATGGAAAAACAGCTGGAGATGACCCCCACTACTAAATAAACAATAGAGACATGATATTATCACAAAAGGAAAACAGAACAAAAATAAGCAATGCACTATGGTTGGCTTTCATCGCAATACTTAGTGTAGGTCACCTAAGGGCAGCAGAAGTAGACGAAAAAGAAGAGGAACCTTTTTACGAAGACGCAATAAAACCTAATATAGGCAGCGTTAATGCGTTCGTCACACCTTACGGTAGTAATGTTGTAACCACTCCCTACGATAAGACAATCGCCAACAGTAATGCTCTTGTGAGTGAGGAGCCTTTTCACGATCACTTAAGGAAGCGTAACATAGGTAGTATCAGTACAGTCTCTACTCTATCTTCTTATGGTGGCAATGTTTTGACTGCCCCCCGCGATAACAGCAACATTCTTGTGAGCAGTGATAATGCCGTCCCCACCCCCTGCAATGAAGCAGCCGAGGATGTCAGTACCTTTGTAAAGAAACACAAGAGAGGTTCTCTCATTTTCTTCTTAGTGACAACATGGATTTCTCTCGAAACAGGAGCCTACTTAATAGCAGAGAATAGTATCCCTACTTTTGAGACTTACCCCTCAGGTTTTCAACAAGGACCCCTGCAAAGTGCCTTATCTTTCTACGATGGTACAGAACAGAATGCCATTATGGAAAATCCACCCACACTCGTAGAACAGATAGAACTAAATCAGAAAAAAATAGACTTACTACTTTCACAAGATGAAGGTGACGTCAACAGTAATGAACTTCAGGCAGACTCTCAATTCAGTTCTGAAGAGTGGGGTTTAACAAAGAAAGAGTGCATCAAGAGAGTCCAAGAGAGACTGAAAAGGCATGGCATTATCCCGCTTCCATCAGAAGAAGTAGAGGCCTTAATGCAAATTCCAGAGGGAGATGCTGCCCTATTTGTCCCCCAACTTACAGAAAGCCTCCTAGAACATACCCTACCCGACATAGCAGTAGACGAAGAAAGATTAGCCCTTATCAATGAAATGACTCAATATGTTTGCCTTCAGATGCAGCAAGGAGAAAATAGAAGGCGCTTAAAGCCCACAGTCAAACTTGCAGGGATTAAAATTGACATTGGTAAGTATATCGACATCGTCATGGATGCCATCTTCATCAAAGGTGTCATGGCGATCTACAATTTACTTAAAGACATCGTCAATGTCTGCTTAAACTGTGACCCCGACCGAGAGCATGTCAACACCTTTATGGTCTTCGCCCGCGCGGCACTCATAACCTATGGTTTTTGTGACGCGTGTATTACCTGCTGTGACATAGGAGATAACCCTGATGATAGTTGCTGCTTAACCCTTACAAAACAGGTAAAGCTCTGCAAATTTTGTGGATGTAGAGCAGGTTCCTGCGCATGCATTATCCCCCCTGCTCTTGTTGTCACTTGCATTGGATGTAAGGATAGTTGGGATGTCAGTGGCATAGGGCGCTGTTTAAAGTGGTGCTGCTGTCCTTTCACTTCTGCGGCGTCAGTCTGTAATTTCTGCAGTAATGATAGCTGGTCTTGCTTGATAAAAATCAATACAAAACTGAAAGAATGGGAAAGAGACTTACAAAGCGAAAAAGTGTACAAGTGCTGTGGGAAACACTTCAAGCTAAATATGAATGAGCTGAAAGATGATGCAGCGAATACCGCACTTACCGCAAGGTTTACCCTCTACTGGACTATCTCCATTTTAATTATTGCCTATATAGCTTTCCGCCTCTACTTCCCAGAAAGAGGGTATAAGTTCGGTGATGCTGTTCGTGTCACCTTCGAGACACTCTTCTCTGATATAGCTGAGTTCGTAGAGCGTGATTCTGACTTCGAAGAATACGATTACCCCGACAGAACAGGTACGAACACCAGCATTATTGAAGATACTACCACGCCTGCTCCCATATAATCTAGTGGGGAAACAGCAGCACTCCTAATAACAAGGGCAAATTTTACTCCTATAACATCGTCCTTATTGTTGGTTTGCCTATCCTAGGAACGGATAATGATGAAAGTCACTTTTTCTCTTGATAGAAAAGTTTCGGATAGGCCTTTTGCAAAGTTTGGGACCCGAGAGCGTTTTCTTGTGTTGATAGATACCAAGTAGTTAACTGCCTACCTCCCTAATATAGGATACAGCCCCTTCTCTATAGTGCCTGCTCGAGTGAAGATGCTCTAGGGGAAAAAGAGGAGTTATTCCCTTCTGTTTCATGTCCTCCAGCATCTTCTGTTGCCAAGATAACTCATCCCTCAGCGGAGGAAGAAGAAAACCGATAGGTGGAGGATAGCGGAACCAACAAAAGATAATCATTATGATAACAACATCAGCAAAACCACTCAGATCCTTGCGAATACCAGGTTGATAATTCCGTACTACTATCGCCATTACTGCTCCCCAAATGCTCCCCACCACGTGTTCCTGATGTGCCACCAAATACTCGGCCGATTGGTCGTCTTCGATCTTGCTCTTGATCGCCTGGAAGACATCGAGAGATATCAGAATAACAAGAAAAGCAGGGTATGCACAAAGAAAGAGGCACCACAACCCGTCTGCTTCCCAAGCACGGAAGCGAAGCATTAGAAAAAAGCCCCATATGGCAGCAACACCCTCAGAAGCACCTAACTTAATAACATCGTCTTCGTCGTCATATATCAAATAACCATATAGTCCACCCAATATGATGCCCACTACATAGGTAAATAGTAAAAGGAAGGAAACCTTCACTGGAGAGAAAGCATCGTTCGTACTAAATAACTCCGCTAAAGTATATATACACCCACAACCTGCAATAAAGAGTTCCCGCATATTGCCATAGAGATGCATTTCATCTTTATGGATCCAACCGCACGTCAGAAAACGATAACCCTCTACTTTCCTCCGCCTGATACGAGAAGTGTCACAACCAAGTCTATATATCCACTTTTCTTCTTTAAAACCTATACAACTCACCCAAAAGACACTTACTATGATGAGAATGAGAACCAGCAAATGGATGAGAATGCGAACCAGCAAATGGAAAAATTTTGGCTGCAACTTGTAAACAACAGCCCCAACGATAATAATGAAAATCAAAACTTTATAAACCTCTGCCGCCATAACCCCTTCACGCGGTTCTGAAGAAAGTTCCTCGTCAGCATTGACCTTAGTGCCCTCTTCCGTATTCCCCTTCTCTACCTCTTCAATCCCTACAGAAGGCATATCTGAACCCTCCTCTATCTCCTTGCCAACCTCCTCGTCAACAGGAGCGGGTGATAGCATTTCCTCCTCAACTACAGATTTATTTTCTTCCTCATTCGAACCCTCTATAGTCATTTCCCCCTCAACAGGAAGCCCCGTAATATCCTGAGAAGTTACCACCTCTTCATTTTCAACCCTACGCACAAAGTCTTGGATCGGTATTTTATAATAGATAACCAATGCAAGGGCAAATAGAAAGCATAAGAGGAGAAGCCAAGAAAGAGATAGACGCTTCATAGAAAAGTCTGTGCGCCAAATCTACGCTTTTTGGAGTGTGCTGTGCCTATTCCCATCGATATAACGCAAAAGAACCTATCAAGAAGATAGACAAACGTACAGCAAAAGTCTATGCCATCACCGCTTACAGGTACTTCCATCTCTCGAAAACAATCTTCGACGCTGTACAAACCTTCTAGTAACATTTTGTCCCCTTAGATAACCTTGACAAAGATAGCATCACACAATACTATTCTATAGAGTCAAAGGCAAGTCCTTACTGTGTTTCGTTTCCCTATACGCAAGCTTTACCATCTTTAATCTCCTTTTGGAAACAAACATCCCCCCCTCCCGCTTCTAAGTTACTGGACTTACGCACTTATACCCTTCCTAGTAGTTCCTCACATAAATCTTTGCATCCACCTTGCTTATTATTGGCGGTATTGGCATAGCGTACCTCCAGCCCGTAACTAAAGGAATA
>PJEL010004221.1_pt1 | contig 11991 bp, 10 predicted proteins | sample 1853271 | NCBI WGS metagenome assembly PJEL01 (sample SAMN08108733, study PRJNA415343) | Invertebrate metagenome, whole genome shotgun sequencing project. | host: Globobulimina | place: Sweden: Gullmar Fjord | collected 2015-08 | reverse complement strand
GCGTCTCTGAGAAAAAGTCGTATGCTCAGGGGCTCTTGTGAAAACAGGGGCTCGATGGGTGGCTAAAGATAATCGTTGAGCAAAAAGTTAAATAGGCTGTTGGGAGCTTAAGATAAAAATTAAATAGAGGGGAAGTAACTTGAAAGATCTTGAAAAGATTTGAATTTTTGGTACAGATGGAGAGACTTGAACTCTCACGCCCTTACGGGCACTAGCACCTGAAGCTAGCGTGTCTACCAATTCCACCACATCTGCAACGACAAACTGTTGAATGACTTAACTAGTTAAAATATCTAGTTTTCAACTGCTTGCACGGCAGATAGTACTGCTCTATCCTACAGCTGTCAACCCGTTTTAGATGATTCTGTGTTGAGAGTGTAAAGTGTGACCAGCTTGAGATAAGCAGAGTCGCTTCCCTCAACAGTTGAACACCTCTCTGATGAGGTTGGGGCGATACAGTAAGTGTAACTTGTTATTTTTAAACGAGAACCAGATGAAAGCGATAAGAAAAATTTTACCCATATTAGCCATCTTCCTTCCGGCTCTATCTGTGATGGCGATACCGGTAAGCGCGGCGCCTGCTAAGCGAATTATTGCTCTGTCGCCCCATTCGGTGGAGATGCTCTATGCGATCGGTGCCGGCGAGTCCATCGTTGCCACGACAGAACATGCGGATTATCCACAAGAGGCGCTTCAAATTCCCCGTATCGGTGGCTATCACGGTATACAGATTGAGAGGGTGATTGAGCTCGACCCCGATCTGGTCGTGGTGTGGGGAAGCGGCAACAAGGCCGAAGATATCGAAAAGCTTAATAAATTGGGGTTCAAGGTTTATAACAGCGACCCTAAGACACTAGAGGCCGTAGCCGCTGAGCTCGAAGAGTTGGGTGGGTTAACGGGGCATCAGGGACAGGCGTCTACGGTGGCCGCCGATTATCAATTGCAACTTAACGCGTTGCGCGCGAGCAATTCGGTTAAACCTAAGGTCAAGGTGTTCTACCAGCTTTGGTCCACACCCTTGATGTCGGTCGCCAAAAATAGCTGGATTCAGCAGATCATCGATGTCTGCCATGGAGAGAATGTATTCTTTGATGCCGACAGCGATTATCCGCAGCTAAGTCTGGAGAATGTGCTCTTGAAGATGCCGGAAGTGATCTTACAGAGTCAGGATAAGGGCAATATTCTCGGCGTAGACTGGAGCCCGTGGCAGGAGATCCCAGCCGTCAAAAATCACCATATTTATCCGCTGAATGCCGATCTTTTACATCGCGCCGCTCCCCGTGCCATCTTAGGAGTTAGATCTCTATGCGATGCTTTGGATAAGGCGCGCTGATAGCTGTTTGCTATCGACTATGGTTTTCTTTGCCTTATCTTGAACTCGTGACTCGTGACTTAGAACTTAAAACTAAAAACAAAAAGGATTTCCCTCTATGACGACATTACTCATCTGCCTGTTTATTGCCATGCTGCTTCCCTATCTTGCGAAGGGGCCGGTTGCGGTGGCTATGGCAAAATTGGGTGGCTACGATAACTCTCACCCCAGAGAGCAGCAGTCGCGGTTAACCGGTTTCGGGGCTCGCGCCGTTGCGGCGCATCAGAATGCCTTCGAGTCCCTGCTAATATTTGGCCTCTCGGTATTGGCCGTCATCGCGACACAAAACGTGACCGACACAACAGTGTTACTGGCGGTTGTCCACGTTATCGCTCGTATGGTATATCAGGTTCTGTATCTTATGGATAAGGGGACACAGCGCTCTTTGTCATGGTTTGTGGCCATCTTCTGCTCGTTCGGCATCTTCTTTCAGGCATTTTGACAGCGTTATTCTTTTGATTTGTAGGTTTCAAAAGCTGGTCGATGATGTTCCATACATCATTCGACATTTCCTCCATCCATGGAGGTTAGATTCCGGCCAGAAGCATCGCCGGAATGACGGGGACTATGTAGGAGCGGCTTTAGCCGCGAATGCTTTAGGATTACGATTAGCCGTCATTCTGGACTCATTCTTTGTAAAGAGCTGGATCCAGCCTTAGCTTTTAGATTGTTAGGGTTTAAAAGCTGGTCGATGATGTTCTGTACCTTCGTTGAGGCTTTTTCAATGTGGGTCATATTTTCCATATCGAAGCGGATTTACTTGCCCTTGATCACCTTTTTACATATCCGTTAGCTTTTTCTAATGAAATGAATTCTCATGTACTCAGCGATGTAATAAACTAGGCCGCAGATAAATTGGCTTGCTATGGTATTAGGGTTAAAGATGAAGAAGTTACTGATTATTGGTGGTGTTGCCGGAGGTGCCTCTGCGGCTGCGCGTGCCAGACGATTAAATGAAGAAGCTGAAATTATCATGTTTGAACGTGGTGAGTTTGTCTCCTTCGCCAATTGTGGACTGCCCTACCATATCAGCGGTGAAATAGCCGATAGAAAGGCCCTTATTCTTCAGACGCCTCAAAGCTTTAAGTCTCGTTTCAATGTCGATGTGCGTGTGCGCCAAGAGGTGATAGCCATCGACAGAGTCGCCAAAACCGTTACCGTAAAAAATCATGTTTCCGGTGAGCAGTATCAGGAAAACTATGATGCCTTAGTGCTCTCTCCGGGGGCCGCTCCAGTCGTTCCGCCAATCCCCGGCCTGGATACTCCGTTGACGTTTTCACTGCGAAATATTCCCGATATGGACAGGATCTTAACCTTGCTTAAGGAGAAGACACCGGTTCATGCCACGGTTGTCGGCGGTGGTTTTATCGGTTTAGAGATGATGGAGGCGTTCGATGAACTCAACATCAATGTCACCCTGCTGGAGATGTCACCTCAAGTGATGGCGCCTGTCGATATCGAGATGGCCAATATGCTGCATCAGGAGATTGTCGATAAGGGCATAGATCTGCGTCTTAACTGCGGTCTGAGCAGTGTCGAACAGGTAGGCTCCGGCTTGAAACTCTTCTTGAGTAATGGCGAGTCTTTAGATACCGAGCTATTAATTTCTGCGGTAGGTGTAAAACCGGAAATATCCTTGGCGGTCAATGCTGGCCTGGCCATCGGAGAGCTCGGCGGTATTGTGGTCGATGAGCAGATGAGAACCAGCGATGCCTCCATCTACGCCGTGGGCGATGCCGTTGAGGAGTTTGATTTTCTCACCGGTGAGAAGGCACTGATCCCATTAGCCGGTCCCGCTAACCGTCAAGGCCGAATTGCTGCGAACAATATCTTCGGAGCAGGTGATAGCTATAATCGAACCCAAGGTACCGCAATTTGCCGGGTTTTCGATCTGGCGGTGGCAAGCACCGGACTGAACGAGAAACGTCTGGAGCGCAGCGGTATTCCTTACGAGAAAATCTATGTACATGGTGCGAGCCATGCCAGCTACTTTCCTGGCGCACACCCGGTTTCACTGAAGCTGCTGTTCAGTACCGATGACGGCACCATTTTGGGCGCTCAGGCCATTGGCCGTGATGGTATCGATAAGCGTATCGATGTAATGGCCGTGGCTATCAGGGCCGAACTTACCGTGTACGATATGCAGGATATGGAGCTGACCTATGCTCCACCTTTTGGCTCGGCAAAAGATGTGCTGAATCAGGCGGGTTTTGTCGCATCCAATAGCTTGAAAGGGGAGACCCGTCTGTGTCACTCAGCCGATATCGATGCCCTAAGCGATCAGCAAATTCTGCTCGATGTCAGAAATCCCGGTGAGCTGATGAAATTCGGCGCAATTGAAGGCGCGTTAAACATTCCCGTCGATCAGCTCAGAGAGCGACTCGATTCGCTGCCAAGAGACAAGGAGATATTGATTATCTGCCAGGTCGGTTTGCGTGGCCATGTGGCCTATCGCATGTTGGTTAACCACGGATTCAGAGCGAAAAACCTTACCGGTGGGTATAAGACCTACCAGGCGGTCAACGCTAAATTCTAGCTGCCGTTTGTTGAACTGATGTTGTTGAACTTATCTTAGTGAGCTTATGGTGTTGCTCTTAGTATGGTGAGTTTAGTCTTGTTGAAGAGTGGCCATGAGAATGTATCTGGGGTCGCTGTTTAAGCTTTTGAGGGAATAGTCTTGGATTTATCATCGTTTGCAGCCGCGTTTGGTGGCGGTATTCTCATCGGTCTGTCTGCCATCTTGCTCATGATATTCAATGGGCGTATCGCAGGTATCAGCGGTATCTTATCGTCGGCATTGTTTCCCGATAAAAAGTTTCCTGATAAAAAGTCGTCAGACAACACCTATGATGAGACGGGCCCCAGCTGGCAGTGGTTTTTCATCACCGGCTTAGTGCTGACGGGCGTGATATATGCCTTGGTATATGAGCAGTTAGGTTTACCGGTTTTCGAGTTCGATTCGGTATCCCGGCCTATGCTGTTAATCGGTGGCCTCCTCGTTGGGCTTGGGTGCAGTTTGGGACGCGGGTGTACCAGCGGGCATGGAATATGTGGCATAGGACGATTATCTCTTCGATCTATCGTAGCCACTTGCGTGTTTATTGCTGTGGCCGCCTGTACCGCAGTCTTTATCCACTGATAGGCGTTGTGATGAATAATAGGGAAAGGATAATGGACCGCTCGTTGATGAAGACCTGTTCTTTAAAGAAGACCCGTTCCATAAAGAAGAAAATCACTGCACTGCTCTGTGGTGTGCTGTTTGGAACCGGCTTGTTGGTGTCAGGCCTCGCCGACCCAGCCAAGGTGATAGGGTTTCTCGATGTCAGCCGGATTTCAAACGGCAGCTGGGATCCGTCACTTATGGTAGTGATGACAGGTGCTTTGGCCGTTTACATGTCACTATTTTATCTAGTGGTTAAGCCTCGGATCAGGGCTAATCAGGCACCGGTATGTGATGTTAAGTACCACCTCCCGGAAAAGAAAACCTTAGATAGCCAGCTAATTCTGGGTGCAACTCTTTTCGGTCTTGGCTGGGGGATCGTGGGGATCTGTCCGGGCCCTGCTATTGTGAATATTGCCACCCTCGATATTAATCTCGGCCTGTTTGTCGTGGCCATGCTGTTTGGTCTCTATATCGGTAAGCTGCTCAAGTCTGCCCAATTCAATATGGTTAAGGTGAGTTAATTAACCGCTCCTACATGGGTCATATCAAGCTCTGTACTCGAACCTAGAACCCTAAAAGCTTCGCGGCTAAAGCCGCTCCTACATGGGTCATATCAGGCCTCGACCTCGAAACTCGCGACTCGTAACTATTGGTTTAAAAAAACCGGACACTTTCCCTATATCGGACATCTTTTCCTTAAATCGGACACTTTCCCCCTGTGTCCGCGGACACTTTCTGTTGTCTGAAATTAGCTGTTAACGTCTAAGTAGCTGACATTAAACTGTTAATTGTTTTTGGCACGCTACTTGTAATGTAAGTGTTAATTCAGCGCTATTTAAACAATAGTGACCAAACGGACAGTTAGGGATAGATGATGATTCAGGATACGAGCGGACAGGACACGGTAATAGAGGCGAGTCTGACAAGAAAATTGAAATGGCCTCTGCTGGCAGGTGTCGCCGTGTTGCTGGTATCGGGACTGGTTTGGTCAAGTGTCGGTGGCAGTCAGGTCAGTGAGTCTATTAGCCGAAGTGAGCTTAGATTTGCCACACTGGAGCAGGGCACACTCACACGAGATATCGCTACAACGGGTAAAATCGTCGCCGCGAATGCCCCCATCCTCTATAGCAGCGACCAGGGGACGGTCACACTACTGGCTAAACCCGGTGACCGCGTCGAAAAGGGTGATGTGGTCGCGACTATCGAAAGCCACAAACTCACCAATAGCCTGAAGCAGCAGGAAGCCCTGTTAGAGGGAATGAAGAGCGCATTAGAGCGTGCTCGCCTCGATGCCCGCCGTCAACAGCTCAAGGCACAACAGACTATCGATATGGCTAAGGTCGACCTTGCCGCCGCCGACCGAGAGAGTCGTCGTGGTGATGAGCTTATCCTTAACAAGCTTATCTCTAAGATAGATTTTGAGAAAGGCAAAGACGACCTCTATAAGGCCAAGCTGCTTTCGGCTCATGCAAAGCAGGAAGCCGAGCTGATGAAAGACACACTCACTTTCGAGATTAAAAATAAAGCCGCTGAGGTTAACCGTCAGGCGCTGGTCGTGACAGAGCTTGAGCGTCAGGTTGCCGCCTTGAGTATCGAGGCACCGGTGGGAGGCATTATCGGCAACTGGTTAACGGAGCAGAAAGCGCGTATCGCTCAGAGTCAGCCAATTTTGACCGTAGTCGATTTGAGTGCCTTCGAGGCAGAGCTCGCTGTCCCTGAGTCTTATGCCGATGAGCTGGGTCTGGGGATGAAGGTTGAGCTGAGCTTCGGATCGTTGAGTCTGGTGGGGGAGTTGTCATCGATTTCGCCGGAAGTGAGAAACCGTGAAGTGACCGCCCGAGTGCGATTCGAGCAAGATGATCGTCTTCACCTTCGTCAAAACCAAAGGTTGTCGGCGCGGGTATTGTTGGAGAACAGACCTAATGTCTTGATGGTTAAACGCGGCGCATTTGTTTCAACCGGTGGTGGTAGAGAGGTGTATGCCATTAACGGTGATATCGCTGAGCAAACTTCAATTCAACTTGGTGCCCGCAGTATGAGCCATATCGAGGTGTTACAAGGCGGTAAGGCTGGAGATGTGTGGGTTATCTCGAGTATTCAACCATTTAACAAAGCACAGCAAGTGCTGGTTCGCTAAGGAGAGCAAGATGAACAGAATAAATCAAAGTATGAATGAGGGAAAAGTTCTTAGCGTACAGAAGGTTATAACGGTTACAGCCCTATTGCTGCTGCTCGTTGCGGTACAGGTTTCGACCCAGAATGTCGGTGATTGGTTTGTATTTGGCCTGAATGTTTTAGAGCTGAGCGAGCCGTTATCAGAGGTCTCAAATGTCGGTGCTAATGTAGGAACTAATGTTGCTACGAAGGCCCCGGAGTTTATACAGAAAATAGTGATGGCCTTAGTCTGGTAGGACCGGCTTCAGCCGGGAAGGTCCATCGCAGCTAAAGCTGCTCCTACAATTACAAAGATAAAAGAATTAAACGATAAAAAATAGGGAATATTGACCATGTTATCGATGAAGAATATCAGCAAAGTATTTAAAACAGACTTAGTAGAGACCCACGCGCTGCGTGACTTTAATTTAGAAGTGGCAGAAGGCGAATTTGTTGCGGTTACCGGTCCATCCGGTTCGGGTAAAACGACCTTTCTCAATATTGCAGGCTTGCTTGAAGGCTTTACCCAGGGTGATTATTTTCTCGATGGCGTCAATATCTCAAATATGAGTGATAACAAGAGTGCGGCAATTCGTAATGAGAAAATAGGCTTTATCTTTCAGGGATTCAATCTGATACCGGATCTTAATTTAGCCGAAAATGTGGAAGTGCCGCTGCGTTATCGTGGTTTCAATGCCAAAGAGCGTAAGCGCCGAGTACAAAAGGCCTTAGAGCAGGTTGGTCTTGCGGCGCGTATGAAGCACCTTCCTTCTCAGCTTTCCGGTGGTCAGCAACAACGTGTGGCCATTGCCCGTGCTTTAGCCGGTGAGCCAAGATTCCTGCTTGCCGATGAGCCAACTGGTAATCTCGACAGCATGATGGCGCGTCAGGTGATGGAGCTGTTAGAGGATATTAACAAGGCGGGAACCACGATTATCATGGTCACTCACGACGCAGAACTTGCCCGTCGTGCCCAGCGCAATATTCAGATTGTCGATGGCCAAGTGTGTGATTTTACTATGTATCAGAGTGGTGAGGGGTACCAAAGTGGAGAAGGGCATCAAGGAGGCGAGCGAGCCAGTGAAAAGCCGCATCTGGTGACAGAATCTCATGTGTCTTTAAATCAAGACAAAGTGGCGAGCTAAGGAGAAGACTATGTTTTTCTATTATCTGGATCTCGCCTGGCGCAGCATCAAGAAGACGCCCTTGATGTCACTTTTGATGGTGTTAGCTATCTCAATCGGGATCGGAATTACAATCACCACCTTGAATGTGTATCAGCTAATGTCAGAGAATCCTGCGGGTGAACGCTCCGATAAACTGGTTGCAGTGCAGCTTTGGAGCCAAGGTAAAGATGCGTGGAAAGAGTTCAACAACCAATTGACCTACCAAGATGCCTATAATCTGCGTAAGAGTGATGTCCCAGTGCGTCAAACGGCGATGTTTATCACTGGATTAGCACTACAGACCGAGGATCCTGACTTTGTACCTTTGTTAGAGTCTGTTCGAGTGACCGATAGCGACTTCTTCGATATGTTTTCAGTGCCATTTATCTACGGTAAAGCCTGGGATAAGGGAGTCGATACCGAAGCGCTTTATCAAGTCGTGATCAATGAAGTGCTTAATAAACAGTTATTTTCAGGCGAGGACAGCATAGGTAAAACACTATATCTGGACAGTAAGCCTTATCAAATCGTCGGCGTCACTAAGACCTGGAGCCCAAGTCCACTTTACTTTGATGTGACCACTGGAGCATTTAAAGATTCTGCGCAAATATTTGTGCCCTTCTCGTTAGCGCCTATAGAGGAGTTTCAGAGCTGGGGAAATAATCAAAGCTGGAAAAGAGAGTCAATTAATAACTACAGCCAACGCTTAAATTCTGAGATGCATTGGATTCAATTTTGGGCAGAGGTGCAAGACGATAAACAGCGTGACGAATACGCTCAGTGGTTGAAACGCTATGTGGAGCAGCAACAGCTTATAGGCCGTTTTGATAGTCCGGAAGCGGCTGCGCAGCTGTCCAATGTTGCCCAGTGGCTGGAACTCAATGAAGTAGTGCCTGAAGATAATAAGATTTTGGTTGGCCTCAGCGCCCTCTTTCTGGTGGTTTGTCTGGTTAACATGTTAGGCCTGCTACTGGCTAAGTTTCTTAAGCGAGCGCCTGAAATCGGTGTACGCCGTGCCATTGGTGCGAGCCGTGCGCAGATCTTCTCTCAACATATGGTTGAGGTGGGCTTGATAGGCTTCGGTGGTGGGGTACTTGGCTTAGTGTGGGCATGGGTTTCATTATCGCTGCTCTCTTCGCGTTTCGACTTGGAGCAATCTTTGACTCACTTAGATACCAGCATGTGGTTAATTGCACCTGTTATCGCCATCTTTGCGGCTTTAGTTGCCGGCACTTATCCTGCTTTGAGGATCTGTTCGACGAATCCTAGCGTTCATCTGAAGAGCCAATAAGTAGAGTAAGAGAAAGGAATTCATTATGTTACAGATTAAACCTATTTTGAGTACGTTAATGCGTAATAAGAGCGGCCCGATACTGCTGCTTATTCAGATCATTCTATCGGTCGCCATCGTGGCCAATGCCAGCTTCATCATCAGTGAACGCATCGCTTTGATGGATAGAGATTCGGGCACGGCCGAAGATCAAGTTTTTAATTTCCGACTTTATACCTTCGATACCAACATTGATCTCGAGTCTCAAATTCAGCGTGATATCCGAGCCATCCGAGACTTGCCAGGTGTCATTGATGCGTCAACAACCAGTATGGTGCCATTGAGTGGTGGTGGCTGGTCATCGGGATACACCGTCGGAAGCAGTGAGGAAACGGCTAAAGATACAGAAGGTGCTGCCATCTATTATGGCGACGAACATATCGTTAATAGTTTAGGTGTGGAGTTGATAGAAGGCCGTAACTTCTATGAGGAGGAGATCTTGACTGGCAGTCCGGACTTGGCGACTCATGGCATAGTGTCAAAAGCGTTTGCTAAAGAGACCTGGGGAGATGAACCTGCGATTGGCCAGGTCATGTATGCGGGTGATTTTGGTGAGATGCCAATCAAGATAATCGGTGTGGTAGATAAGTTACAAGGCGCTTGGGTTAACAGTTCATATCTGGATAACAGTGTCATCTTAAATATTCAGCTGGTTAACGTGTTTACTAAGGTGTTGGTACGTGCTGAGGTTGGGACGTTAGCTCAACTTAAAGAGGCTATTCCTGCGACGCTGCATAAAGATAATCGAAATCGCGTTATTGAAGGGTTTACACTTATTAGTGAGCATAGAAAGCGTGTTTATCGTAACCATGAGTTGATGGCGACGGTGTTGTCTATGATGGTGGTACTGCTGTTACTTATCACTTCACTGGGTCTGGCGGGGATGGTGATGTTCAACATTGAACGCCGCACTAAGCAGATAGGTACCCGCCGTGCATTAGGCGCGAAGAAGCGTGACATCATTAGCTTCTTTCTGGTGGAAAACTATATTATCTGTCTTGTGGGTGGTGTGATTGGCGGGTTTGTTGCGGTTCTGCTAGGACAACAGCTGATGAGCCTATACAGCTTACCTCAATTAGATCTTATCTATCCGCTGATGACGGTTGCCGGGCTTATTGTGCTAACGACCATTGCGGTTATTTTGCCGGCTCGAAAAGCGGCGAGAATATCGCCTGCAATCGCGACGCGAAGCGTTTAATTATCTGCATGGAAAGCGAAAGAGAATTAATCTTTAATTATCTTTCGCTTTCAGTTAGTTTTAAGCTCATTGAAAACAGTTTAGACAATGTTTAACGATTCACTTTCGACGAAAGTGCTCTCGACGATTAACTATCAACTATTAAACGGGTATAGAGATTATCAAAGAAGATATGGATACGATTCTTATTGTCGATGATAACCAGGCCGTGTGTAATGCATTGGCACTGATGTTGGAGCTTCACGGTTATCGACCGCTCACCTGTTTATCCCCCGATACAGCTTTGGAGTTGATAGAACTGCATGATATCTCTCTGGTTGTCCAGGATATGAACTTCACTCAAGACACCACCTCGGGTGAAGAGGGCAAAGCGCTGTTTTATGCCATCAGAGCACTTCAGCCTCAGTTGCCCATCATATTATTGACCGCATGGACTCAGTTAGAGATAGCGGTAGAGCTGGTTAAAGAGGGCGCGGCAGATTACATGGGGAAGCCTTGGGAGGATGCCAAGTTGCTGACCAGTATCAACAACCTTATCTCGCTACATACACTTTCAAAAGCCAATACTCAGCTTAAGCGCGTCGAAAATGAGCGCATGTCCGCCATCAAGGGAGCGGAATTGTGTGGCATCGTATTTGGCAGTGGCGCCATGCAGCGCTGTGTCGATTTGGCGCTGCAGATAGCACGCTCCGATGTATCTGTACTTATCACCGGCCCTAATGGTGCCGGCAAAGATAAACTGGCCGATATCATTCATGCTAACTCCTCCCTTAAGAGTAAACCCTTTATCAAGGTGAACATTGGCGCACTGCCGATGGAGCTACTAGAAGCGGAGCTGTTTGGGGCTGAGGCGGGGGCGTTTACCGGGGCGAACAAGACCCGTATTGGTCGCTTCGAAGCGGCGGATGGCGGTACCCTGTTTTTAGATGAGATAGGTAACTTACCGCTTTCGGGTCAGGTTAAGTTACTGCGGGTGCTGCAAACCGGTGAGTTTGAACGCTTAGGCAGCCATCAAACCCGCAAAGTGAATGTGCGGGTGTTGAGTGCCACAAATGCCGAGCTGGACGAAGAGATCAGGACTGGACGTTTTCGTGAAGATCTCTTCTATCGACTCAATGTGATTGAGTTGGCGTTACCGCCACTCAATGCCCGCTGCGACGATATTCTGCCTCTGGTCGGCCATTTTATCGGCCCGAACTTCTCACTGAATAAACAGACTCAGCAGGTGCTGGTTGAGCATCAATGGCCGGGCAATGTCAGAGAGCTCGAAAATGTCTGCAAGCGTGCGGTGATACTGGCGCAGGATAGCGTGTTAACGGTGGAAGATTTCGGCTTGATAACGAGCTCGGGAGCGAGCCTTATGCATAGACAGGCAGAGCTTAGCCAAGTTGAGCATAAGCAAACAGGGGTTGTCGATAAACCCACTGCGGATGAGGCCCACAACACCTATTCAACTCAGGCGTTGGCCGAAATGAACACAGGGAAATCCCTCGATTCGACAAGTTCCCAGCCTCTGAGCAAGGAGTCTCTGAACAAGGAACCTTTGGACAAGGCGAGCATTGAAGAGGCTTTACTCGAGCACAGTGGCATTATAGCCAGAGTCGCCAA
>PJEL010004220.1_pt1 | contig 11994 bp, 9 predicted proteins | sample 1853271 | NCBI WGS metagenome assembly PJEL01 (sample SAMN08108733, study PRJNA415343) | Invertebrate metagenome, whole genome shotgun sequencing project. | host: Globobulimina | place: Sweden: Gullmar Fjord | collected 2015-08 | reverse complement strand
TCTAATAAGGTGAATTTTTCTTAGTGTTAAGTTTTCAGAATAAACTAGGCTAAAAGCCTTTGAATGATTCACTGTTTTATCTTTTAGAGAATAAGTAATAATTGATTCTAAATTTTCTTTTGCTTTATCAACATTTACAAAATCTTCAATATTTAAATTAAATCTTGATATGTATATTAATTCTTTTTTATTTCTTAGATTATATGTAACTTCATCGATTATTTCAAAACCTATATTATGTAATAATGGAGTTATATATGATAAGTATAATTTTTCTTTTGAAAATATTTTTATATATTTAGTTTTTTTATTTTCTTGAATTTTTGTTACAATATTTTCTTTTAGAACTCTTTCAAAAAGTTCATCACTAATTGCTAAATCCTCAGGTGTTAAAAGTTGAGAACATATTGCTTGAATATCTGACGTAGCCATAACGTTTCCTTTGAATATAATTATTTATACTCAATATTACTCTTTATAAGTTAAGAGTATATTAAAAGAAAACACAATTATGACATATTAAATTATTTATTACTAAGCTGTAACTTTATAGAATTTTGCATTTAAAAGTTTTATTAGATCATTTGCTTTAACTTCAATATCTAATCCACGTTTTCCACCACTTACATAAATATTTTCATAGTTTTGAGCACTTTCATCAATAATAGTTCTTAATCGCTTTTTTTGTCCTAAAGGTGATATTCCACCAAGTAAATAACCTGTAACTTTTTGAGCTTCTGTTTTATCTGCCATTACTGCTTTCTTTGATTTAAAAGCATTTGCAATTTCTTTTAAGCTTAATTGATTACATACAGGAAGAACAGCCACAGCTAATTCTTTTGGACTTAGTTCTACTAATAAAGTTTTAAAAACTTGCTTTTCATCTAAGTTTAGTTTTTCAACAGCTTCTAATCCATAATTTGTATTTAATGGGTCATGTTCATATTTTAGTAGTTTATATTCACATTTGTTTTTTTTAAGTAAATTAATTGCTGGTGTCATTTAATATAAATTTCCTTTTATCTTTTTCTATTCCATTTATAACTATAGAAATATAATGTTCACCTAAATAGTGTTTTCTTGTAGTCATATTTTTAAAACTTTGTTTTTTTGTAAACTTTTTTTCATTTGATTTTATTTCATTTTGACTTATCATAAATATTTTTTCTAAATGCTTAGAATTAGCTTTTTTATAATATATAAAATATTCAACTCTTAAATTTCCTAGTATTTTATCACTTTGTAAAACAAATGAGAAGTTAAAACTTTCACCTATCTTTACATTTTTATCATAGTCAAAATTTATAATATTTACATGAGAGGATTCTATAAAACCAAATAATTCTAATATTTCTTTATTACCTTTTTTTAATAAAGTTCTACTTGCATGTTTACAAATCCAATCCAAGTCTTTTGAAACACCTAAATTTTTTCTAACAAAATCAATTACAATACTTGGATTATCTTTTGAAATATCATTTAAATTATTTGCAACAGATTTTTGTACATATTTACTTTTATCATATTTCAAAAGCTCAAGTATTTCTAATACACTTGCAGGATTTTTTTTAAAAATAGGTAAAGAGATAGCCCAAGGAAGTCTAGGTCTGCACCCCTCACTTGCTAATCTTCTAATATGTTCATTTGAATCTCTTGCCCAAATTTTCATTTGATTCATTGTTTCGTTTTCATACTTTAAAATAAACTGTCTAATAGCAAATTCCGAACTAGAGTTTATAGTAAAAACTTCCAAAGCCTTAATTGAGTTTTCATAATCTTCAAGACCATAAACCTCAACAAAATCTTGAAAAATCATAGATTGAAAAGCCATAGAATTATCATAATCTAAATCTGATTTTGCTTTTTTCAAAATATCAAGTTGTTCTATATATGATAAAGGAAGAAAAGTATTTAAAGATAAAACAATATGACGCATTCTTTCTTTTAATTCTAAGTTTTTCCATTTCGAATTAAATATACTATTTTTGAAACCTTCTTCATTAAAAGAAGGATAATACTCTTTTATTTTATTCATTATCAAGTTTATAAATTCTTCTGAGAATAAATATTTTAATTGTTCTGCCATAAGTCTTCCCTTTTTGAGTATTTTACTATAAAAGTTTCAAAATAATAAATAATATATCATTTTGAGATATTTATATAAAGAAATTTCAAAATTTTATCATTAATAATTTAAAAAAAATAATTAAAATATATCTATATATTATGCTATTTATCTACTTTTATATTCAATAAAAAAATTAATAATTTTTTACAATTTTACAAAAAGAACTTATTACAAGAAATAACAATTTTACAAAAAAAACATTATATATAATAAGTTTAAATTTATTATAATAATCTAATAAATTATAGGAGAGAGAAAAATGTACCCTGAATTTGCATACTTATTAGTAGGATTAGCTATCTTTACTTTTGCTAGTTTTACTACAATATTATATTTCGAAAAGAAAAATAATAGCTAAATATAAAAACCAATTTACTCTTTAGAGGATTGGTTTTTACCATTATGTTTTGATTTATACATCAATTTATCTATTTTTTCATAAATTGATTCACTTGTATCTTCACTTTTAACTTGTATTATTCCTAGACTTATTGTTATCTTTTTATTATCAATTATTCTTAATGTTGATATTTTATTTCTAATTTTTTCACTTACTTTAAAAGATTCTTCTAAAAAAGAATTTGGGAATAAAATTATAAACTCTTCCCCTCCTACTCTAAATAAGAAATCAGTTTTACGTATAATAGATTGAACTTCTTTAGTCATAGTAATTAATACTTTATCTCCAACATCATGTCCATAGGTATCATTAATACTTTTAAAATCATCAATATCATACATTGCTATACAAAAATCATGATTATATCTTTTAAAGGATTCTAATTTTTCATTTATTCGTCTATTATAGGATTTGCGATTAAAAGCTTTTGTTAATTCATCTAGATATGATTGTTCTTTTAACTTTTTTTGAATATTATATAATTTTGTAATATCTCTACTAATTCCTAATATACCTTTTATTGAAGATTTATTATCTTTAAAAATAATTTTTTTTGTTTGAAACAATATTTCATTATTATCATAATCTAACCATTCTTCATGTATTTGTATTTTTTTTGTTTTTGCTATTTCTAAATCTTGTTTTCTAAATATTAAAGCATCTTTGTTTGAAAATAAGTCAAAATCATCTTTCCCTAATATTTCAGATTCACTCATATTTACAAATTTTTGAAAAGATTCATTACAACCTATATATTTGAAATATTTATCTTTATAGAAAATCATGTCATCACTTGAGTTAATAACAGTATGTAATAACTCTTTAGCTTCTTTATTTTTAGCAGATAAATATACTATTAAACTAATAATCAATACTATAAAAATAGCTATTAAAACTATAATTCTACTTTCTTCTTCTGATACTTGAAGAGTATAATGTTTATGATTATTCTCAGAATAAATAAATTTATTTAAATCAACATCTTTAGTTACTATTCCTAAAACTTTAAATACATTCATCATATTATTTAGCTTTTCTTCTTCTAAACAACCAATTTGTCCATCATCATTATAAGCTAATTTTTTTAAAGCTTCTGCTTCTTTTAATAAATGAAGTAAAGATTTATTTTGAGTATTATATTTATTAAAAATTAAGTCTGCTGTTTCTACCATATTATCAAAAGCATAATACCAACCTTTTATAGTTGCATCATAAAATTCTTTTGTTAATTTAGGATTTTGTTTGATAAATTTAGAAGAAGTAAATAAAATATCATTATAAAAGTCAAAACCACTATCTTTAGGATGTAAGATATTATATTTAATATTTTTATTAGCTAATATAATTGGTTCATTTGATAAATAAGAGGCCATTGCATCTGTTTTCCCAGATATTAAATCATCTAAATTAAAAGAATGTCTTAATACTTTATAATCATTTTTAGTAAGTCCATTTGAATTAAGCATTGCTAAAATTGATGCACTCATTTTAGCATTTGAAGTTATCATTATTTTTTTATTTTTTAAATCTTTTACAGTATTTATATTTGAATCTTTTTTTACTAAAAGCATTAAAGGAGAGTGTTGAAAAATTGCTCCTAAAGCAACTACATCTTGTCCATTAATATTATCTACTAATAAAGAAGATCTTCCAACTGCAAATTGAGCATTATCTAAAGTAACTTCATCCACTAAATTTGTAGAAAATGTAAACTCTTTTATATCTACATCTAGTCCAATATCAGAGTAAAACCCTTTTTCTTTTGCAATATAATATCCTGCAAATTGAAATTGGTTTAACCAGTTTAATTGTAATGTAATTTTTTTATTTGAGTTTGCAATAATATTTGAGGATAATAAGACTAGTAATATTATTAGAGTTTTCATGTTTTCTCCTTTAATGGATTATCAAACATATCAATACATAAATAATATCACAATATCTTTTATCAAAAATTAAATTAAAAAATTACTTATTTAAATCTTTATAACATCTTACATAAAACTTATCATCCATTAATTCTCTATTGAATGCCCCTGATAAAAAATTAACAACAAATGCTTCACCACTCATTCCATGACTAAATGTTTTAGTTGACCAATAGTTATCAGAACTTACATGTTTAAATTCTTTGTTTATTGTAGGGTTATAAACTTTTGGATCAACAATAGAAAACAATGCTAGGAAGTTTGGCATTTTCCAGTTCTTTTCACCATCAATTTCAAGATTTGTGCAGTATTCAACAGAATCATTAAAATTTCTTTTTTGTGTTTTTGTATCTTTTGAATCTTGCCATAAGAAGTTTGTTTTTGTATCTTTGATTATATTTTCACTAACTTTTGTTATTTGTGCATTTGCCGTAGTAAGTAAACCTACAAAAAGAAGAGTGTTTAATAGTTTCATAAAATAAGCCTTAAAAATAATTTTATTTAATTGTAGCTAATTAGTATTACTTAAAAATTGATTGTAGTCATGTTGAGGGAAAAACAAACCAAAAAGGTTTGTTTTTAATATATAAATTATGAGAATGCAGGTTCTAAGAAAGGAATAATTTGTTTTTTTCTTGAAAGACAACCGTCTAACCAAACTTTTCCATCTACTAATTGAACATCAAATGCACTTTCAAAAATTGAGTTATCAGCAGAGGCAACAATTACTTCTGAACCTTCTTTGATAATGTCTGTTAAAAGTAAACAAGCAGTATGTAAATTGTGTTCAACTCTTAAATCTTCTAAATCAGATTCTAAATCATCTTTAATATCATCGAAAATAGCTAAATCAACAACTTCTAATTGTCCAATACCTACTTTAGTTCCATGCATATCAAAAGGTTTATAATCTCTTAAAATTAAATTTCTAGCAGATACACCTTCAACTTGTGATTTTACTTTAAACATTTCCATACCTAAAGCACCAAAATCTTCAACACCACAAATGTCTGCAAGTTCTCTAACAACTTTAATATCAATATCAGTACAAGTTGGAGATTTAAAAATTACAGTATCTGATAAAATAGCACACATCATAATTCCAGCAATATTTGCAGGAATTTCTACACCATGATAATCATACATTTCTTTTACGATTGTATTTGTACAGCCTACTGGTCTAATCCAACACTCTAAAGGTGCAGAAGTTGTAATATCACCTAATTTATGATGATCAACAATACCAACTACTGTTGCTTCATCAATATCAGCAGGTGCTTGACCCTTATCAGAGTAATCAGTAATGAATAATTCTTCACCAGCAAATTCAGTTTTTAATAATGGTGCTTCAAAACCAAATTTTTCTAAAATAAATTTTGTTTCTGGATTTGGCTCACCTTGACGAGCAGGAATTGCTTCTCTTCCAATTTTATTTAATAAATAAGCTAATGAAATTGCTGAACAGATTGAATCTGAATCAGGTGTTGTATGTCCACATGTATAAATTGCCATATAAAGTATCCTATTTTTATTTTTTTGCATTTTATCTAAATCTTGGTTATGTTACTTTTAAATATCAAACTATGATATTTTTTAAGCTTTAAAAATAGTAATTTTTTTGCTAAAAATAAATAATGTTTTTATTAAATTTAGAAGCTTTAAATAATTACTAAACAATAATAATAATTTTTTTAGGTAATTTTCTCTATATTTTATAGTTTTTTAGTAAACTTGTAAATTATCATTAAAATTAATAAAAAGATAATATTTTATCCATTATAATAGAAAAAAAAATAGGCATAAACTATGAATAATGATAATTTAATATTTGCAAAAGAAGACAGTTTAGTAAAAAATAATAAAGAATCATTATGGTCTGTTTTAATTATTGATGATGATCAAGAAGTTCATGCTGTTACAAAACTTGCTTTACATGATTTTGAATATGATAATAAACAATTAAATTTAATTTCTGCATATAGCGAAAAAGAAGCAAAAGAAATTCTTTCTAAAAAATCTGATTTTGCATTTATTTTATTAGATATTGTTATGGAATCAAATAACTCAGGTCTTAATGTTATTGATTATATTAGAAATGAGTTAAACAATAATTTTATTCGTATTATTATAAGAACTGGACAACCAGGTTATGCTCCTGAACAAGAGATTATAAACAAGTATGATATTAATGATTATAAAGAGAAAACAGAATTAACTACAACAAAACTTTATACTACAACAAGAACTGCATTATCTCAATACAAACAATTAACAGAACTTAAAAATAAAAAAAATGAAATTTATCAAAACTTAATAACTGATCCAATAACAAACCTTTATTCAAGAGAAAAACTTTTTATAGATTTGAAAGATTCAAAAGATACGGCATTAGTTTTAGTAAATATTGATTCTTTTAGTACTTTTAACAATGCTTACGGTTATAAAATGGGTGATGCTATTTTAAAAAAAGTTGCATACTTGTTAGAATCAAATATACTAGAAGCAAGTTTTATATATAGAATTGAATCTGATAACTTTGTATTACTATTTCAAAATAAAACAGATGATGAATTATTTAATATTTCATTAAAAATAAAAGAAGTATTGTCTTCAAGCCATTTCTTTATTGATAATATTACTTTATTAATAAACGTAAGTATTGGTATAGCTAATACTTTTGATGATAATTTATTACAAAAATCAGAAATTGCAGTATATGCTTCAAGAGCAAAACAAGATAATAAAATAGAATTTTATTCAGAAGAATTAAATACAATCAAAACAATAAACAATAACTTACTTTGGTCAAAAAGATTAACACAAGCAATTCAAGAAGACAATATTATTACTTATTATCAACCAATTGTTGATTGTAAAACAGAAGATATTGTTAAATATGAAACTTTAGTAAGACTAGTTTATGAAGATACGGTATATTCTCCCTTTCATTTTTTACCAGCTGCAAGAAATGCAGGTTTGCTTACTCAAATTACAGAAATAGTTTTTAAACAAGCTTGTGAAACTTTTTCAAATAATACATTAGAATTTTCAATAAATATAACAGATCATGATTTAATGCAAAAAAACTTCTCTAGTACATTAGTAAATTATTGTAAAGAATATAATATAAATACAAGTAGAGTTTCACTAGAAATTTTAGAAGAAGAAAGTATTAGTAAAAATATTCAAGCACATAAAAATTTAAAAGAATTAAATGAATATGGTTTTTTACTTAGTATTGATGATTTTGGTGTTGAGTATTCAAATTTTTCTCAATTAAAATCTTTAAATATTAATAGTGTTAAAATTGATGGTTCTTTTGTTAAAGATATACTTATTGATCAACATTCAAAATATGTTGCAGAATCTATTATCTCTTTTTCAAAAAAAATAAAAGTAAAAACAATAGCTGAATATGTACATTCTTATGAAGTTTTCTTAGAAATAAAATCTTTAGGTGCAGACTTTGCACAAGGTTATCATTTTGGAAAACCACAAGGCAAACTAATATAAATATGTTTAATACTCTTAAAAAAACTATTTTTATATTAATACTATTTGTAAATAGTGTGTTTGCATCTGATACTATAAAGATTGCGCTTATTGAAAAAATTACTCATTTTATAAAATGGCCTGAACTTAATAAAGAATTTGTTATTGGAATATATAGAGATCAAAAAATCAGAAATATGATGATTGAAATATATGCAGATAAAAAAATTCATAAATTACCAATTAGAATACTTAATATCAAGAACAAAAATGATGCTAAATTAAAAGAAGTAAATTTATTATACTTTACAAAAGAATCCTCAAAAAATGTAGATTTAATATTCAAAAAAGTTAAAGATTACCCTGTTTTGATTATCACAGACTTCCCAAATGATGTATACCAAGGAATGCATCTAGGTTTATATTTTAAAAATAAACGAATAAAGTTTATCATAAATCAAGAAGCTCTTGAAAATGCACAATTAAAAGCAAGTTACAAAATATTAAAACTTGCAAAAATAGTAAAAGAAAAGAATTGATAATGAAAAAAATAAACTTATCAATTAAAACTCAATTAACACTAACATTTATTACAATTAGTTCTATTATTATATTTTTTGTAACTTACTTTAATTTTATTTCAAATGTAAACCAAGAAAAAAATAGCTTTATACAAAACTCATTAATTCAAGCAAATTTATTAGCAGAATTTTCAGTTTCGCCTATTGTATTTCAAGATCAAGATGGAGCAAAAGAAAATTTAGAAAAACTTAAAAGTGATGAAAATATTTTAAGAGTAATTATTTTTGATAATCAAGAAAGTGTTTTTGCACAATATAACCCTTTAAATAAACAAAACCCATTAAATATTCAAATAAAAGAAGTTCTTCTAGAAGAAGATAAAGAAAAGTTTTTGAACTTCGGTACACTAAAAATACGAGTTCCTATCAAACACCAAGATACTATTCATGGAACTTTATATATTGAAAAATCAACAAAAATTATTTCAAAACTACTGAAAAAAATTTTTAGTGATTTGATTTTTTTTACCATTAGTTTACTATTAGTTATTTACGTATTATCTATACTTTTAAGTAACTATTTATTAAAACCCATACTATTATTAGCAAAAACATCAGAAGAAATTGCTTCATCTAGAAACTATAGTACAAGAGTAAAATATAATTCTGATAACGAAATTGGTTCTTTATATAATGCCTTTAATATACTAGTACAAGAAACACAAAACTTAACAAATAACTTAGAACAAAAAGTTTCAAAAAGAACAGAAGAATTAAACAAAAAAACATTGCAATTAGAACAAAGTTTAATAAATCTAAAAGAGACTCAAAAACAATTAATTCAGTCAGAAAAAATGTCTGCACTTGGTAACTTAGTTAGTGGAATAGCACATGAAGTTAACACTCCATTAGGAAATGCTATAACAAGTAGTTCTATTATCACAAAAGAAACTCAAAGTTTATTAAATGAATTTGAAGAAGGCATTTTAAAACGTTCAATAATGGAAAAAAGACTTTATATTTTAAATCAAAGTGCTTCACTTTTAACGAAAACACTAAACTATTCATCCTCACTAATAAGAAGTTTTAAACAAATTTCAGTGGACCAAGTTACAAATGATATTCGTGAAATAAAAATAAAAGATTATATTCATGAAATATTTTTAACAAATCATAATAAATTAAAACTTATTCCAACAAATATACAAATAAACTCTAATGACGAAATTATCATAAAAACATCACCTGGAGTTATTGCTCAAATATTAAATAATCTTATACAAAATTCGATAATTCATGCCTTTGAAAATTTTAAAGGCAATGCACAAATTACTGTTACATTAAAAGAAAAAGATGAAAATCTAATTATTGAATATGAAGATAACGGAAGAGGCATAAGTAAAGAAGTAAAACAAAATGTATTCGAACCCTTTATTACAACAAAACGAAATGCAGGTGGTACAGGACTTGGTTTAAATATCGTTTACAATCTTGTTCATCAAAAATTAAAAGGCTCTTTAGAACTAATAAGTAAAGAAAACCTAGGTACAAAATTTATAATAAGCATACCAAAAATATATTCAATTACGGAAAATAAAAAATGAAATCATTAATATTAATTAGTTTAATTTTTACGCAATCTTTAATAGCAAATGCTATAACACAAGAATCACTAAATGACTTATCTCTTGAGGAATTAATGGATATAAAAATATATTCAGCAACAAAAAGTTATCAAAGAATTGAAGATATTCCTGCAAATATTACAGTGATAACAAGAAAAGATATTGAAAAATATAACTATACAACTTTAGATGAATTATTAAAACATGTACCTGGTTTATTTATTATTGATGATTCAGAACATTTTCAAATTGGCTCAAGAGGAAGTTTAGGTTCTTCTTTTAAACTAATGATAAATAATAACCCTATTTCACCGCTTAGAATTCCAAGAGCTGGAACTTCAAATAGAAACTTTTTTGCAACACCCATTGAATCTATTGATAGAATAGAAATTATAAAAGGACCACAAGCAGTAACTTATGGAAGTAATGCGATGTATGGCTCAATAAATATTATTACAAATGATTTTAATGAAAAAAACATTGTTTCAATTGGAAAAGGAAATAATGGACAAGAAAAAGTATTTGCTAGGTTAAATCATAAACAAGAAAATGGAGGATTTACATTAAATACAAGTTTTTATAATACAGAAGGAATAAGTGGTGACTTAAAAGAAGCATTAGGAGATGATAACTTTAATAAGCATCCTTCCCAAATTGATAGTTTAGAAGATCAATTAAAAAATATATATAAAACATTAGATTTTTCAAATAGATATAAGAATTTAACTACAAATATAAATATAACGGAAACTAATTATAGTTTTTATACAGAACCTACTTATAGAGAAGGAAATAAAGTAGAACAAATAGAAAAATCTCTTGCACTTACTTATGAGGATGAGTTAAATGAAAAACTAAGTTATAAAACTAATTTTATAACATCTCAAAAAACATATGATATAGATGAATTAAATATATTAGCAGATGATACTGCAATTGTAAATAATCATAATAAAGTCACAAGAAATCAGTTAGACATACATTTAAATTATACAATAAATGATAAAGTAAAACTACTTCTTGGTACTACATATGAAGATATAGATTATAATCTAAATGCTAGACTTAATACAATTGCTAATGAAAGAAAATATACCTACTCTAATTATGATTTTTATTCCAAATTACAATATAAATTATCAGATAAATTTGAATTTAATAGTGGAATCAGATATTCAACAATAGATAGTTTTAGAATTTATTTTAAACAAGATAATAATTTATCTAATCCAGCATATGATATAAATCTATCTCAAGATGTAATTAAAAAATCAGAATACCTACCTGAGTTTAGTGCTATTTATCATATCAATTCTAATAACCACTTAAAATTCTTATATGGAAAAGCCAACCAATTAACATATTCTGGGATTGATAAATTTGAAGAGATAAATAGTAGTGAAATAAATTACATTTATTTATCAAAACAATATCAAATAAATTCTTCAATTTTTTATAATGAGGCAAAAAATATAAGTTTATTTACTCAAACTGGTTCACATCTTCCAACTTCTGCTATTGGTGATAAAATCACAAAAGGTTTTGAGCTTGCAGTAACATACAAAATAAATTATAATTGGGAAACAACATCAAGTATTACAGTTCAAGATACAAAAAATCAAACAAAAGATGGCTCCATAAACTATGCTCCTGATTTTTCTCCAAAATTCTTAGGAAAATTTCAAACATCTTATTTCCAAAATAAAACTAGATATTCTTTATTAATTGATTATATTAGTGAAATGAAGGCACCCATTATAAATGGGACATCTAATAGATATGGAATAGATAGTAATAATAATATAAATTTAAGTACAAATATAAATCATGAATTTAAAAAAAACTTATCAATTAATCTAAATATCACTAATTTATTAGATAGAAAAAATAAAATTCCTGA
>PJEL010004219.1_pt1 | contig 11998 bp, 12 predicted proteins | sample 1853271 | NCBI WGS metagenome assembly PJEL01 (sample SAMN08108733, study PRJNA415343) | Invertebrate metagenome, whole genome shotgun sequencing project. | host: Globobulimina | place: Sweden: Gullmar Fjord | collected 2015-08 | reverse complement strand
GATGATACCTCGTTAATAGGTATCAAGCGGTTAAAATCCTCAATAGCTCTTTTAAATTGACCAAATTTAGCAAGTGTGATTGCACTCTTCAGGGCTTTCACCGCGTCACTGTCTTTTTGAGTTTCGCCTGTAAATAAATTTTTAATTAAATCCTGAACTTTTGAAGATACTTCAGGGGTTGCTTCAGCTTTATCCCACCTAATAATACCTGTATCAAGCGCATGAATCTTTTTTGTTATCGCAGCTATTAAATTTTCACTGTTTTGTATTTTTTTAGAACTTTGAATGAGCTTGATTGCATTAAGATACTTACTTTTTGATTCGGATAGTAACCTTTGTGACTTATACAAATCAGCTTCTTTCAAAAGCAATTTTATTTTGTCTTTGATGTTCATTTATACCTTAACTCAAACATTCTATTATTTACCAACGGGCAAACCGTATCATTAGCAACAAGATAGCATAAAAAAACACCAAATATAAGCCCTAAATACAATCAAGAGTAGAAAATAAACAAAAATAATAAAATTATCATGAATTAAAATAATTAAATTATTTTTTTTTATCCTATATTTCTGTTATGTTAAATGAAAATGTTATTAACCGACAATCATAAAACATCCTTAACAAATCGAATAATATTGGTTATTCAAATTATGTCAACATATAATTTTTTAACAATTTAAAAAACTATTTTATACAAAAATTTTCTTTATGTAAAACCATATTAAGAATCTATTTACAAGGAATATCTAATTGTTTAATAAAATTTTATTTTTTTTATTTATTACGATCATCAATACACCGGCTTATGGCGGGCAGAATTCAAACTTATATTTAAGATCAGATACTAAAACATCTAATGGCATTTTAGTTGAATCTAACTTATTAATTGTTCCAGCTGACAGTGATTTTAGAATAAAAAAATTTAATTATTATATAATTAACGGACGCGCACAAAGCGACTCAAATACGGACATTTTGTCAGCCGCAAAACATAATGCTTTTTTAAATCTCCTGACTTCTAAGGGAATAAAATCTATTAATAATAGATCTGAACTCAATGACTCAATTCAATATGATGAATCGGTATTAAGCTTCGAAGGTTTTTTGAAAAGCTCTTACACCATAACAAAACAGACGTATAATGAAAATAATACTGAACTTACAATAGAAATGGAAGTGTGGTTCGCACCCATAGCCTATCCGCCAGAGTGGTCTTTTTATTATTTCAAAAAAAAGCTTTATGATCTTATACATAACATGATATCCGTATTCAGATAATTTTTATTCGTTGAAAATAAAAGGCCATTTTCGTGCGGGCACTAAGTAGCTTACCGAAAAGTTTTTTTATCTTCTTAGGAATGGAAATTAAATAAGTTGAACGTAGTTCGCCAGAATTTGGTTCAACTTATTTAATTTCCATTCCATAACCATTCATTTTTTTAATTTATGAAAAATATAAAATGACCCCTAATTATACTCAAAAAATTTCAAAAGAATTAAATATTCCTGAAAAACAAGTCATCGCAGTTTCTGAACTTCTTTCACAAGATGCCACAATACCTTTTATTGCTCGTTATAGAAAGGAAGCGACTGGTAGCCTTGATGAAGTGGTAATAACAGAAATAAGAAACATGCTCGATCAACTAAAAGTTCTTTATGAACGTAAGATCACAATTATAAAATCTCTTGAAAAAAACGGCCATTTAACAAGTGATTTAAAAAATTTAGTTGAAAAAGCTGATTCACTGCCATTGTTAGAAGATATCTACCTCCCCTATAAACCCAAAAGACGTACAAAAGCCTCAATTGCAAAAGAAAAAAATCTTGAGCCTCTTGCTCTGTTGATTCTCGAGCAAAAAGGAGCATCGCCTGTAGAAGAAGCTAAAAAATTCATTGACCCTCAAAAAGATGTTAACACAAGTGAAGATGCTCTTCAGGGTGCCAATGATATTATTGCTGAAATAATAAGTGAAAACAGTACGGCGAGAGCAAGATTACGTGATTTGTTTTTTAGTAAAGGTTCTTTTGTCTGTACTGTTGCAACCGGGAAAGAGGAAACTGGTAATAAATATCAACAATATTTTGATTGGGCTGAACCCGTAAAAACAGCTCCATCACACAGGGTCCTTGCCATGAGACGGGGTGAAAAAGAAAACATTCTCAACCTGAACATCCACCCTTCTCATGAAGAAGCAATCAAATTACTTTCCCGGATTTTTATAACAGGCGATAAAGAAGATTCTAAGTGCGTTGAAAAAGCATTAGAAGATAGCTATAAAAGACTTCTATCAAAATCTATGGAAACAGAAACAAGGGTCAAAACAAAAGAAAACGCTGATAAAGATGCAATTGTTGTTTTTTCAGATAATCTGCGTCAGCTTCTTCTTGCTTCACCACTTGGATCCAAAAAAATTCTTGGCATTGACCCCGGATTCAGAACCGGGTGTAAAGTTGTATGCCTTGATCGTCAGGGGAAATTTCTTGAGAATGCAACTATTTTCCCAAATATCAACGAGAAAAAAAACAAGGAAGCCGAAGCAAAATTACTAATGCTCTGTACCAAATACAATATTGAAGCTATTGCAGTTGGAAATGGTACTGCGGGTAGAGAGACTGAAACTTTTATTAAAAAAATAAAATTTGATCAAAAAATTCAGGTTATTCTTGTAAATGAAAGTGGTGCATCAATTTATTCCGCATCGGAAATTGCACGTGAGGAGTTTCCCGACATTGACCTAACTGTAAGGGGCGCTATTTCAATTGCTAGAAGACTTATGGATCCTCTTTCAGAACTCGTAAAAATTGATCCGAAATCAATCGGCGTCGGCCAGTATCAGCATGACGTTGAGCAAAACCTTTTAAAAACTAAACTTGATGACGTTGTTACCAGTTGCGTTAACAAAGTTGGGGTAGATGTAAACATAGCCAGTGCTCAACTACTTAACTATGTCTCAGGTTTAGGGCCTATACTCTCTAAAAACATAGTAAAATTCAGAGATGAAAACGGCCCTTTTAAGAATCGGAATGATTTGAAAAAAGTACAGAGATTAGGCCCCAAAGCATTTGAGCAATCTGCAGGTTTTTTAAGAATTAATAACGGAAATACTCAACTCGATTCAAGTGCTGTTCACCCGGAAAGTTATTATATTGTTAGGAAAATGGCTTCCGACCTTAAATGCCCTGTTGATTCTCTTATTAAAGATAATACCCTGAGAGAGAAAATTAATATTTCACAATATGTAAGTGAAAAAATCGGGCTTCCAACTCTGAAAGATATTATCCTTGAACTGGCAAAACCAGGCAGAGATCCCAGAGATCAGTTTCAGGAATTTTCATTCAAAAGTGGAATTGACAAAATAGGTGATCTGAGAAAGGATATGAGGCTTCCCGGTATTATTACAAATATAACTGCATTTGGAGCATTCGTGGACATTGGCGTACACCAGGATGGCCTTGTACACATCAGTGAAATATCAGATAGATTTGTTAAAGACCTTTCAACCGTTGTAAAAGTACACCAAAAAGTTAGTGTACGGGTTCTTGAAATTGATATTGATCGAAAAAGAATTTCCCTATCTATGCGCTCTGATTCAACTCCGAACAAAAAACCTATGAAGGCACAAAAGAAGATAGGGGCAAAAAAGAACGTACAAAAAAACAACACTACTAAAAAAACAACTGGTTTTAACAATCCTTTTGCTGATGCATTTAAAAAATAAATTTTAGAGAGTAACTATGAAAACAATCATTCAAAGAGTTAAAGAAAGTTCAGTTACAATTGATGGAAATATCGTAGGAAAGATCAACCAGGGTCTTCTAATCCTTTTAGGTGTATCAAAAAATGATAAAAAAGAAGATGCACAATACCTTGCATCTAAAATACCTGATTTAAGGATATTCGAAGATAATGATGGAAAAATGAATCTTTCTCTTTTAGATACAAAAGGAGAACTTCTTGTAGTATCACAATTTACATTGCTTGCTAACTGCGAAAAAGGAAGACGGCCATCTTATATTAATGCAGCACCACCAGAGATGGCTAATTCTCTATATGAATATTTTATTTCACTATTGAGAGAAAGAGGTATAAAAACAGAAACAGGACAATTTCAGGCAAAGATGGATGTTTCATTAATTAATGATGGGCCTGTAACTTTAATCGTTGAAAGTAAATAAAAAAGCACTATGAAGGGTAATTAAAATGGTTAAAAAATTATCTAAAAAAGAAATTGATGATTTTAATAAAAATGTTAGAAAACAAAATCTTGTATGGGACAGTTTTAACAATAAAGATAAAAATTCCTGTTTTAAATTTAGTGAAAAATATAAAGATTTTCTTACAAAAGCAAAAACTGAACGTGCGGCTGTTAATGAAATAATAAAAGCGGCAAAAAAAAATGGTTTTTCAAATATTGATGATAAAAAATTGACTAACGGAAAATATTATAAAAACTTTAATAACAAAGCCGTAGCATTAGCAGTTACAGGTAAGGATGATCTTTCAAATGGTCTCAATATTATAGGTTCACATCTCGATTCCCCCAGACTTGATTTAAAGCAAAATCCTTTATACGAAGAAGTTGATCTTGCAATGATGAAAACTCATTATTACGGAGGAATAAAAAAATATCAATGGCTGGCAAGGCCTCTTGCTTTTCATGGCCATGTTGTTTTAAATGACGGAACTATCGTAGAAATAATTGTTGGAGAAAAAGAGAGTGATCCTGTTTTTGTAATTTCAGATCTCCTACCCCACCTAGCACGAGATTATCATTCAAAGAAAGTTTCAGCTGCATTTGAAGGTGAGAAACTCAATATTATTACCGGAAGTATTCCGATAGGTGGAAAAGATATTAAGGATAGATTTAAGCTGAATGTTTTATACTATCTGAAAGAAAAATATAACATTATTGAAGAGGATTTTATCAGTGCTGAAATTGAAATAGTTCCAGCAGGACCAGCTAAAGATATAGGTTTTGATAGAAGCCTGATTGGTGGCTATGGACAAGATGACAGAATCTGTGCTTTTACATCTCTTGAGTCAATTTTAGAAGTTTCAAAACCTAAACGAACTTCAATTGCAGTTTTTTTCGATAAAGAAGAGATTGGCAGTGAGGGTAATACAGGTGCAAAATCAAGTTTTTTTAAAGATTTCATCTCTGACCTTCTAACAAAAGAAAGCATTGATTTTAGTGAAAGAGCCCTAAGAAAAACTCTTATTAACTCTATGATGTTATCCGGGGATGTTAATGCTGCCATTGAGCCGGATTTTCAGGATGTTCATGAAAAATCGAATGCTGCACGAATAGGTCATGGTATTTGTATCACAAAATTCACAGGTTCCGGTGGTAAATCGGGATCAAGCGACGCAAGTGCTGAGTTTGTAGGTAAGATTAGAAATATTTTTAATAAAAATAAAATAATCTGGCAAACCGGTGAATTAGGGAAAATTGATCAGGGGGGAGGAGGAACTATTGCAAAACACCTTGCTGCATACGGCATAAACATAATCGATTGTGGCCCTGCATTACTCTCAATGCACGCACCTTTTGAAGTATCCAGCAAAGCAGATGTTTTTATCACATATAAGGCTTACAAAGCCTTTTATCAAAGCTAATGGCATCAGCCATTTAAATACTTTTTTACGAGATTATAATGAGACACTATTTAGCAATAATAACCATAATACTCTGTTTTTTGAATACACCTGCTGACTGTAAAGAAATTTATTCACTAATTAATAATAATGACGCAGTTCTTATTACTGATTTAAACAATAAAATAATTTTCTCAAAAAATAATTCTAAAAAATTGATTCCGGCATCAACTATAAAAGTATTAACGTCCCTGTCAGCATTTCACTATCTTGGAGAAAAGTTTAGGTTTAAAACAGAATTTTATCTTAATAAAAATAATGACCTGATAATTAAAGGGTATGGTGACCCTATGTTGGTATCTGAGGTTGTTATCAACATTGCCGAACAACTGTCATTAAATAATTTATTATCAAATATTAAAATAAATAATATTATTCTCGATAATAGTTATTTTAATGATGAACCGGTACCCGGCTCTATCGCAAACTCATCAGAACCATACGATGCCCAAACAGGAGCATTATGTGTAAACTTTAATACTGTTAACTTTTATCATGACAAGAACGGCAAGCTTCAAAGTGCGGAAGAACAGACCCCCCTGCTCCCCTTTGTCATAAAAAGAATTCAAAAATCAAACTTAAGGCGTGGCAGAATAATTCTTACAACAGCAGAAAAAAAACTTTATCCCGGCCATCTTTTTAAATATTTTCTTACTCAAAAAGGGATAAAGATTAATGGTAATATCAAAACAGGAAAAATTGAATTAAAATCAGACAAATTAATTTATACTTATCATTCTCAATTCATAATATCTGACCTGATATCTAAATTACTTGAATTTTCAAATAATTTCATTGCAAACCAAATCTTCCTTGCAGTTGGAGCAAAAAAATATGGCGCACCGGCAACTTTATCAAAAGGGATTCGAGCAACTCGTCTCTATACAAAAGAATTATCTAAAATCGGCATTCATGTTCAAGACTATTTACTGAGTGAAGGCTCCGGACTTTCAAGAAACAATAAAATTTCAGCAGATTCCATGGATATTCTTCTAAAAATTTTTCAGCAATACAAATCCCTGATGCGTAAAGGTAAAAATGAATTTTACAAAACGGGAACTCTAACAGGAATATCAACAAGAGTAGGATACATCACAATAAAAAACCGAGACACATATCGTTACGTAATAATGTGTAATTCTCCTAATAGTTCTTCTAAAAAAATTCTGGATAACATCATATATAACTTACAGAATAGAATCTTTCATTGATAGCGTCATTAATTGAATTACAATGACTCTATTAATGGGTTATCACCACTTGTTATTTTTGCATAGGCACTATGGTTATGTATAGATTCAAAGTTTTCAGCACTAACAGAAAACCAGATTATATTTTCGTCCTGTTGTAATTCCGAAGCAATATCTCGTACAACATCCTCAACAAATTTTGGATTATTATAGGCTTTTTCTGTTACATATTTTTCATCAACTCGTTTTAATACAGAATATAATTCACATGATGCTGCTCTTTCAACCAGATCAATCATATCTTCTATCCATATAAATTTTTTAAATCTGGTTAAAAGCCTAACTTCTCCACGCTGATTATGAGCTCCGGCTTCACTTATTTCTTTTGAACAAGGGCACAAAGATGTAATTGGGATCTGAAGTTCAGAAACAATATCAATTTCGCCATGACTATCACATTTACCGACCAGATTACAGGTATAATCTACTAACCCTGGAGAACCGCTTACAGGCGCTTTTTTTTCAATAAAATACGGAAATTTCATTTCTACATGAGAAGAAGCGGCATCGAGTATTTTTTTCATTTCCTGGAGTATTGTTGCAAATGAATCAAAAGAAACCTCAGGTTGAAATGCGTGAAGCAATTCAACAAAACGGCTCATATGTGTACCTTTAGAATGATGTGGTAAATCAACATACATATTTATATTTGCAACGGTATGTTGAAAACCTTTTTCTCTATCAAGAACTTTGATAGGATACTTAAGGTTTTTTATCCCAACCTGGTCAATAGGAATTTTCCGATGATCTGTTTGTTTTTGTATATCAATCATATTATATCGCCCGCTTCAGAAGAGTTAATTCTTGTTTTCTTTATATGAAAAACTTATTTGATTCCTATACGTAACATTAAAGGTTTTCATACTTCATTGCGACCTCGCAATCATGCCAAAATACAAAAGCAGAGTTTTAGAATTATGTCAACAAATACTCTTCTTTAACATTCGACATTGATCTGAAAATATTGCCCTTAATATTATTATCATCTTTATAAAGATTATTTAATAACTCCTTTATCTCTTTACGTTTTGATGTTTCTGAGGAAGGACAAGGATTTTTAAACACAGGGAATTTTTTTTCTTTAGAAAATTTAATAATATCATTTTCTTCAACATATGCTAATGGACGTATTATCTGAAATGAATTATTAAACAACGACTGGTTGGGAACCATAGTACCTATACGACCAGAGTAAAACATATTAATAAAAAGTGTTTCAATAAGGTCATCTTTATTATGTCCTAGGGCAAGCTTTGTACAATTTAAACTATCTGCAATTTCAAATAATCTCTTTCGACGCAACCTGGAGCAAAGGAAACATGGATTTGCTCTGTTTTCACTACTATGAGCAAGAACCCCAAAGTCAGATTCTTCCCACGTAAAATCATAACCCTTTTTTATACAATATTTCTCAAGTTCATTGCCAAACCCATCTTCAAAACCAGGATCGATGTACACAGGGAAAAGCTCATAGTCATATTGAACACTTTTCAGCCTTTCTGATAGTATCTCAAGCAACGTCATGCTGTCTTTACCACCAGAAAGCCCTACAACAATCCTATCTCCATCAGCAAGCATATCATAGTTACTTACGACCCTATTCACCTGCCTGTTTATCTGTTTATTTATCTTGCTTATTTTTTGCAACGAAATTGTTATTCCGAGTCAAAGTCCACTTCTTTTAAAAAAACCTTGCCCGCTGCAACCTCACGTAATGCATTTACAACCTCTTCATTATCAGTGCTTTTTAATAGCGATTCAGCACCTTCACGGTACTGTCGTACACGTTTTGCTGCAGCATGTACAAGCATAAAACGGTTCGGTACTTTATCAAGACAATCTTCAATAGTTACTCGTGCCAATATAGCCTCCAGTTTACAAATAATATGCAAAAATTAATTATTAATAATTTCGAGTAGTTCGTAGGTCCTTTTACCACCAGGAGCCTGAACAACAATTTCGTCGTCGGGTTCTTTTCCTAAAAGTGCTGTGCCTAAGGGAGAGGAAATAGAAATTCTACCCTTACTGATATCTGATTCTTCCTGTCCAACAAGCTGATATTTAACCTCTTCGCCAGAATCAGTATTCTCTAGAATAAAAGTACTTCCAAAAACAACTTTATCAGTTGGAAGTTTTGACGGATCAATCACATCAGCATTTCCAATTTTATACTGAAGATCATTTATTCTGGCTTCAAGAAATGCCTGTTTTTCTTTAGCTGCATCAAATTCAGCATTTTCAGAAAGATCTCCATGTGCTCTGGCAATCTCAATGGCCTGAATATTTTCTGGTCTTTCAATTGTCTTTAACTGCTGAAGTTCATTTTTTAATTTTTCAAAACCATCAATTGTAATTGGTACTCTATCCAAAACAAGACTCCTAATGTCTCCGGTAAATATTAAACCCTCTTCGTGTAGAATTATATACAAATAATACACCACAATCAGAAAGAAGGATGGCATTATACAATAATTTTAGTAAAAAATCTATAGTTTATAAATTTTCAACCTTTTCGCTACGTTTTTGTTTAACTTTAAAAAGGAATGAAACAACAGGACTAACTAAAATATACAAAACCCCGATTGAAAAAAGCATCAACGGAGGATTTTGAACAATTAAGGTAAAAATAAGAACCATACCAACAAGGGCACTAAATCTCTTCTTCTTAAAAAATGTAGATTTTTTAAAACTTTGATACTTGATTGAACTTACCATTAAAAACGATAGTGCGTATATTAACACCAAATAAGCCGTCCGAAACTCATCAAAAGGAATTGAATGTTTAATGGAAAAGAGAATAGTTGCAGCTATCATCATAGCCGCAGCCGGGATCGGCAGCCCTAAAAAATGAGCGCTTGGAGTCTCCTCAGCCATAGTATTAAACCTGGCTAACCGCAAAGCCCCACATGTTGTAAATAAAAAAGCAGCAAGCCACCCAATTCTACCCATCGGCTTTAGAATCCAAAGATACATAAGCATCGAAGGTGCTAAACCAAATGAAATAAGATCGGCAAGTGAATCATATTGAATTCCGAATTCACTTGTCGTATTGGTTGCACGAGCCACTTTACCATCTAACGAATCAAAAATAACCGCGATTAGAATTGCACCGGCAGCAAATTGGTATTTTCCGTCAATTGCAGAAATCAGAGAAATAAAACCACAAAAAATATTCAAAGAAGTAAACGCATTGGGCAGAATGTAAATTCCACGCTTAAACTTATCTTTTCGAGATAATTTATTATTCATCTTTCATATACCCCAAAATACTTGTACCAGCCTGAACCTTCTCACCAACATTTACTGAAAGATTTGTCTCAGGAGGCAAATATATATCAAGTCTCGATCCAAAACAGATTAAACCAAACCTTGTACCTCTTTTAACAACATCACCTGCCTGAACTCCGCAAATTATTCGTCTTGCAATCAGGCCAGCAACCTGTACAGTAGCATATCTATAGCCTTCTTCAGTTTCAATAACAAGTGCATTTCTTTCGTTAGCCGATGAAGCTTTATCAAGATTTGCATTAACAAATTTACCTGGATAATACTGAATGTCAGTAATAGTTCCGTTATATGGAACCCGGTTAACATGTACATTAAATACAGACATGAAAATACTTATTTTTTTACAAGCCCCTTCAAAGTAAGGATTTTCATCTATTGTCTCTGCAAAAATAACCTTGCCATCTGCAGGTGAAGAGATTGCACCTTTTTTATCTTGTATAACCCTGTCAGGGTCACGAAAGAAAAAACATATAAAAAAAGTTATTAGAAGACTAATAAACGATAGAGAACTAAATCCGATAACTGCAAGTAAAATAGTTGTAAAAGCTGCAACACCAATGTAAGGGAACCCTGGTCGTGCAATAGGGTAAGCTGTCATACCAGGTTTTTCTGGCCAAGAAAATTTTGTCATTTATCCATCCGTATATATATTTAAATAATTATTTGACTACTATCAGATGCTCCAATCAATGTCAAACCATCTAACTCCTAGCAAACATATAGATTGTAATAAATGATTTTTTTCAAAGAGTAACCCGTTGTAAATTTATTTCAGCATCCGATTTTCTAATATAATTGGGGACAAGTCTCAGAATATCATCATTTTCTCCCTGCTGAAAACTTAACGCAGCAAGATTTGCAACATTCACAGCATTAATAAAATTATTGCTTTCAGGTGAGAATGTAGAATTTTGTCCTGCAATATCAATCAAAGTTTGTTTATAAACATCAACTCCGCTACCAACAAACAGAGTGGTTTGATCAAGCTTTTTTGCTAATTCATCGGGTGCGGTAGCGATTTCTTTGGTAAGACTGACAATATTTTCATCAACATAACGAAAAAATGACGCGTATACCTCATTTTTCCGGGCATCAATAATTGCACAAATTTGTTCACGGCAAACAGGCACACCACAAGCCAGTGCTTTTAATGAAGATACACCTGTAACCGGCTTTCCAGTTGCTGCGGCAAGCGCCTTTACAGTGCTAATACCTATCCTGAGCCCCGTAAAACTACCAGGCCCTTTTGCAACTGCAAACCCATCTACTTGTGAGATATCAAGTCCTGAAGTCTCTAAAACACGTTCGATAGAAGCCAAAAGATGTTTTGAGTGTGTTTCACGTTTTAGCAAATGAAACTCTGCAAGAACCTTTTTATTATCAACAACAGCAACACTACAACCGTAGGATGTTGTATCAACAGCAAGTAGTTTCATTTTTTTATTTCTTCCCGGGTTTTTGTTTTTTATTCTCTAAATCGCCATAATCCTTTATCGCAATTTTAAAAATTTCATCAACATTTTTTACCGGAATAAAAGTAATCATTTGCGTCACATTTGCAGGCATTTCTATAAGATCATTTATATTTTTTTCTGGAAAAATTATCGTTTTTATACCTGCTCTCAATGCCCCAAGAGCTTTTTCCTTTAAACCACCGATTGGTAGAACACGACCAAGCAAAGTAACTTCTCCGGTCATGGCGACATCGATATTTACACTTTTTCGTGTAACGGCCGACAATATTGAGGTTACAATTGCAATACCTGCCGACGGACCATCCTTTGGGGTAGCACCGGCT
>PJEL010004218.1_pt1 | contig 12003 bp, 7 predicted proteins | sample 1853271 | NCBI WGS metagenome assembly PJEL01 (sample SAMN08108733, study PRJNA415343) | Invertebrate metagenome, whole genome shotgun sequencing project. | host: Globobulimina | place: Sweden: Gullmar Fjord | collected 2015-08 | reverse complement strand
CTCCAAGCCCATCTCCAAGCCCATCTCCAAGCCCATCTCCAAGCCCATCTCCAAGTCCATCACCAAGTCCATCACCAAGTCCATCTCCAAGTCCATCTCCAAGTCCATCACCAAGCCCATCTCCAAGCCCATCACCTAGCCCATCTCCAAGCCCATCGCCAAGCCCGCCAGCATTGTTTTACTTGGCCAGCAATAACATCACCATTATGTGCCCCAATGCTACTGTCGGTGATACTGGGGACGTCAATGGCACAACCTATACCAAGAGAAATGAGACAGAAGTGAGGGATTCGGTCAGTAAGGACGATTTCAGCAAACTACCAACAACGTGTACGTCAGGGATTACAAATATGGCAAAGCTCTTTTACCAGGAATCTTCGTTCAATGAGGATATTGGTTCATGGGATACATCATCAGTTACTGATATGATGTTTATGTTCAGGGGTGCCGCGGTCTTCAATCAAAGTATTGGTTCATGGGATACATCATCAGTGACTGATATGGGGGGAATGTTCAGGGATGCCGAGGTCTTCAATCAAGATATTGGTTCATGGAATACATCATCAGTTACTGATATGAGTAATATGTTCAGGGATGCCGAAGTCTTCAATCAGGATATTGGTTCATGGGGTACATCATCAGTTACTGATATGATGTTTATGTTCAGGGGTGCCGAGGTCTTCAATCAAAGTATTGGTTCATGGGATACATCATCAGTTGCTACTATGAAATATATGTTCTCTAGTGCCAGTGTCTTCAATCAGGATATTGGTTCATGGAATACATCATCAGTTACTGATATGAGTCAGATGTTCTATAAAGCCAGTGTCTTCAATCAGAATATCAGCTCATGGGATACATCATCAGTGACTTATATGAATCATATGTTCTATAATGCTTATGCCTTCAATCAGGATATTGGTTCATGGACGACATCATCAGTCACTACTATGAAGTTTATGTTCCGTGGTGCCCGTGCCTTCAATCAGGATATTGGTTCATGGACGACATCATCAGTTGACAATATGAAGGGAATGTTCGCTGGTGCCAGTGTCTTCAATCAGAATATCAGTTCATGGACGACATCATCAGTTACTGATATGAGTGCAATGTTCGAGGATGCCAAGGCCTTCAATCAGGATATTGGTTCATGGACGACATCATCAGTTGACAATATGAAGGAAATGTTCGAAAGTGCAAGTGCCTTCAATAAGGATATTAGTTCATGGGATACATCAACAGTTACTGATATGAGTTATATGTTCCGCTATGCCACTGCCTTCAATCAGGATATTGGTTCATGGAATACATCATCAGTTACTGATATGAGTAATATGTTTAATAAAGCCAGTGTCTTCAATCGGGATATTGGTAATTGGACGACATCATCAGTTACTAATATGGAGTATATGTTCTATTATGCCAAGGTCTTCAATCAGAATCTATCAGGATGGTGTGTCAGTCAGTCAGTATCCATAACTGATTTTGCTACAGGCTCAGGTTTTGCATGCGACACATCTCTTCTGCCACAATGGGGCCAATCAGTACCAAGTTGCCCTACTTGATGACCATCATCATCATCATCAGCAGCAGCGTTCAAGTCATCACTGTTTGTATATACTACACACTATACTGTGGACTTGAAATACATTTTTTCTTCAGGTGAATCCACCACAAATCCTATTTAAATATTATTTTTTCCTATTATTTATTATTTTTTCCGGAAACCAATCCGACCGCGGTCAGTACTGAATTCTCTACGAATAGAATGGAACATCCTGTCTCTTTCAGGGCATATTACAAGTAATAAATACGTAACATATATTCTGGCACAGATCTTGTCATCTCTTTCGGAAAGACCTGACCCTTTTGGAAAGCAAGCAGCGTTTGCGTCACTTCACCTCTTGTCTTGAGACGTTGTCATCATCGTAGAATATCATATATATATAATGCCAACTGTTGATAAATTACTGCAAGGAACCAAGGGACTCAAGGTCAAGGAGGTGCCTTCATATGTTGGGAAGTTCGCTTCTGAACACTGGACCCCAAATCAGACATCTAGCCGGTTAGTAAACTGGTTTCATGGATATAAAGCCAAGTATATAGACACTGGATCCCCCAAGCCTCTATTTGATGTCCTTGGATACGGATTTGTTTTCGCATATGCACTGGCTTGGCCACAGGAATATGCACACTATAAACATGAGCAAGAAGCTAAATTGAAACAGGGTGGAGGTCATTAAGTGATGATTAACGAGTATATGCTACACTAGTATATCTCTATTATATAGATACATATTGCATCAATATATTCTTCGCAGATCATCATAGTTGATCAACTGAAGTTGATCCGAAGCCTGGGATCAACTTGTGCATGTTATTTGTTTCTTGGTTAACAACATGTAATAGATCTCTCTGATCCAGCAATATCTGCAGTATAGAAACGATGCGAGGACATTGTGCCTCCTCAGACAGACAATCAATGACGCCTGTCAAACGGATGAGAGTGTTCAATAGCTTTTGTAGTAAGAATGACAATGATGACAGTCAGTGTCGGTCCTCAAATCATCATATCATGATATGGCAACAACACAGATATAATAATATGCATATGTATCGGATTCTAGCTATGATATGGTGGACCACGTGCATATGGTCAGCCTCATTCGACCTAAATCCTGTAGGAAATCCTGGATATCATCAGTGATTTTATCATGCATTTTCATCAAATCGATCGTACGATATTCTATCATCCGGTATTAGTCTCTATGCTACGAAACCATACGCAATATCGCACATTAATTAGTGTAAATACGACAATTTTAACTTTATTAAAATCTAAAAGATCAAACTAATTCCGGAACGATTCCAAATACGAAGAAATGTTTCTTTTCAGGAAAACAGTTACACTTTTCTTCTTACTCGCACTCGTGTCGGTTGGTGCAGCTGCCCGACAGCTCACGCAAACTGATATGGATTTGAGCGACTTGGAGACGCAAATCAGTAATGAGGTCGATCAGCAGGTCAACTCAGCCATGGAAAGCATGAAGGAGAAGTGTGGTCCAGAAGCAAATAGCTTGATTGGCAGCACTTGCTATGCTGCATGCAAAGGAAGCTTGAGTATGGACGGCTCCACATGCACATGTAACGGCAAACCTTGTGTTTCATGGAAGGTAGGCGAGACTGCACCTACGACCATCTCAAGTGAAACGACTTCTGAGCCAACTCAAGTCACAACACAAACATCCTCCGGAAAGGTTGCTTCGATTGCATTTGTTGGAGCAGTGGGATCTTTCTTTGCTCTCATTTCCTAATCAAGCAATCCCTTGAAAATATACTGCAATATAAGGATGCGTTTTAAATGTAACGTTATACATACATGAACATATTTTGGTTTCTGAGCTGAGTATACTAGTATACGTATACTTTGGAATTATAATTCAGCTTTTGGGATAACTATAATTCCATCCCCAATACTCGCGTTACTGCTCCAGAACTTCAAGTATACATGCCTTATTAGTTAGGCAATGTTGTAAATCGCACACAGGAAAGCCGGCCAGTCCTAGGCCTGTAGGCCTGCTGATTGCATGCCTTTGCAAAGGCATATCAATTGATATCAAATCACTCATGACTGACTCAAATTGAGTCCCCTCGGTGGTCAGAGCTGTTTAGTCTCTCATCAAATGTTGGAATTCTAATATTACCTCGATATTGATGTATCGATCCGGATGGGCTCCGGCCTCATCACGCGCTGGCTCAGCCAATCTAAGAGATGCTCAGAATCGAGTCTTATTGTCAGTTTCGGCCATGAATAGTCATCTGACGTCATTAAGATGGTTCTAATATGTATGAATCCCACATCTTTCGCTTAGTAAGGCCAGATTGACCATATAATCGTCAATATGGTCCAGTTCCATGCATCCATGGGGTGGGTTCAAGGTGGAATTGCCCAGGGATGATCAGAGCCAAATCGATCCCAGCGTTGCAGATGTCGAAAGAGAAACGAAAGATAATTTCATTCGTGCAGTCTCTCGGTACAGAATCGATTCGAGCGATATCGCTCTGGCCGGTGAGTTATGGCGTGATGAAAATTGATCAAGGACGTATTACCGCATATATAGAAAGTCAATCCGGACGAGTCGCGTATTATTTTGGGGTATTAGTAATATTTAAAGATTTAATCTTTGATATTATGATGATTTATTTAATGGATCTATCCATGTATTGAATATCCACGTATCAGTTGGTTGGATAACGGTTAGTTTCTTTACCGAGTATGCGATGCTTTTGTCACATTGAGTGCGCATAATTGTCTATTTTCAGATAAAAACAAATATAATCCCATATAAAGGCATTAAGAGGGATATTCTATACTTTTTGATAGCACCAATTCGAAGTTAGCACCAGGCGGGTTGGGCAGGCATGATACCGTCCACTCTCGAGCATAACAGAGCAAAGATGCTCTCGTTTGATGATTCAAAGGCGCCAAAATTGGTTTCAAATGACGAAAAAGAGGGATGTATGAATTCAGCGCGAGAAGGCGATGGATTTTTTGTCGGGGCCAATAGAGTCACTGACGAGAGGTTAGGGTTCTGGGATTTGTGGCGATCGCTTCCAAAGCCATGCAAGTTGTTTTTAGTGCTTTGCGTGGTTCAAGCATTCGTTATTGGATCTTTTGCTACAACAGAGCTAGCCAAAGAGGGAATGAAGAACCTACAAGACCTGGTTTTGCTCCTTGTTTCATCAGTTGTTTTCTTGTGCATTGTAGCTGATGCATTCTGGCATGAAAATGCATATCAGTTGCTTGTCTCGATGGCAAGTGGTGGTCTAAATTTGGCACAACTGATTATATATTCGGTAAGTGTCTCTATTTTATAGTGTTATCCCATGGAAACTACTGATTTGATGTTGTTGTGGTGCAGACATCCCTCATAGCAGGGAGGGACACAGCCTCTATCACAGTTGCATGTGTATGTGCCGTTCTCCAGGTTGTCTTGTTGGCCTTAACTAGATGGGCTTACCTTGGATTCGGGTGGAGAATGTATTCCAAAATCGCTGGAGATATGAGCCTGCCAAATATTGATCGCACCCGACATGCAAGTCTTCGTATGGACAGGTTTATGGCACTAGCAAAACTGGACGTACAATTGATGTCACTCTTACTGATCGTAGGAGTGATAAATGGGATCAATCCGGGTGGAGGCAGCTATCTACCTTCTTTGCTTGTATCGTCTACTGTAGGAGTTGTTGCAATGGCAATATGGCTTACTTTGTGCTGTATTGCTGTTACTTATGGAAAGCCTCGGATGGCATTGTTTGCAGAATTCTCTCATCCATTTAGTTATATAGTTGCTGCTGCATATATGTTTTCTTCCGTTTATTATGGAGAGTTGCTCAATCAGATACATGGACAGGCTTATTTATTGGCATTTCCAGTGTTGTTCTTGATTGGCAGAACATTTGTATGGTGGGATGCAAGGTTGTTATCAGGTAGCGATTTGGCCATTATGCATCGAGATCTCTATGGTAAGCTACCTGGAAATGTTAATAGGGGTCATCTTATTTCTATTGGAACAGAAAGCCGTTTTGGAAAAGGCGAGACAGCAATGGCCAACTTGAAAGATTGTGAGGGACGCAGAGCAGGACAAAAGCCACCCAAAATGCCATCGGGTCTCACTCCTCTTATTCGAGGATCGTGGCTACTAAAGTTACCTTCAAATGACCAGGGATATGGTAAAGGTGGATACAAATCTTTCAATAGAATTCTCGGGGCCTTCAATGTTCAACCAAGTGGCAAATGGAGGTTTTTCCAGCTTTCTCATGATGGCTCAACACTGAGATGGGACTGGCGAAAGTATGTCTTATTAATGCATGTTGAAAGTGTGCACGCTTGTACAGAAGATCTGACGATTACGCTGAAATTTACCTTGGAGCCTGATTTACGTTTGAAGTGCAAAGATGAAGGAACCCATGCAGCTTGGGCTAGGGGGTTGACATTGATTGTTATGATGCTTGGAAATCCATATGGGCTAGAGGATGATCAATCACTTCGAAATATGCTGCATAAAAATCTCGGAGGTGTCCAAAATCAGCCTCCATCTCCTTCGAAATTGCTCAATAGGTTAACAAGTGGATCATTGAGAGCCTCTGCTGCCGGGCTACTAACAAAAGACACCTTGAGACTTGCTGCTGTCAAGGCCAGAAAAGCCTTCAGTGATCAATCTCAGAACTCTTCAGATGAAGAAATGATTGACGTGAAATCAGATGAATGTCTGTCGTCGTATAAGCCCCATGGTGGAGATGCCACTCCAACCAAAACTTTTAACATCCATGCCAGTGCTGATATGATTCATCGGAGGAAATGTACGCCACTATCGGGGAATGATAGAAAGATAAGATCTCCGTTTCAGATAAATCCAGCAGTTGAACGACATTTGCTGGCGAGATCAGAATCAGTACACTTGGATATAGAGACTGGCTTGAGAAAACCCTTGCAGGACTCTCCAGTAGATAGTCTAGTTGCTCCGAGGGCATCATCATTCACCGCAGCTGAAAAATCTTCTAGCCGGATTGAAGGATATCATAAAGGGTACGCTTTAGAAGGGTGGAGATCAAACTTTTCAAAGGGAAACCCACATCGATTCTTAGATAGGGGTAATAGTTATTCTCCAAACTCTGAAAATGGGGCCCAACAGATCATTCCACATCCAAGAGCGACAAGTCCTTTGCGTAGGGTTGGAAAGGCGGATATGAGCCTTTACAAGAAAAGAGATAGCTTAGATGCATCACAGTACGCGCCACACTCGGATGCCTGGCAGCAAAAGTTTGATGCAGGCATGGCAAGCATGGATGGTAGTACAACAGATGGCAGTCCTTCTGTGTTGCCGACTCCTCGCAGCTCTATCCAAGGGATGCCCAGAACTGTCTCTGTCAATGTAGAAATAATAGACTTCTCTGCCCTCTCATTTGGGAAAATGCTTGGCCGAGGAGCGGAGGGCCCAGTTTATGCAGCATGGTACCAAGAGACACCAGTTGCAGTAAAACGAGCGTCTTGTCAGACAGAGATAGATGTTCATTTGCATGCTGGTTGGCATGATAATGTGGTCAATTTGCGAGGACTTGCTCATAATGGAGGTCATAGCTATTTAGTGATGGAGTTATGCCCGAGAGGAACATTAGATATGCTTATACACAAGGGCTCTGCCAGCACCATTGACCCCAACAAGCTCTTACCAATAGCTCGATCCATAGCTCGAGGCATGCTTCATCTCCACCGAAGGCTTCCTCCAATTTTCCATAGAGATCTTAAACCAGGTAATATTTTCATAGGGCATGGTTTTGTCATGAAAATTGGTGACTTTGGCATGGCAAGGTATGCTGTGGAGAAACAAAGAAGCATGCATGAAACAAGTCACAATGCTATCCTGGAGCGCACTCTGACACCAGGCGTCATTGGAACAGCAGCGTATTCAGCTCCAGAACTTTTGAGTCCATCAAGTCCAAGATCAAACGATGTATCCGATGCGAGCATGATGCTCAAGGCAGATGTTTACTCTTTTGGAGTCATTATATGGGAGCTTTTAGAACGAAAGCGTCCTTTTGCTGACATGGATGGATTTCAGATTCAAACTCAGTGGATCATAAACCCAGAGCACATGAAATTCAGGGCTCCAGAAATCCCCCCAAACCTCGATGCCACATCCAAAAGGGCAATGTCCACATTATGCGAGCTTGTTACAATGTGTACAGCATGGAATCCAGCAGAAAGACCAGACTTCCACACTATCTTGGGCAAGATCAAGGATGCTATTTCAAGAGACTCTAACAATGGGACAATCCTGAATACAGCTACGTCGACATCTCTCGTAAGCCCGTTCTGTGGGTGAGATATTGTTTGTTTTGCTCATGCTACTTCATTTACTTGTACGTTCAGTGTAAATACGAATACTATTTCCGATCTAATGTTTCTGCAACAGTGCTCATGTCCATTTCCATTATATCCATATTCTATTTTTGATACCGTATAGCGTATTAGAATCACCAGAATTCAGCCCGTCAGTGTCGTGACGTTGCCTCTGGCAATCGAATTGTTCTATCAAACATAGGAGTACGAAGCAAATAGATATGTTACATGTCCTCAGATTAATAACATATAGAAAATTGAAATGAGTCGTACTAAGATGTTGGAAGTCGACGGAAATGGTGGTGCGGTTCAAGAAAACAACGGTTGTCTTCTTAACAATAGAGAACCAAACAGCAACAGCATATGTGATGACGCCATTTGTCGGTACAATGGTATCAGTATAGGGGTATATTCCTCTTGTGGTGGTAGGCAAGGTCAGGATGATCGTTGGAACGCATTCTCTTTCGTTCTACGTTGTTGTGGAAGCAGGCAATATCGGTGCACAGTAGCAGCTGTCCTAGATGGCCACCACGGTCACGGAATATCTGAGATGGTGAGCCAAGAGATGCCTTATGCCTTAATATCTAGCATACAAGGCTGTATACGCGATCGTCTAGATTTGGAAAGCAATGGGAATAGTTGCAGCAGACAGTGCCTATGTGTAGACGAGGAAACATCTATTGACAGTGTCATAGATTATGCAATGCAGCAAGGTTTGCGTACGTGCATTCTTAATCTCGACAAGAAAACATTCGATGCATATGCACGCAACGAGTCGATAACAGGAGGAACAACGATAGTCATTGTAGCCCTTGTTCTAGAGACAGAAACGATATATACTGGAAATGTAGGAGACTGCAAAGCAGTCATGTCTGTCCTGGGGAGGGCTGAAGGACTTACAGAATGCCATAATCCTCCTGTACCATCTGAGAAGGAAAGATTTGAGAAAGCTGGCGTTGCATGTTTCTCGGATCATATTGGCGGGAGTGACATCAATGTGTGTAGAACCCTGGGTGACTATGATCTTGGACCTCCCCTGAAATGGAGAGAAAAGAGTGACAATTACAGTCATGTCCATGGTCCTTTGTCTTGTATGCCTGATGTTACGAGCAGAAAATTAGATGACCTTGATGAATTCATCGTCATAGCCTCTGATGGAATGTGGGACTATTATACTCCGGAATCGTCCATCATAACAGATGTCCGGCGGCATTTGAGGAGGTTTTCCTTTGGAGGCGATCCATCCCTTTGTAATGTGACGGAAAGAATAGATTTCACGGAGGCCTGTATGAACTGTGCTGAATGGCTGGTGGATGCAGCCTTGTTGAGGCAACGCGAGGTCCTACACGAAGGAACTCCAGGTGATAATGTGACTGTGATGTTTCTACAGATTCGGGTTTTACCTAAAATCCCTAGAGCGAGAGATTCTCGTCTGAATCTTCAATCCATAAAACTGTCACAGTAACGATGAATCACTGCAATCTCGTTTTCTTTCAAAGTCAATACATACCATCCTTTGTGAGACGAGTCTGTGAACGAATTCAAAATATTTTCACCTTATTTTTTACTGGTGGAACAGATAGAATAGATAGCATGTATGTAATGTTCAAGATTTGTTAGCAACAGAAAAGTCATCTGCCTTCAGTTCGAAGGATGGGAACTAACATCGATCCTACTCCTGGGGTCTTGCACGTTCCTCAACTGATCGCTGCTCTCTGCTATCATCTAGCTCTGCAAGACTGTGACAATATAGGTTCATATAATCTTTTCGAGAGATCAAAGTCGAGGGATGGTCTGTATCGGGCATACAAGGATGTTGCTTTCTCTCAACTGTTTGGACTGGACCAACCACAAGAACAGCGGCTACAGAGTTCCTGGACAGGAGTATCTCGTGCTTGCTCCTTGAAAGACAGAGTTGATGTGTCTCAGGGAGTAAAATCTGTGGGCAACGCACGTCTCGCCATTCTCAAGGCAAGGTTGGTTGAAGGCCATGTGCATGGTCCACATGGGGTGGATTGGAAGGATGACGGAAATGAATCTAAAAAACAATGGTCGAAATTCGATCTTTTGGTTCCTGAAGGATTTGAAGGGACTCAAATAGAACAATACGAGTCTTTCGTATTATCAGAAGGTGCCAATGTTTTCAAGTTTCTGGAATATCTCAAGGACTCTGCACAGAGTGACGACATGGATCCTTCTGAAATGGAGTGTTATGAAGATGCCCTTCAAAAGGACTATCGGGAGCTGAACATGGGCTTATTTGTCAACGAAACACCTGATTTCTTTCCTATCCCACTTTCTAACGATTTCAGTGGCAGCCAAACAGGTGACACGCCTGCACCCCAGGGATGGTTTCTTGAAGATACCAAAGGATGCATAGATAGTAGCACAACAAAGCGGGAGTCGAGCCAACGAATTCCAGAGCCCATGGTGTACCAACCATCAAACTCACCTGTCAAAGTTTCCTTGGGCTCTTTGTTCCTTGATAAATCTCCAGGGAAAATGACATTCTTTGAGAAGACGCATTCTCAGCTGGGTGCACAAAATGAAAAGAGGGCAAATGCTTCAGGGAAGAACATCCAGATGCAGCACGGCGAAATACCCCATCGTCAGATTTCTAAAATGCAGTTGAAAACTATCCAGGTGAAAAGGATATGGGGGGGAGAAGAAGCCGAAATCGCACGGGAGGCTCTACAGGCACTATCTGGCATCAGGGCTTCCCTAAGTAAACTTCGCGGAAGATTGATTATGCCCCAAGCTTTGCCGAGACCCACAATAGCACCAATCCTTTCAGACATCGAGAAAGCATCATCTTCTAGAGCTTCTATCGAATCCTATATTTATGCGGTGTCACGAGAAATCCCACAGGATCTGGTCAGCATTGCCCTTGCCGGCAGTTTGAAAGAAATTCTGAATGACGTTGACAAAAACTTGGTTGCATTAGAAGTTGAGCAATCAAAAAATTGGGTCCAGCCTCTGGGAATCACTAGAGACACCAATAGTATGCACCAAGAAATTGTCCTTGATTCCATGTATAGACCTGATGAGCAAACTCGTCATTTTGAGTCAGATTCCTGTGGGGCAGAATACCATGGGGCAGGGGTGTCAATTTTATCCCTCGCGCATGCAACGGCTGAGATCCAATCCATGCTATTATTCCTATCATCTTTTCTTGATCTAGAGACTCTTAGACACAAAAGTGTTTGTGAGTATCCAAAATGCAGGGCTCTTTTGGAATCTCTCTATTCTAAAGCTCCTCTTGAAGGGGATCAAGGTAGAGTGGCCAAAAGATTAGTATTGGGAGCGCTAGCTCCCTATGTCTCAGTGGTAAAACATTGGGCATTCGGAATAGAGAATTTGGACGAAGGGCATTGCTTTGTTGGCCTTCTTGGCAAACAATATTCAATGAGGCTACCTGGTAGAGCCAAGGACATCTCTGGCAGATGGATCAGTGGACTAGGGCCGTCTGATATACCATCATTTTTTTCCGAGGAATGCAAAAAATCATTATTAGTCGCAGGGACTCAATTAAGGCTCCTTTACTCTGTTTCTCGAACTGCTGATGGCGAGACTACTTGTAGTCCAATGGCATGTGATGGTTCCAAAAGTAAGCCAGATGAACCCTGGTTCATGTATTCAGATGGTTCCACGATGATGCCATCCGGAGACATGCAAAATACGGAGGAAACGTGCAGTAGCATGTCAGATAGAGAGGCGAAAACTGCCCCAAAATCAAAGCAGGAAGTTGGTATATCATGCCTGCATTCTTTGAAAAGTCGCGACCTGGTTTATCTAGAGCCAACAGTCCTACCTGATGATTCTTTGTCCGGTGATATTCCGCTTTCCTTTCATTTGGAGACCTTACTGGGCAGTGTTTTGAAAAATCAGGCATGCATTGTATCCCAAGCATGCCTGAATCTTTTCCTCAATGACCTTGATACCACTGGGTTGATAGAGTATATGAGGAACGTTTTCATGGGTTTCGCTGGCGATTTTCAATCAGAGTTCTTGCGTGTGTTGGAACCTTCTGTGTCTTCTTTGGAGCCATTAACGTTGCATAAGGTGAGACTGCCAATGATTATGGCATCATCAAACTCATG
>PJEL010004217.1_pt1 | contig 12005 bp, 10 predicted proteins | sample 1853271 | NCBI WGS metagenome assembly PJEL01 (sample SAMN08108733, study PRJNA415343) | Invertebrate metagenome, whole genome shotgun sequencing project. | host: Globobulimina | place: Sweden: Gullmar Fjord | collected 2015-08 | reverse complement strand
GCTTATTTTTACTTGCAACCAAATAAACCCCTGCATCAGGCGATTCAGCTAATATTTCCAAATTATCTAGTGTCTGATAGTCTGTTTTATCGATATAACCATAACGAGAGTGTGGCACGTTAAAACTTTCGTCAAAGCCTCTGGTTAGCTGCTCTTTTGGCTTTAAACAGCGATGACGATAAACACCAGAAAGCTTTTGTTCACGTAAGTGTCGTTTCAAACCATAGTGGTGGTAAAGTGCGGCATGTGCAGCCCAACAAGAAAACATCGTAGAGGTCACGTTTTTTTCTGCCCAATCAAATACTTGACAAATTTTGTCCCAAAAAGTGACTTGCTGGTAATCAAGTAGCGCCAATGGTGCGCCTGTAACAATCAAACCATCATATTGCTTATCTTTAATATCATCGAATAAGCGATAAAAGTTATCTAAATGTGCCTGAGGAGTATTTTTAGATTCATTGGCATGAATGCGAACAAACTCCACATTTATTTGCAGCGGCGTATTAGCCAACATGCGAAGAATTTGCACTTCTGTGGCAATTTTATTAGGCATTAAGTTAAGAATAGCCACTTTCATAGGACGAATTTCTTGATTCGCCGCACGGTGTTCAGACATCACGAAAATGTTTTCATTGTCTAATACCGTTAAAGCCGGCAGTTCATTGGGGATCTTAATGGGCATAGTACTAACCTAATTCCTAATGTGCTTTAAGTATAAAATAATGCTGAAAAACAGCTTTATTTTTTACGGTTTTTGTCTCCCTATAATGTGACTTGGATTTCTAGATATGTCAACACCTAAACGTATAGACGTCTAAACGATTTTAATATTAACTATAACTTTCTTACAGTTTTATAGAAACATAAACATTATCATCCCCTCTTTTCCTCAATAAACATGGCATAAACTTTCTCCTGAGCATAAAAGCCGCTAAATATAAACTTAACGACCAAGTATTTTGGACTTAATCTCATTTTTGCCAAAAAATTTAGCCTAAAATACTCAAACTGAAATACGCGGCCTATTTTCTCAAAGCTAATATTTGCACGCAAAATTTAGCAGTGTTAGCTTAGTGCTTAGTTTTCACTCTTTAGCGGTTGAATATGGATTTACTACAAGGCTTACTATTAATAACCTCTATTCACTTATTGGCAGCTGCCTCTCCTGGACCAGACTTTGTCTTGGTTTCACAGCAAACACTATCAAATGGTAAGAAAGCTGGCTTTATGGCCAGTATTGGCATTGCCTTAGGCTTATCAGTACATCTTTTATATTCAGTGCTTGGCCTTGCCGCTATTATTGCTAACTCAGTGACAGCTTTATGGGTAATAAAAATTATTGGCGGCTGTTATTTATTATATTTAGGAGCGCAAGGTCTTAGGGCTAAGCCTATTAATCACTTAACGAAACAAAAAGCAGCGCCGAAACATTCTAGTATAAAAGCTATTTCTAAAGGCTTTTTATGTAATGCTTTAAACCCAAAAGCGCCAATTTATTTTGTTGCACTGTTTACCGTTGTGCTCTCCCCTAATTTACCTGCTCTGCACTTATTTATTTATGGTATTTGGATGATGATCTTACAGCTATTTTGGTTTTCTACTGTTGTGCTGTTACTGTCTCGCCCTAGCGTTAATGATAAGTTCCAACGCTTAGGGCATTGGATTGATCGCATCTTAGGCGGGGCGATGATTTTAATCGGTCTAAAAGTACTCACTAGTAAAATTAATTAAAGAGGTTTTAAAATGACACAGTCTGATGTTAAAAAATATCAAGCTTTCAGCGATTTTTATCCTTTCTACTTAAGCCAACATCAAAATAGCATTTGTAGAAGATTACACTTTATCGGTTCAAGTTTAATTATATTTATGCTGGCCTATATTTTGATAACGTCTACCTGGATAATGTTATGGACTTTACCGTTACTCGGTTATAGTTTTGCTTGGTTTGGGCATTTCTTTTTTGAAAAAAACCGACCGGCAACATTTACCTATCCATGGTACAGCTTTATAGGGGATTGGGTAATGTATAAGGATATGCTATTGGGAAAAATAAAGTTCTAGCAAAGTACAAAGCACAACTTGTTTACAAAAAGGGCAGATAAAATGGCACACTATATATCATTACTACGGGGCATTAATGTTGCGGGGAAAAAGCTGATAAAAATGGCTGATTTACGGGCTTTATATCAGCAAATAGCATTGAGTAATGTGCAAAGTTATATTCAGAGTGGCAACCTAATATTTAGCGCTGAAGAAAATGAACCTGCCAACATTGCCGAGCAAATAAATTGCGCTATTTTTGCTCAATATCAGTTTGATGTGCCGGTTTTTATTTTAACCCCTGGACGATTACAAAATGCGAGAAATAACTTACCTTTTAATGATCTAGACGTTGATATAGAGGGTCGTAAAGTATTGTTGTGCTTCTTATCTAGTGTCCCCACCCATTCAATCGAGTTACTAACTCCCTACTTAAAAAGCAATGAACGTATCGCAATTATTGATGATGTACTTTATTTACATTGCCACGACGGTGTTGGTCGCTCAAAATTAAGCCATAGCCATATCGAGAAAAAGCTACAAATTAGTGCCACCTCTCGCAATTTAAGAACGGTTGATAAACTCCTTGCAATGGCAAGTAGTTATTAGCGTTAACGCTCTTATCAAAGAATATTATCTCTCATTATTACCTCCCATCTCTAAGTTCTGCTGGTTGTTTTGCGCCCACTAAATATTTTACAAGTAAAAAATACAATACATAATGTAAAAAATATTTGACTTGTATTTTTCTATCTACTAAAGTCAAATTATTGTTACATCATGTCAAAAATTTCATACATGGATTTATACTGTAATAGATAACAAATAACTTACCGGAATAATACTAGGAGTTAGTATGTCGTATAAGGAACGCAGTATTTGGGTCTCATTAGCCATAACGCTATATATTTGGTTTAACTACTTTTCAGAGCTTTATTGGGCTGTACAGCAAGAGAGTTTAACTATCAGCGTTATGAAATCAGCGCTATTGACCGTTGTTACTATGACCATAGCTTTAGAGATTTTACATCATATTGTTATCGCTATTATTGACAATAAAAACACCAACTATGATGAAGACGAACGTGATAAACAAATATCGCTACGTGGCAGTCAAAATGCTTACTATTTATTAAGTTTTACCACCATTGCTGCTGTGCTACATTTGCTTTTTCCTTTAATGAGCCAAGGCCTAGTTGATATTTTGAATTTACCCAGTGAATACGCGATCATTAACATTATTATTTTTGGCGCACTAACAGCGGAAGTAAGCAAGTTTTCAACGCAAATTTTCTATTATCGTAGAGGCTTCTAGCGTGGCTAAACGAATCACCAACAATATACGTCGCCTGCGTTTTGATGCTGATGAAATGACCCAACAAATGTTGGCTGATGTGGTTGGCGTATCGCGACAAACTATCGTCGCCATTGAGAAAGACAAATACTCTCCCTCTTTGGAGGTAGCCTTTAAAATTGCTGAATATTTTAATGTCCCGTTAGAAACGATTTTTCAATATCAATGAGTAAACATTGGCAAGCATTTAATAGCCCAAAACAATGAAGTACTTATTTCCCCAAGCTATTTGAAGATGCAGCTTCAAGTAGCTTAAGTATAACAATACTTGGATTAGAAACGCGCTACCAAAGCACTTGATCAATTTCATTCAATAAATCTTGCGCATGAGCATTAACAATATTAGTTTGCTGCTTTTTAATCGCCATTTCTAACTGTATGGCATATTTTGATAAATCGGTAAAACCAAACATTTGTGCGGCGCCTGCGATACGATGTGACAGCCTAGCAAGTTGTACTAAATCATCATTATTTATATGCAGTATTAAGTCTTGTTGCTCTAGTACTAAGTTTGACTTAAATTCTTGCGCTAAATCTGACATTGCCACCTTGTTAAAATTCTCGTTGGCTTTTTCTGCTGAAATATTGCCTTCATAATACTTAGCAATGGTTGGAATAAATATATGGCGTTCAATAGGTTTTGATAAGTGGCCATTAAAGCCAAGTGATAAATAGTGCTCTATTTCGTGCGACATAGCATTAGCAGTCAAAGCAAAAATTGGCGTTTGGCCACCTTTTTGACGTATTATTTTAAAGGCTTCAATACCATCCATTTCTGGCATTTGAATATCCATAAGAATCAGTTTAGGCTCATGCTGCTCAAATAGTGTCACTGCTTCAGTGCCATTACGAGCAGTAATAACGTTTAAACCTAGCGAGGCTAATAAACGGGCGATTAAACGTCGATTGTCGTTATGATCATCTGCCAGTAAAATAGTGCCTTTCAACTGTTCTTTTAAGACCTTGTCATCTTTTTCGCTAACAATTACCTTATGTTCAACAACCAAGTTATTGCTATGTACAGGGCAAGGTAAGCTAAAAGCAAAAACACTACCTTGGTTTAGCTCACTTTCTACTTCAATAGTACCGCCCATGATTTTTGCCAGCTGGTCAGATAAACATAGACCTAAGCCCGTACCACCGAAACGGCGACTGATACTGCTATCACCTTGAGTAAAACTTGCAAATAAATTATGCAGTTGTGAGCTGCTCATACCAATACCACTATCCGTAATCTTAAAGGTAAGTTGACCATCACTTTGGCTAATATTTAATTCGACATGGCCCTTAGGGGTAAATTTAATCGCATTTGAGCATAAATTTATTAAAATTTGCTTTACTCGGAAACCATCAATTTCAATAATAAATGGTGAGGCTAACCGATGAACAATTTCAAAACTTAATCCTTTCGATGTCGCCTGCAACGTAAACATATTGGCTAATTCTTGTAAAATATCATGCAAATTTTGCGCTTGTAATTCTAGCTCTATCTTATTGGCTTCGATTTTACTTAAATCTAAAATATTGTTAGTTAATTCCAATAAATGCAGACTATTGCCATGAATAATCCCCACTTCTTTGGTGATATATTCTTCATCAACATCGCCATTAATAATCGCTTCGGCTTGACCAATAACGGTGGTTAATGGCGTTCTAATTTCATGGCTCATGTTGGCTAGAAATTGGCTTTTTATATTATTTGCATTTTGCAGCTCTTGCATTAAGTATTCGAGCTCATTAGTGCGTTGTTTTACTTTTGACTCTAATACTTGTGTCGATTGACGTTCAATATTGCGGCGGGCAATTAAAAAACCTATAAGCAAAAGACTAAAAACCACAATAATAATAAAGTTACGTTCATATTGTGAGCGCTCCATTTCCAGTTCTTGCAAGCGCTTTTGCTGGGTAAGTTGCTCAACTTGTTGCTTGAGTTGCTCAGAATCAAACTTTGCCAATTGGTTGTTTAGCTCATCATTCGCCATTTCGATATGGGCTTGTATAAATTGTCGGTGGCTATCAATCGCTTTTAAAGTTTGATTTTTCGCGGCATAAATAAGAGATTGTAATGATAAATTATGTTTTACCTGCTCTTTATAATGCATTTCTTCAGATAGTTCACTGGACTGCTGTACGTAACTTAGCGCTAAATCAAGCTTTCCTTGATGAAAAAAAGCTTTGGCTAAGCTATATAAACTACCTGCATAGGCTTTATTGTGCCCTTGCGCCTTACTCTTAATTATACCTTCTTCAGCATATGCAATCGCCTGTGTTGTATTATTCAGGTAATTATGGAGTTCAGCGAGGTTATGTAGAGTTGCCGCCGCATTATAGTCATCTTTAACCTTTCGGCGATAAACCAATGATTTGGTCAAGTAATGTAAAGCTTGTTGGTAATCCCCTGCATATCGATAAGCAGAGCCCAAATCACCGTAAGCTGCAGCTAGACCTTCTTCATCAGAAATATGTTTTCGCTTTTCAATAACTTCTTTAAATATAGTTATTGCAATATCAAAGCGCTTTAATTGCAAATGAAAGATGGCAATATTAAAGCGAATATCTATTTTATCAACGTTACTACCAAACTGTTGGTATAAAGGGTCGGCTTGCTGATAACTGTGTAATGCATCTTCAAGTTTACCCATCGCCGCATAAACTAGGGCGATGTTATTATGTAAGTTAGCTTGAGCAATAGGTTCACTGACGGTAAGGTAATACTGCAGTGCTTGTTGATATGACGTTAAGGCTAAGCGGTTATTGCCTTTATAATAAGCATAAATCCCCATTCTTTTGTATGCATCGGCCTCAAGTTGCTCAAAATTGAATTCATCAGCAATTTTTTGCTCTAAAACAGCCGTAGCAATGGCCTTATCAAGCTTGCCAAGTTGGTAGTATAAACGCCCTTGTGCGGTTAAAACAGACAACTGTTTTAATGGCGAAAGCGTACGCTGTTGTGCCAATAACACCAGCTCCTGTAGTGCCTGATTTTTATCCGCCATATTTTCAATGCTCAATAATTTTTTACCAATATCTTGGTGACTAGTGGCAAAACTCATCTCTACATAACTGAGCGAAAAAAACATAAATAGCACAAACAGTAAAACCGTTCGATAGGCAACAGCCATCGATAACACCTTAAAACACGTGTGTTTCTTGTAATAAAGAAAAGAGCGCTAGTTATAGCATTTTGTCGATTTAGCCACAATGGTGAATTAAGTACCGAGCCTACTCTAGATAAAGCCAGTTATTTGAAGGGAACCTCTAGCTATTGAAAAACAATATGGCAATCATTGCATTACTTTCATAGTTGTCGGTAATGCAATAAAACTTGTTCATTATTTTTCTGCTCTTTCGCTGATAATAAATACCCTGCTTGATGTAAATAGCCGTTTGAACTTTACTCATTCATAAATCTATCGTCCAAAGCATCAACGACCTCGCTATTATTTTCGTAAATATATTACTGTATTAAAAGAGGTTATTTCAGAAAGCTTCATAAACACAGCATTTTTTAAATCCTATCTTTAACCCGTTCGGGTGTATCAGCGTAAAACCACTGACAGAGAGGGCGATAGAATAAAAACTTCCACAAAAACAACTTATAAAGCATTAAACACTAAGATGAATCAACTAGACTAACTAAATCAAGCAGCTGACTACTGCCAATAGCACTGACACTATCACTCGTTAACGTCGCACTATGACTATCGACTTGAATAACATGCAGGCGGCGCAGATGATCGGTATTGAGCACAGGTAGGAGGCTACCATTAGGCACATCAATGAGTCTAAGCTTAGATAACTCAAAAACATCACCGAGTTTAACGCCATGTTGCAAACCATTATTTATAATGACCTGACCCCGCCCTTTACTGACAATTTGAGCAACACTTGGCTGACATTCAAGGCTATCATTAATATCGACCACTGCACTGTTAACGGTATTTAACATCATGCGACCAAAATCACTGCGCCAAAATAAACTCCCGTTAGTGTCAACAATATAAGCATCTTCAAATGACCAATTAGCCTCTTGATGATAACTTTTATCTAACAGAGCCTTCCCTCTTAAAGCGTCATACAAATAAATATTTAGGGTAAAGTTTCTCCGAACATTGACATCATCAATCAAAAAATTGTCTTTCACTTGTTCAAACAAGCTAATATCCCGGATATAACCAAAGAGAATAAACTGGCTGGCATGTAAATTAGCCAAATAACGGGCAGTTTCCATCAGGTATTTAGATTCTATATCTAAAGACTCTGTGGAGATAAGTGACTGGCTTAATAATTCAATTTTCGCTACACTTGGCTCTGAAAGTAGTTGCTGCTTAAAGCGTTTAGAAATTTGTTCTCCTAAATCAAATAAGCTGCCAGCTGCTGCTTGCGTTTGTTTAAGTAGCGGTAACTGAGCAATTATTAGAGACTTTTTTAGCTGTCGCTCAAAATCACAATCATTAAAAGCATCAATATCCACTTTTACTGTTACCGATAGAATCCCATTATCAAACGACTCATTAACTATTTCGACTCTGCGAATGCGATTTTCACTTTTAAGTACGGTTTTACTGCTAATAAGCAAACCATCTAATGAAACATTTTCCGCACTCACAAAGCTACTAGTTAATAACGATGCATTGGCTATAGCTCGCTTAATTGCCATAGCACGTTGCTCATCGAAATTAAAACTATCCGTATGAACTTTTGCGCTGCCTTGGTACCATTGTGCTTCACTAGTAAAGCTAATGAAATTAGTACTGTGGATTAATATTACGATCAAAGTGTAGATAGTTTTCAACGGTACATTTAGCATGCTATAACCTAATCAATAATGCCAAAAAGCTTACTCAGTAAAGATGGCGATTGGTTTTCTTGCATATCGCCTTTCCCACTAAACTCGATGCGCGCATTGCCTACTTTGACCGAACTAATGGTATTGTCTAAGGCAATATCTTCAATTCGTACTTCCCCTGAAAAACGAATATATTCTTCCCCCTTATTGAGCGTTATCCACTTTTCACCCGCGACAATCAAATTGCCGTTATCCATCACTTCCCAGACATAAACGGTAATATCACCCTTTAAAAAATTGTTTTGTTTAGTGAGTGCAGAGCTATCAAATTCTTTTTTTTGGGCATAATCGGCACTTAAATCATTATTACCAACATTCACCGGGCCCAAATTAAGTGTTACTGGGTCGAGTGCAAAACTACCTGATTTATCTGTTTGATAGTTTAATGATTTAGTCGATGATGTTTTTTCCTCCAAGCGCACTAAAATCATATCGCCAACTAAGTAATGGCTACTAGGTTGATACAAACCAATGGCTTTAGTCGGAGAAAAAAGCGAACCAGACGGCGCATGAGCCTGACTTACATATGCACTTCGTATTGGTCTAAAAGCAGATTCACCACGCATTATTTCTTTTGATTTAGCTGCTATTGGCCGTTGACTGACTTTGGGGTTGCTTGGAATATCAGCAATAACTTGCTCATCAAGCGAGGCTTTACTGCTACAGGCTTGTAGCAAGAATGTCATCAGGATAGTGGAATAAATTTTGTTATACATAAGATACTAAGAAAAAGAAAACATAACTCATTATCTACCTATAACTTTCAAATTTATCTACCGTTTTTTTAAATAAAGCTTAAGAAACATCAAGTACTATTAAGAATGTAATGAACTGTAAAGTAAATTAATAATCAGAGACTTACCAGAAAAAATAGTCATAATAAAAAATAAACACATCAAATACGGTGACGCTAAACATGAATATATTGAATCAAATTCCAAGCAGCAAACAGCCCACTAATAAATTAACTTCAAATGTAGAAAAAAACATCAGTTCTTCGCTCGATAAGACACCAATAAAGCAACTTAGCAATATAACTGGCAACATCAGTAAGCGGGCTCAAGCGTCAATAGAAAACTCAAGCAGCATTAATTTTTTACAAACCTTTAATAATTTTTTAGGTCAAGCAAGCGATGCAAAAGCAGTAATCTCTACAGCTAAAAATGTAATTCAAAATACCGACAATGCCAAAAGTAGTTTGCAAAGCATCCAGACACCTATGGCAAACTTTTTGCAAAAGGATGAGTCCTTTAGTGCTGAACAAAAAAGCTTACTTTCTGCGCTTGGGTTATCTGCACTGGGTACAAATGAAGGAGAATTATTAGCGCAGATAATTTCTAAATCTAAATCAGAGCCAGCAGCTTCTTCATTCGATAGTTTACAGCGCAAATTACCAGCATCTTCTAATACAGTCAGCAAGCCGATCAAGGAAACAAACAATAACGATAGTACTCGCAATATTGCGGACACTGTCTTAGGTAAAAGCGCTAACCTAATTGCAACTGAAAATTCGACTTTACCTAAGAGCTCGTTACTCGCTCAAGTGGAAAAATTTTCATTTGGTGATGATGGCTTAGATCTAATGGATGGCTTAGATGCGCTGAATGTATTACATCACATTCCTTTGGTCTCAACAATTTACCAAGAAACAACGGGAGATACACTCAACGCTGTTGCTAAGCTTGGCGGTGGTTTTATCTACGGCGGAGCGCTTGGGCTGGCGCTATCTGCCGCTGATCTAGCGATAGAGTATGTAACGGGCGCTTCGGTCAATGAAACAATAAGCAACTTCAACTACGGTGAATTATTTCTTGATTCAGCCCCTAGCAGTGATAATAATACCAACGATATTTCATCAATCTTAAAGTCTGCTGCCAGCTACCGATAGTTATACGATAAAAATCACCTTCTATAAATTTTCTTACCTAGTAAGCGATAATCATTAGCCTCAAACACCATGGAACATATAACACCGCCGAACCCTAGATCTTAACTATTGATAGGGGGTGCCAACAGCAATAGCTGCCATTGGCACATAAAATTGAACATTCAATTTAAGTTGTTGGCCACTGAGTTACATTCGTAAAACAAATAATTAGCGCACTGAAGGCATTTGCATGCTAGATTCTTGCAGAAAAACATAACCACCACCACGGATGGTTTTAATCACACTATTTTGATTTTGTTGCTGTAAGCACTTGGCTAATTTACGGCGAATATTGCTAATATGTACATAAATACTGCGATCATAATAAGAAATTTTTCTCCCGAGCGCTTGTACACTAATATCTTCTTTTGCCATAATTTTTCCGGCATTCGCCATCAGGCAATGTAGCACTTCAAATTCTATACCGGTAAAGTCAAGCATATCGCCACCACAGTAAGCTTCTCGGGTTGCTATACACAACGAAATATTATTAACATCAATAGTTTGTCGTGCAGGCTCAACAATAACGGGGGCGCTTCGTCGCATAATAGCATTAATCCTCGCCCTGCGTTCTCGTGCATCTAGCGTACTCGCTAAATATTCATCAGCCCCTATTTCAAAGGCGTACAGTCGGTCATAAAAATCCTCACGCTTAGATAGCATAATAATCGGCGTAGCATAATTTTCTTTAAAGCGTTTTAGTAATTCAAAACCAAAGTGCTTAGGAATAGAAATATCGAGCAAAATCAAGTGAAAACTCGAGGTAAGTTCTTGCAAAAATACGCCCATACCTTCGAAACTTTCAGTTACGTCAAAGCCATCAGAAGTTAATTCTGTTTTTACCTTTTCCGACATACCATTGTCACTTGTCACTAACAATATTGTTTTTCTCATTTAGTGCTGACCCTATTTTTAATTCTCACTTGCAGTTATCTTCCATGCTCAGTGTTAAGCGAATTATTACCGTTATTGCATATGCAAAGTAACGTCACTTTTTACAACCCTAGCATGCCGTTCTGCGCATCTGCGGCAAGATATTGCATACCAGCGGCAAGTTTTTGCCGCCTTAAGACGATAAATACTGAGTTATGTATTGCATAAAGGCTTTATTGCGCTACGGCCATATAACTTTTTATAGCCGGAGAGCTAAGCTGAGTAGTACCTCCAAGTTGAGTATCCGATACCGTTTCATTTGGAATATAACTTAGCAAATCCTCTGTTGAGACATTTAATTTAGAGGACAATTCATTAATACTATTTGGTGCGTGTTTACTTGCTGCTTTGGCATCAAAAGTGCCCGCGGCTTTCTGTTGATGAATTTGGGCTACAAACTCTTCTACCTCACCTCGCTGCTGAGGACTTAGACTAGTTAAGTGGCTGGCAACAACCCCTTCAGTACTAATATCCGTTCGCCCTACGGCGACTGATTGTTCATTTTTAGTCGCCGCGGTATTAGCTGAAGAAGCCATTGCTTTATCGATAGGTTTTGAGTTTATTGCTTGAATTGTCTGATTATTCATCGTTGTAACGTTCATTCTATATTCCTTGAATATTGTCATTTTGAGTTCAGCTAATTAAATGCAATAACCAGACTATTTTAATTCTATTAATGTTAGTAAGTGTAAAGAAACGTAAAGATACTAAAGTTATATTACATTCTGCCGGTCTTTTGGCAAAAACTAGGCCATTGATTCACTTAATGCTGCCTTAGTTCCTATTTTTAAAGCACTTTCACGATGAGAATATTGAAGTTGAGTGTAAAAAAAGCCAAAAAAAGAGCTAATCAATGATTAGCTCTTAACAAATAATAGATAAATGAAGCTTTATAAAGCTTC
>PJEL010004216.1_pt1 | contig 12008 bp, 7 predicted proteins | sample 1853271 | NCBI WGS metagenome assembly PJEL01 (sample SAMN08108733, study PRJNA415343) | Invertebrate metagenome, whole genome shotgun sequencing project. | host: Globobulimina | place: Sweden: Gullmar Fjord | collected 2015-08 | reverse complement strand
ATCCCATTGACCGCATTCTCTATTGGCGTGCATGGGCGGAGGATTCTTTCGGTTTCCGGGGATACTCTGCCGACACAAGACTACTATTTCCATCACAGTCAGTTGATGGGTTGGACGATGATCTACCAAAAGAGTGGGCAATTGTCAACCTTTCGCCCAACCCGTTCAATTCTTTCATCTCAGTGACGGTTTCGGTTCCAGATTCGGGTTCGTTGGAAGCGTTGATCTATGATTCTGCTGGCAGGCTGGTAACAAGTCTTCATTCGGGTAGCACCACTCCAGGCTATCTTGGATTGCAGTGGAATGGAGCTGGAATGGCATCTGGAATGTACTTCCTCACCCTGAAATCATCTTCTGGATGGCATGAAACACGGAAATTAGTGATGATTAAGTAGTATTGAAATATACGATTATCTCCTGCCTTTGTGATCTTCAGTTCCCGGGTAATCCGTCTGGCAACGAACAACCCGGGGCACAATGCACCGCATCATTATGAATGCCGTAATTCCTCATATGAGTGTCATCCCGGTTGTGAGTTAAGCCGGGATCCAGTTCTGTGACGAAGTCGCAGCAGCATTCGCTTATCGCTATTTGAAGAGAATATGAAGCTGCGAATTTGCAGGACGAAACAGATGATCACAAGTGAGGATCTAGCAGGATTCAAGCTTCGTTGATAGACAAGCATAGAGTATTAACGAATATTGGCACACTCAACTCCCGGGGTATGGTGCCACCCCGGCTAAATGGATCATGTCGTAACAGAGATGCTGGCGTATTCACGTCCATCGGATGTTAGTTTCAGCAGGCCATCTTCTTCTGTTAGATAGTCAGATTTCTGTGCATGAGAAATCACATCCCAGGCGAAGTTCGCATCCCAACGGAAATGATCCTCAAGATTAGCAACGCCCGATTCATAACTCTCATCTGCAGAACCTTCATGCTGCGAGAGATGCACAACAAGTAATTTGACCGAAAACTCCCATTTCTGCCTTCTCCGTCTCATGCTGAGCGCTATCAAACCTCGTCCCGGTGCAACAAATAAGGATAGCAGGAAGAACACTCCTGTCATTGTGGCCATCGACCCAGCGATAGAAACATCCAGCAGGTGCGCCATCCAATAGCCAGAGATTGCTGAGGCAATGCCGATTAGTGAGGCCAGCAATATCATGTTGTGTAAACGGTCTGTGAGCAGATATGCCGCTGCCGCTGGTGCGATCATCAGGGCTACAACCAGTATCGAACCAACAGCTTCAAAAGCGCCCACCGCAGTCAAGGAAACAAGAGTCATATGAGTATAATGAATAATCGCTGGTGATATTCCTAAAGCAGCGGCCAGTCCAGGATCAAAAGTTGAAATTTTCAGCTGCCTGTAGAAAAACAGCAAGTATGTCACATTCAAAAGCAACGCAGAGCTCATAATCCAGAGACTCTTCGGACCGACATCATTGCCAAGAATAATCATACGGTCAAAAGGTGCGAATGCCAGTTCACCAAGCAAGACAGCATCCACATCGAGATGGACAGATCCTGCGAAACGAGTGATCAGGATTACGCCTATTGAGAAGAGAACGGGAAAGACAATCCCGATAGAGGCATCTTCCTTTAGCAGTTTTGACTTGTTCAGCAACTCAACCAGGGCAACTGTCAGAACACCAGTAGCAGCTGCGGCGACTAGTAGAATTGGTGACGCGAGGTCTTTAACAACGAAGAAAGCCAGCACGATTCCAAAGAGAATGGAGTGAGAGATCGCATCACTCATCATCGCCATCCGTCTTAATACGAGGAATACACCCGGCAACGCACATGATAGCGCAGTAATAATCGCTATCAGTTGTATTTCAATTTGGGCGCTGCTCATAGATCCACCTCTTCGCCATTCTGAACAGCTAATGCAAATTTGAATCCTGATTCAGTTAGAGCCCAATGATCACCATCTGCAACTGTCACCCAGCCTCTTGATTTCATCTCCTGCAGGCTCCTGTCAACTCCGCCATGCCCCTCTGCCATCAGTCGAATGGTAGCGATGGAGTGAGCGTGGTTGGGAGCATCATGCTGCATGGCCAGGTGGTATAGATCTTCCAGGACAGCACGCAGTTGTAACTTTCCACGATTCTGGTGACGTTTGAACATGCTCCAAATAATACCCCTGTTCGGGGCGAAAAGAACTGAGATCAGGACAATCAGAGATAATGCAAGAACAATTGTGGGGCCAGTTGGAATGTGCTTCGCTAAACTCGAAATCACCGCGCCAGTAGCCCCAGAAATCGCACCAAAAATTGCCGCCAGGATGACCATAAATCCTAAACGATCTGTCCACTGTCTTGCTGCGGCAGCAGGGGCAACAACCATTGCGCTCATCAGGACAACTCCAACAGTTTGCAAGCCCAGCACAATAGCGATTACCAGGAGAAAAGTGAAGACAGCTTCCATTCTTCTAACAGGAATACCAATGATAGCAGCGTAGTCTTTATCAAATGTCATCAACTTCATCTCTTTCCAGAAAAGAGCCATCAGGATAATTACTGGCAAGCCAATTGAAGCTGTGAGAACTACATCTCGTGTCATAAGTGTCGCTGCTTGTCCGAAGAGGAACTTGTCCAGGCCTGCCTGTGCTGCATTGGGCATCTTCTGTATCAGTGTCAGCAGGACCAGACCAAAACCGAAGAAGACTGAGAGAACCAAGCCCAATGCACTATCTTCCTTAACCCTTGTTGCATTGACAATTTTCATCACAAAAAAAGTACCGATCCAGCCTGCGATTGCAGCTCCTAGCAAGAGGACGATAGATGATTTGCTGCCAGTCAAGAGAAAGGCGATTGCAATTCCAGGCAGTGCAGCATGCGAGATTGCATCACCAAGAAGACTCTGCTTTCTCAGCATCGCGAATGAACCAAGAGTTCCCGATACAATACCCAGGATCGCAGCACCAAGCGCAACAGTCCGTAGAGTATAATCACCAGCCAGTTCCATGAAGCCAATCACTTCATCACCTGCTGACTTGATTTGGATGGTTCGATAGATGATTCACCAGCATGGTGATGAGTCAGGAAGCCGATCTTACCACCATATGTCACTCGGAGGTTCTCATCAGTGAAGACCTCATCGACAGGACCAGAGGCGATCTTTCGGACATTCAACAGTGTTACCCAATCAAAGTATTCTGGTACAGTTTGCAGATCATGATGCACAACAATAACAGTTTTACCCTGGGTTCTCATCTCCTGCAATATTGAGATAATCGCACGCTCAGTTGTAGCGTCCACACCTTGGAAAGGTTCATCCATGAAGTATATATCAGCGTTCTGAACTAAAGCACGGGCGAGAAAAACTCGCTGTTGCTGTCCGCCCGAAAGTTGACTGATTTGTCGGTTAGAGAACTCGGTCATACCTACACGTTCAAGCGCACTCTTCGCTGCTTCACGGTGTGAAGAACCTGGCCTGCGGAACCATTTCAGTTCGCCATAGATTCCCATCAGAACCACATCAAGCACAGTTGTCGGGAAATCCCAATCGACTGATCCTCGTTGCGGGACATAACCGACACGTTTTCTTACATGGGGATAAGGACGTCCAAGGATGCGTACTCTGCCAGCCGATGCAGGAACAAGACCAAGAGTAGCCTTCATCAAGGTCGTTTTACCCGCACCATTCGGACCGACAATTGCCATCAGAACCCCAGTCGGGACATCCAAATCGATATCCCAGAGAACCGGTTTCTCCTCATATGCAACTGTCAAATCCATAATCTGGACAGCATGCGCAGCAGATTCGAGATCGCTGTTGTGCATCAATGACTCCCCTCTGTCTCTGCGGTATCTCCTGACAGACCATTGACAATTGTTCTGATATTATGAAGTACCATCCCGATATAGGAACCATCAGGTGTGCCAGCAGAACCCATCGCATCCGAATAGAGTTCTCCACCAATTGCGACATCATATCCCTTTGCCCTGACCGCAGCCTGAACCGCTTCCAAGGTGCGAACCGGAAGGGATGATTCGACAAATATTGCTGGAATCTTCCTTTCGACAATGAAACTGACCAGTTCCTGAACATCGCCAGTTCCAGCTTCAGTAGCGGTGCTGATTCCTTGCAAGCCTTTTACCTCGAATCCATAAGCGCGACCAAAATATGAGAAAGCATCGTGCGCCGTTACCAGCACTCTTTCATTCGCAGGAAGCTGATGCGCAATTGAGAGCACTTCTTGATGAAGTGAATCAAGTTTGACACGATATATGTCAGCATTTTCACTGTACGTTGCCGCATTTATGGAATCCATCTGGATCAGTACCAGTTCGATCTGACCAACAACCTGCTTCCAGAGCATCACATCGAACCAGACATGAGGATCTGGTAATCCTTCATACTGGACCGATTCGAGACGACTGCTTTGTGGAATCACCTCAGCCACTGCTACAGTTCTTCTCGTTGATGACAATTTTTCAAGTACTTCAGCCATTTTGCCTTCAAGATGCAAACCATTGTAAAGGATCAAGTCAGCCCCCATCAGCCTGCTGACATCGCCCTCGCTGGCTTTATAGGTATGTGGATCGACTCCTGGTCCCATCAAAGATCTAACAGCAACATGTTCGCCGCCGACATTTGCTGCAACATCACCAATCATTCCAATAGTCGCAACAATGCGAATCTTCTTCCCATTTTCAGATGAAGATTTCTTCTTATCCCCGCATCCAATCAGCAGCAAAAGTGAAGCAACAAGTAATGTTAACGCAATAACTCTATATTTCAACATTCTAGATCCTGAATATTAGTGATTTTATCAATGACCAGAAAGTTAGTGCATCCTAATTATTTAATCAAGGGCAGAGCGGAACAAAGAGATTATGAGTCGATACTTGCAAAAATTTAAAACACGGATAGCTGATTACTGGTTTTTTAAAACATGGATTGATATTTATGATGACGAAAGTTTCGATGGTCTGTATCTGTCCTTGTTATTCTGAAATCATCTGAACTGGAAAGAGAGGAGCCCTGGAGCCACAGTTATTGAATAAATTGTTGAAATTAATCGCAAAGCTTGCAATCTGAACTTTATGGTAATAAGCTGGATAGAGTCAGGGTGACTATCTCAAGTCACGAGATAATATTAATGTTGGTTGGCCCAAGCCGGGGAGAATAATTATGCGAAATCATTTCAGCTTAACCCTCCTGGTCCTTCTTATTGGATCACTTTCTGTTCTAGCATTTACCGATGACTTTGAAGATGGCCTTGACCTCTGGGAAGGCGATTGGGTTCTCACCGATGAAGAGGCAAATGGTGGGATACAGTCGATCACTGAAAGCCCCGGGATTGATTATGGAGCGTGGGTAGATATGAGTATCGCGATGGCTGCTGGAGATGATCTCAACACAGCACTTGGTGCGGAGCTTGTATTCTGGGCCATGTGGGACACCGAGGAAGCATTTGATTTCTGGTATGTGGAGATTTCAACTGATCTGGGCGTTACCTGGACAGAGTTGGATGAGATTGATGGCACCACGCTTGAATGGACGGAGATGATATATGACATCGGCGGGTATGTTGGAAATGATGATGTGAGAATCAGGTTCCGCTTTTACTCAGATGGCTTTGAATTTGGTGATGGTATATGGATTGATGATGTGGCGATTAACACTTTGAATGAAGATGTCTCGATGCCATTAGTCGTACACGTTCCTGTAAGTGAAAATGAGGCCGTAGAATCTGTGTTTGCAGCTGAATTTACAGTTACAGATCCAAGCGATGTAGATTTTGTCACCCTCAATTATTCGATGGATGGAGGCGAATTTGTCGAAGCAGATTTCATTGAACAAATTGGTGATATCTACAGCTTTGAGATCCCCAGCGCAAATGCTGGAACGAATGTGACATATTACGTGGAAACAGCTGACTTGAATGATCCAGCTAATTCTGGAGTCACCGAAACATGGGAGTATTATATAGGCGAAATGCTCCTCTATGATAGCGGCATAATTGACTTCATTTATACATACACTGCCAATACCGAGATTTGTACACAGATTACTCCTGAGGAATCGACTTTTCTCGCCGGAGCATTTATCAGGTTCTACACCGATCCGAATAATGGTCTCGATTCGATTGATGTCATGGTTTGGGACGATGATGGAGGATCACCGGGTGAAGAGCTTCTCGATGAACCGAAGGCTATCTATCCTGTAAATACACCCGAACAACCATATATCCTGACCTATGTTGATCTTCGTGAATATGCGATTAACCTTGAAGCTGACGAGAACTACTATATCGGTGTGATATACAGGTCTGGCGAACCAGTGATGACTGGATCCTCACCAGCAGCATTTAACCGTAGTTTCACCAATACAGCTGGAACATGGGTCAGTGCTGCGCAAGATTTTCACATCAGGGGATTGACCGGAAATATTCTTACGGAAGTGACAATTGAAGAGATAAAAACCGATCCTTCGCTGCTGGGAACACTTGTCAGCACTTCAGGGATCGTAACTCAACCACCGAATTCAACATTTAATACACGCACTGAAATGGTCATCCAGGACGAAACTGGTTATGGACTTCAAGTCTTCGCTTTTGAACAGGATGAAGCTATTCAACGAGGGGATTTTATAGAAATTTTAGGATTTACAGAGGAGTTTGGGCCAATAATCAGGTTAGTCGATTTTACTTACACAATTATTTCCACTGGTAACGCGATCCCTGACCCTTTGATCTTGACCTGTACTGAGTTGCTTGAAAATGGTGCGATGGAAGGAACTTGGGCCGAGGTTACCGGAATCTTGCTTGATGATCCAGAAGATATTGCTACTCTTGCCAATATAGATGATGGCACTGCAACCGCAGCAGCAAAACTTTACCCAAATACTTCTATTACGCTTGGGAATTTTTCGCAATGGGATGGGATTACCTTCAGGGGTGTTATCACTCCAGTTCTTGGTCAAATCAATATTATACCATCCTTTGTGAATGATGTATTCACTTCAGAATTTATGCTTGCCCCATCTAATTTGACAGCAGAAGCAGATGAGGGTACAGCGATTGTTACCCTTCTTTGGGATATGGGAACAGTGGCAGATCCAGCGCAGTCTTCTGCGGAGCGAGATGGTAAAGGCGTGGAGCTTGAAATTGATGCGTTTGGTCTGTTCAATATCTACCGTGATGGTAGCCTGGTTGGGACAAGTGAAACAAACTCATTCACAAATGAACTGCCAACCAATGGTACATATGTCTACACTGTCACTTCTGTTTATGATGCTGGCGAATCTGACCTAAGTAATGAAGCTGAAGTCATTTTCACAACGCACTCTGTTGATGGTCGTTTCGGGGATGGTGTTCCTGACAAATATGAGATATCCCAGCTTTACCCGAACCCGTTTAACCCTGAGCTCAGCATGCAGTTTGGCCTGCCAGTCACTGGCAGGATGGTTGCCGATGTCTATGATATCAATGGCAGGCGCGTGACTACACTTTTCAATAACGAATTTTCAGCTGGCTATCACAACGCAAAATGGAATGCAAATTCTGTTTCCGCTGGTGTCTATTTCCTACAGCTGCGTTCTGAAACTGGCTGGAAAGAGATCAGGAAAGTTGTTCTTGTGAAATAGACACCACTGCTCCTAGGTGAGTGCTAGTTTATTTGAAGAGAACGCTGTGCAAATTAATGCACAGCGTTTCCTGTATGCGTAATGAACATCAGAGATTATTTGATCAAAGTCACTCGTTGAACCTCGTGCACTGCACCAGCAGAGAAATTCAAGAAGTATGTTCCAGATGAAAGATGGTTGAAATCAGCTGAAAGGGCGTGCTTGCCAGCTACGAATTCACCGTTCGTCACCAAACCAAGCTGCTGACCATTGATATTGTAAATGCCAATTGTGACAAGACCATTGGTTTCAAGTTCAAAGCTAACAGATGTCATGCCATTGAATGGGTTTGGATAGACCGAGTTGAGCTTTGTTGTGAATGGAAGGTTGCTGGTTACCTCTTCAATACCATTGGTGTTAACCTGCGAAACTACCCAATCCGAAACACGAGTGGTGGTAGCAGCACGAATCTGATATTCATAAATTTCGTTTTCCAGAACATCGTTGTCTGCCCAAGTGGTAGCATCGGCCTCAGTCGAAAAGACCCATTCCCAATCCAGCCACTCATTATCCCAGAATCTTCTTTCGATCTGGAACTCAATTTCACTGTCAGAATCATCTACCCAATCAAGCTCAACGCTTGCAGTTTCACCGTTATATACAGTCGCAAACGCACTTGGCTCTGATGGGTATTCATGGATCATCATCTGGTCAGATTCCGTCCAATCTGATTGGCCAGCGATATTCCATGCAGCCAATCTAAACTGGAAGGTTCCCACATCAAATGGAGGAAAGTTTGTCGATGTAGCATTATCTGGAATACCATAATTGAAAGCAGTCCAGCTACCCATCGGGCCGCCAACTGTTTGATAGCGATAATCGAGGTAGTAGTTCTCCTCAGTTTCTGCCACATCTGTCCAGGTTATTTGAATAGAATTTGGAATTTCGAATTCGAGGGTGACATCAATCGGTGGTTCAGGAGCTTGGAATATCTCAATCTCCTCAGATTCAACCCAATCAGAAGCACCTACAGCATTCACCGCCTGGATACGGAATTGATGGAGCCCAACAATTGGGAGAGTGATGTTTACTTCATCATAATCCGGCTCAAGGCTTGCACCGAAAATCCACATACCATATATGGCTTCTTCATCCGCACGGTAGCGTCGCTGAATTTCATATGATTGCTCGTTCTCAGCAACATCAACCCAGCTCAGCGCAGCGTCGGATGGTGGCAGATAGCTGGCAACGAAATTGGTTGGTGGTTCTGGCGGGGCAGTCGCATATTCAACAACCAGGTATGGCACGCCGTCACCATTCCATCCGCCGAAAGATCCAAATCCGTCTGTGCAGGAAAATCCAACACCCCAGACTGTTTCACCTGTAGCCAATAGAGCGTTCATGTCAGCATTTGCATCCACATTCATGACGGTATTTTGAAACATGAAGCCATCCAGACCTGGCCAATCTTCAACGAAAGGTGTTTCCATTGAATTAGCGGACTCGGTATCATTTTCTCCATCTGGGAAAATTGGGAATGACCAGAGGTCGACAAGCGCAGTGGCATCTCCAGTGCTTACCCAAACAAAGATCTCGATTTCCAAAATGGCTACATCTTCTGGCATCTCAGAAAGATCAAAAAGGCAGAAACCAACATTCAAGGGAGTACCACCAGACATGGAAATTCCAGATTGTGGCTGTAAATCCCATGTCGCTCCATCATCCCAAGAATAAAAATTACCAGTGGAGCCGGCCTCGTCAACACATGGAATTTCAATTGTTTCAGCAGATGCGCTGAGCGCGAGAATCACTAGCAGTGATAGAATTGAAATCGCTAGAACTGTCTTCTTCATGTTCAACCCTCAAATTTTACTGATTAGTATTTTATGGCGATCAAATTACAAATAGAGCTTGTGGCGACTTGATGTCCCCCTCATGGGGACAATGTAATTCGAGATCACATTATTAGCAATGATTGTGTTGAATTATCTCTAAATCCAAATAATCAGCACATATCCTGAAGGATATTATTCTATGACGTTTAGGAGCGACCAGATATCAATTGAAATAAGCCATTTCAATCGTCAATGCTCGAGTCACAATCAGGCATTACTTAATAAGGACTGCCTTCTTCATCAGTGTTCGACCATCCGAATGAGCGACTCGAATAATGAACACACCACTTGTCAGATTACTACCATTCAGTCCAATTCTGCTAAGTCCAGTGGGATAGCTTCCTTCGGTAACTTGCATTAACTCACGTCCTGAAACATCAAAGACGCATACTTTCAAGTTGGCAGATTCTGGAAGTGAAACTGTAAGAGTCGCAGACGAATTAAATGGGTTTGGATAGAGTGCGCTGATCGCAAAGTCTCCGGGTAATTCTTCTTGGTTATCAACTCCGTTAACGGGCTCAACGGTGGTGAAACTTCTCATTACTGACCATTCACCATAACCGATTTCATTATACATGCGAACATGCCAATAATATTCTGTCCCACCTCGAAGATCGGTCACAGAAAAGACTGGGATGAAGTGCGAGTCTGCTTCAGCAGCTATAGTCACAAACATCGAATCTTCACTCACCTGGAGATGATAACCATCAACATCTTGGTCACCGATCCAGTTGAATGTGATCATAGTCGTGTCGAGGTCAACAGCATTATTTTCGGGTAGATTAAGTAGAGGTGCGGGCGGACGCTCATTTAGGTTCAAAGAGTTCTCCCACCAATGAATCGAGTTTTCATATACAGCTGCAGTGATGATATCCATCGAGCCATCACCATTTAGGTCAGCGATAGCGACACCGCCAGCTCCATCATAATCCAGAATCAATTCATGCTCGATCCATTCATCACCATAATCGACATTCTCCAGCCATGAGATTTTATCGCCATCATAAGCAGAACCGACAAGGTCAATATCTCCATCATTATCTAGATCAGCTGCTTTTACAGTTTGAGGCGCATCGAAAGTTCCAGCTGTCGATTGTTGAATCCAGCTTGTATTATCAGGGTCGAATTCAAACCAGTCGATCACATCGAGATTATATCCAGGGCAGATTACATCGAAATATTCGTCATCATTAATTTGAGCGGCGATAACATTCTTGGCGCCTTCAAAGCCAAAGATCACAGAGCCTTCAGTCCAGTTTGCGCCATTATCTTCATTTTGCCACCAGAATACATGTCCTGTATTGAAATTTGTGGCGACAACATCCTGATCACCATCACCATCAAGATCTTCGGCATAGATAAATGTTGCTGTAAAAAACCAGGCGATCGTGTGTTCAGGCCAATCTTCCATATCGCCGGTGTTTTCCAACCAGGTGATGTTTGAGTTTCCTTCATAGCCAAGTACCAGATCCTGATCACCATCACCATCAATATCAGAGGGAAATATCCCACCAGCGAAGGAATCGTCATCAATCAGAACATGCTGGGTCCAGGTGGCGCCATTATCGCTATTCTCCCACCACATGAATTGACCAATCGCATGATAGACATTTACCAGATCAATGTCGCCATCGCTGTCCAGATCGACCGACCAGATCGATTTCGGTGAAGCGCAGTTTGTACTGATCGAATTCTCTATCCATGAGGTGCCGTTATCGACATTTTCCCACCAGGACATATTATTGTCCCAATAATCTGTGCCGTAAAGGTCTTCATCTCCATCACCATCCAAATCGGCTGTTCCCATATAGAAACAGGCGTTAAAATCATTGCTGATTTCATGTTGCTCAAAAGTAATTTGTGCTAGTGAAGTAGGTGGGATAAAAAGAAGAATTACAATAAAGGAGTAGAAATACCTGATGCCGTGCTCTGTCAGCTTGATCATGATTCCTCCGTACGGGTTAGCTACTGACGACAAAGTACATGAAGATACTGTCTTCTGAGAAAGATGCAAACGAATGCGAAGAAGAGTTGTAGATTTTTTTGTCTGGAATTGGAGGGTGCAGAATAGTAAATACTGGCTATCACAAAATCTCTCAAAAAGTTAGGCGTATCTAATAGAAGAGTTGTTTTCAGGTCATATCTCGCATATCCTCACTAATATCAACACTAAACAATTTGTCAATCTGTTATAAGGGTGATAATTATGAAGGAAATCTCGGCAGAATTTCCCTTTGAATCAAAGTACCTGGATGTCAAAGAAAGTAAAATTCACTACATAGATGTAGGTTCTGGAGATCCAATATTGTTTTTGCATGGAAATCCTACTTCAAGTTATTTGTGGCGGAATGTAATTCCCCACTTGCAAAGCAGCGGCAGGTGTATTGCGCCAGATCTTATAGGTATGGGGAAATCAGGTAAACCAAATATTGCCTACGGTTTTCAAGATACATATGACTACCTGGAAGCATTTATTGAACAGCTGGAATTAACGAATGTAACCCTTGTTCTACATGACTGGGGATCGGGGATGGG
>PJEL010004214.1_pt1 | contig 12009 bp, 10 predicted proteins | sample 1853271 | NCBI WGS metagenome assembly PJEL01 (sample SAMN08108733, study PRJNA415343) | Invertebrate metagenome, whole genome shotgun sequencing project. | host: Globobulimina | place: Sweden: Gullmar Fjord | collected 2015-08 | reverse complement strand
TCCAACAGGAGTTGGTGCTATTTATGTAAAAGAAAAATACCTAAATGATTTAGATACATATCAAACAGGAGGTGCTACTATTAATGAAGTTGATTTCAATAGTTCAACATTTCTTGAATCTCCTTATAAATTTGAAGCAGGTACACAAAATATTGCTGGAATAATTGGTTTTTCAAAAGCATTAGAATATATAAATCTAATTGGATATGAAAATATTCAAAGTGTTGAAGATAATGTTTATAAATATTTAGATGATGAATTAAGAAAATTACCTAATATAATATTTTATAATGATATTAAAGATTCAATAGGAAGTAGAAGTTTTAACTTTAAAGGTTTAGTTCACGATGATTTAGGGATACTTCTTGATAAAATGAATACAGCAATTAGAGTTGGACATCATTGTGCACAACCTATTATGAAACAATTAGAAATAAAAGGAACAATTAGAGTTTCAATTGCTTTTTATAATGATTATAATGATATTGATAAATTAATAACTGCACTAAAAAAAGCATTAATGATGTTAGAAGTTTAAATAAGGATAAAAAATGAGTATAGAACAAAGAATTGAAGATATAAAAGAAGATTTAGATCTTTTTGATGATGAGTTAGATAAATATCAATACATAATTGATTTAGGTAAAAAATTAGAAAACTTTGATGAAAAAGATAAAATATCCCAAAACATTGTTCATGGTTGTACTTCTCAAGTTTGGTTAATATGTAAAAAAGAAAATGACAAACTATATTTCTACGGAACTTCTGATGCAATTATAGTAAAAGGTTTAGTTTATATCATTTTAAAAATATTTTCAGGTGCAAGTGTAGATGAGCTTAAAAATACAGATACAGATATTGTATTTGATTTAAAATTAACAGAAATTGTTACGCCAAATAGACAAAGTGGAATAATTGGAATGATAAAAAAAATAAAAGAATATATAAAAGAAATTTAAAATAAGGATGTAATATGTCTGATAATCATGATTATGAGGAAACACATAAAAAAGTAATAGAAAATCTAAAACAAGTTTTTGATCCTGAAATACCAGTAAATATTTATGATTTAGGCTTAATTTATACAATAGGATTTGAAACAAAAAAGAACTATTTATATTGTACTGTTGAAATGACTTTAACAAGTCCTGCTTGTCCTGTTGCCGAAGCATTATTAGAACAAGTAAAATACGTAGCATTAGCAGTTGATGAAATAGATGAAGTTACAGTTGAACTAACATTTTCCCCACCTTGGAGTAAAGAGATGATGAGTGAAGATGCAGTAGAAGTTATGGGTGCATCAGGGGCTATTATTTAGGATTTTATTAAACTAATAGTAGAATGTAAGAAATAAACAAGTAACTATGGATTAAAAATGAATATAAATAATAATTGTAAAATTTTAGAAGATGATATTTATGATGAAATAAAAATATCAAATGATGAATATAATGATTTATTTAATATTCAACAAGAAATTTTAAATATGTTAGCTTCACATGGAAAAAAACAAGATACATTAAATCGCTTATGCCAAATGACGGAATCTTTATTAAATAATTCAGTTGCTTCTATTATGTTAATAAATCCTCAAACAAAACTAATTAGTGTAATCTCAGCACCTTCTGTTCCCAAAGAAGGACATGATGCATTAACAAACTTAATACCTGGACCAAAAGGTGGTTCATGTGGAAATGCAGTTTTTAAAAATAAAGCTCAATATGTTCAAAATACTTTTATAGATGAAAGATGGGAAAACTTACGAAACCTTGCAATAAATTTCAATATATGTTCATGTTGGTCCGTACCTGTTCAAAATGAAAATAAAGAAGCAATTGGTTCTTTTGCCCTATCTTCTTTTGAACATAGAATTCCTTCTTTATTTCATAAAAAGTTATTAGAAATGGCTTCCTCAATAGTTAGTATTGTTCTTAAAAGTGAAATACAAGAGAAAAGAATTAATTTATTTTCAACAGCTATGCAAAATGCCTCAGATGGAATGATAATAACCAACTTTGAGAATAAAATTATTGAAGTTAATCAATCTTTTCAAAATATATATGGATATAAAGAAGAAGAGTTAATTAACTGTACACCAAAAGTTTTTGCATCAGGACAAAATGATAAAAATTTTTATAAACAAATGTGGAAAGATATTCAGAAAACCTCAAATTGGAGTGGTGAAATTGTTAATAAGCGTAAAGATGGTTCCTACATTACTCAATGGATGAGTATTAGTGGGATTTACGATGATAAAAGAAATGCACAGAATTATCTTGCTGTATTTACTGATCTAACTGAACTTAAAAACACTCAAGATAAACTACAGTTTATGGCTTATCATGATTCTTTAACAAAACTTTATAATAAAATATATTTAGAAAAGATAATAAGCTCAAATAAAAACTACACTCTTTTATTATTAAATATAAACAACTTTAGTTATATAAATACAGCCTATGGATTTGAAGAAGGTGATAATTTATTAGTTAAATTAGCAGATGAATTTCAAAATAATTTTAATTCATATAAAGTATGTAGAATAAATGCAGATGAATTTGTTTTACTTTTTGAAAATGAAATTAATATTGAAGAAAAAATAATTCAAATCAAAAAATATTTTCATAAAAATGCTATTATCAGTAATAAATTAGAACTAAATATAAGTTTTTCTATTGGTGCTGTTTATGGAAAGAAACATCTTTTAAGAAATGCTGCATTAGCACTTAAAAAATCAAAAGAAAATGGTAAAAATCGTTCATATATTTTTGATGATAAAGAAGATACTATTGATTATTCAAGAAGAGAGTCTTTTATTAAAAATACAGAACTTTTAAGAGATGCTATAAAAGAAAAAAGAATTCTCCCCTACTTTCAAGGTATTCATAATAATAAAACAAATGAAATCAAAAGATTTGAAGCTTTAGTTAGAATTGAAAAAGACGGTGAAGTAATATCACCTTTTATATTTTTAGAACCTGCTAGGTTGTCAGGATTATTACCTGAAATTACAAAAATTGTAATTGATAAAAGTCTACAAGCTATGCAAAAAAATGATTATACTGTTTCAATAAATATTACAGAAGAAGATTTAGGTCAAGATTATTTAATTTCATATTTAGAAAAAAAATCTAATAACTATAATATTTCTAGAGATAGAATCATTTTAGAAATTCTTGAAGGTATTAGTTCTTCAGGTAAAAAAAATCATATCAAACAATTGATTCTATTAAAAGAAAAAGGATATAAAATTGCAATTGATGATTTTGGAACAGAATATTCAAATTTTGAAAGAATACTTGATTTAGATATTGATATAATTAAAATTGATGCAAAATATATCAAAGATATTCATATAAATAAAAAAAGTTATGAAATTGTAAAAGCTATTTCTTATTTTGCAAAAAATGCAAATATTCCATGTACTGCTGAGTTTGTACATAATAAAGAAGTTCAAGATATAGTAAAAAAATTAGGAATTAATCATTCACAAGGATATTACTTCAGTGAACCAAAAAAAGATATTATTGGAGATTAATTTAACAATATAAAAAATTATTAATATTATTTTAATAGAATCTATGTAAAAATAATTTCATGAAAAGTAATAATTTATCAGATCTAATATTTAAAATAGCGGCGGTTCTTGTTTTTTTTGCATTTGTATTTATTTTTATAGATAAAATGAATAACCCAAGAGTAGTTACAAAAGTAGAAGAAAAGAAGAAGAAAAAGAAAGAAAAACAGATGAATGAAGCTCCAGCTCCAGCTTCTTTAAAGTTCTACGATCCTTTCAAAGAAAATTAGAATAAGCCAAAGCTTATTCTAAAACTTATATATATTAAAAAACATATACAGAAGCAAACCATCCAAAAATAATTAGTGGAATATTGTAGTGAATAAATGTAGGAACTACTGAATCCCAGATATGATCATGTTGACCATCAACATTAAGACCAGATGTCGGGCCAAGTGTAGAATCAGATGCTGGACTTCCTGCATCCCCAAGTGCAGCTGCTGTTCCTATTAATGTAATTGTAGCCATTACAGAAAAATCTAGTTGTAAACATAACGGGGCATAAATAGCAGCAATGATTGGAATAGTTGAAAAAGATGAACCAATTCCCATAGTAATAAATAAACCAACTACTAACATAAGTAGTGCAGCAAGTGATTTATTGTTTCCAATAATATCAACAATTGAAGAAACTAAAGTTTCAACTCCACCAGTACTATTAATAACACTTGCAAAACCATTTGCAGCAATCATAATAAAACCTATCATTCCCATCATTTTAAGACCTCTAGTAAAGAAATCTTGTGTTTCATTAGCTCTTATCACTCCTGCAACAATAAAGATGATAAAACCAGCCAATGAACCTAAAATGATTGAATTTGTATATAACTGTAAACCAAGTGCTGTTACAATAGAAATTAATGCAATAACAATATAAAAAGGTTTAATATCTTTTTTTTCAGATTCTACTTCTAAAATTTTACTTACATCATAAACTCTTTTTTTTCTATATGTAAATAAAATAGCAGTTAATAAACCTAAAAACATTCCAAATACAGGAATTGACATTGCAAGTGGAAGTTGAGAAGAAACAGCTTGAACTCCATTATTTACAAGGTTTTTTAGTAAAATTTCATTTAAAAAGATCCCACCAAAACCAACAGGTAAAAGCATATATGTTCCAACTAAACCAAATGTAATAACACAAGCAACAACTCTTCTATCTAATTGTAATTGAGCCATTGAATGAAGTAATGGTGGAATTAAAATAGGTATAAATGCAATATGTACAGGTACTAAATTCTGTGAAGAAACAGCTGCAAATAATACAAGTGCTAACAACATATATTTAATATAAATAAACTGCATTGCAGAAGCATTTGAATTTACTTTTTTTATAATCATATTTGACAATAAATCAGTAATACCAGACTTAGAAATAGCAACTGCAAATGTTCCTAACATTGCATAAGACAATGCAATAGTTGCACCATTTCCTAAACCTTTGTTAAAAGCTTCAATTGTTTCATTTAGACCAAGTCCACCAGTTAAACCACCTATTATTGCTCCAATTATTAAAGCAATAACAATATTTACTCTCACTAATGAAAGTATTACCATTACCGTAACGGCAATTACTACAGAGTTCATCTATTCCCTTTATTACATAAAAGTAATTTATTTTATGTATTTAAATTTCAAAATAAGCTCGAAGTGTATTCCAAATTGAGTAAGAGAGAGATAAAGTGTTTTATTTTGTTTTAGAAAAAATAGTGATTAAAATTCCTATTGAGATTATAAAAGTAGAAAAAAACAAAGTATTTGTTAATAATTCATTTAAAAAAATCATTGAAAATACAATAGAAAGAATTGGTACAAAAAGTTGAATTACTCCTGCTGTAATAATTTGAATTTTTGGTAAAACTTCATACCAAAACAAGTAACCAATTGCAGAAGTAATACTTCCTGAAACAATAGCTAAAACTATTCCATTAAATGAATAATATAAACTATCAAAAGAAAAGACAATATAAAAAAGTATTACAAATAAACTTGCTTTTACAAAGTTATCCATTGTATTAGTTAAAGCATTTAAAGATTTTTTACCAAGAACTGTATATATAGCCCAAGCTATTCCAGAAATAATCATTAAAAAAGCATGGTGAAAAGATACTTCAAAACTTTCATTAGGATAAAGCAAATATACCAATCCTAAAATAGCTAAAACTATTCCAATAATTTTTTGAGTATTTAGTTTCTCCTTATAAAACAAAGATGCAAAAATCATAACAACTTGAACTACCCCAAATAATAAAAGAGTTCCAAAACCTGCCTCAATTCCTAAATAAGAATAAGAAAAAGTTATAGCATAAAGAAAAAGCATAAAAGAACTCAACCAATTTGTTTTTTTATAAAATATTAGTTTTTTATTTTTATAAAAATATATTAAAACTAAAGTAAAACTCGCTGATATTATTCTAAAAAAAGTAAAACTATAAGCATCTATAAAATTATTAGATAAAGCTGCTTTACAAAGTATTGAATTAAGAGCTAAAAAAATCAAGGATAAAAGAATAAGAGATAATAATTTTTGATTTTGAGTTATATGTATATTCATATATAGAATATATCATAAAGTTTCACTATATGAAACTCAAAAAAACTAACTTTTAAATAAATTTTTATTTAATAAATCTTGATATAGACTTTGTCTAAACAAATAAAAGGATATTTTATGCCAAAGAAAATTTTAATACTAACAGGTGATTTTGTTGAAGATTATGAAATAATGGTTCCCTTCCAATGTTTAAAAATGTTGGGTTATGAAGTTGATGTTATTTGCCCTGATAAAAAAGCAGGAGATCAAATAAAAACTGCAATTCATGATTTTGAAGGTGATCAAACATATACAGAAAAACTAGGTCATAACTTTACATTAAACGCTTCATTTGATAAAATTGATAAATCTTCTTATGATGCATTAGTGATTCCGGGAGGAAGAGCTCCTGAATATATTAGATTAGATTCAAAAGTTATTGATATAGTAAAAGATTTCAATAATAAAAATAAACCAATTGCTTCAATATGTCATGGTATATTAGTATTAGTTGCTGCTGATATTGTTAAAAATAGAACTTGTTCTGCTTATCCTGCTTGTGCTCCTGATGTTAACTTAGCAGGTGGAACATGGACTGATATTGGTTTTGAAGATGCAATTGTTGATCAAAATCTTGTAACAGCAGCAGCTTGGCCTGCACATCCTCAATGGATGGCAAAGTTTCATGAAATGTTAAAATAAAATATCTAATAAAAAAGAGAATAAATGCCAAATCAAATAAAGTCTTTATCTAAAGGGTTAAAAGTATATAAAAATATTGTTGATCATGGGAAACCTATTTTGGCAACTACAATTTGTAAAAATCTTGATATCGATAAAAGTACTATGTCTAGATTACTACAAACGTTAAAAGATGAAGGCTTTATTTCATATTTAGAAAATTCACATGAAATAATCGCAAATGATATTGAAACTAAGACTAATCAAGCAACAAAAATAGAACTTCTTATAAAAAAAACAAAAGTATTACTTGAAGAAGTAGCAATTCAAACACAAGAATGTGCTTATCTTGGAATTTTTGATGATTATAGAATACTTTATTTAAATCAAATAGACTTTTCAAATAGAGAAGTTAAAACTAGAAATAATATTGGAGTTCAAGCACAACTTCATACAAATGCAATAGGAAAATCTATTTTAGCTTTTGGAAACTATGATTTAAAAAAAATAAAATTAAATCAATATACAAATAATACAATCACAAATATACATAATTTAGAAGAAGAATTAAAGCAAGTTAGACAAAGAGGTTTTTCTATTGATAATAAAGAATACCAAGATGGTATGAGATGTATTGCTGTTCCTTTATTTAATAAAGAAAATATTTTAATTGCTGCAATTGGAATATCAGGGAGTTCTCAAAGATTATCTTTTGAAAAAATGTTAAAATTGGGAGAAGAAATATCTGATTTAGTATCTAAGCATACTATCGTTTATTAAAAAATAAATAGTTAGACTTAAAAAAGTTTAACTATCTATTTTAAGTTTATTATTTTTCTATTATTCTATCAAGTGTAGAAATTGCTAAAAACTTATCAAAATAAGCTCGACTATGATTTTGTCTTGCTTGAGTTAATAAAAAGTTAGCATCTGATAAATCTGTACTAGTAGAAATACCTTCTGCGAATCTATTTTTTACAATATCATAATTTTCAAGAGATAATTCTAATGATAAAACTGCTGTATCTAAGTTATCTATTGCTACTTCTAAATCAGAACTTGCATTTTCATATTGAAGTTTAATATCAAGATTAGTTTTTACTAATTGTGATTTTGCTTTTAATAATCTTGTTTGATAAATACTTGATTGCGATTTATCAAAACCACCATTATATAAATTCCAAGATGCTGTTAAACTTGCAATATTTTGATCTTCATTTGTATTTATATCTTCATAATATTTATTATGAGATAAAGATGCATTTAATTTTGGATAATATCCACTTTTAGCAGATTTTTTTTGTTCTTTGATTGATTCTATGTTCATTTTTAAAGCTTGAACTTCACTTCTATTTTCCAAAAGTTCTTTATCATATTTTTTTATTAAAAGTTTTTTTTCATCTAACTTTTCAATATTTTCATTACTTAAATCTTTACCACCTAGAATATTAGATAAGTTATATTTAGCAATTCTTACATCACCTTTAGCTTTTACAACATTTTGTTTTGCACCTGACATATTTACTTGAACTTGAAGTAAATCATTTTTTGCAATTAATCCTTCTTGATATCTGTTTTTAGAATCTTCATATTGTTCTTGAAAAAGAGTATATGCACTAAGATAAGTATCTAAAGCATTTTGTTTATCAAGATAATTAATATAAGCTGTTTTAGTATCTAAAATAATATCTTGTTTTATAGCACTTAATGAATAATTTGAACTTTTCGATAAAAATTTAGCAGAGTTTTTATCTGAAATATCTTTAAATCCATTAAATAAATTATATGACATTGTTGCACTTAAAGTAGCATCTGTATCAACTTGTCCCGAATTTACCTCATCCCTATCATTGTAAGAATAAGCTAAATCTAGTTTAGGTAAAAAACTTGCATTTTTTGAAGTTATATTTTCAACAGATTCTAAATAATCATAATTTTTTGATTGAATATTTAAGTTCTCTTTTAATGCAATTTGTACAGATTCTTCTATATTTAATGCATTTACATTAATAGCAAGAATACTTGCTATTAATGATAATCCTAATAATTTTGTTTTCATTTTTTTCATAAAATTTTCCTTTTATGCTTTACTAACATCAACAGGTTGTTTTGTTTTTCCACCAATTCTTTGCTCTAATTTTATAAAGAACATTAAAAGAGCAGGAGTAACAAAAATTGTAAATACAGTTGATAAAGCTAAACCACCTGTAATAACAGAACCTAAACCTCTATAAAATTCAGAACCAGGTCCTGGAAGTAACACAAGAGGTAACATACCAAATATTGAAGTTAAAGAAGACATATAAATAGGTCTAATTCTTGTTCTTGTTGCTTCAATAACAGCTTTTTTATGTTCATAACCTTCATTTTTTATTAGGTTTTGACTTTGATGTACAATTAAAATTGCATTATTAACAACAATACCAACTAGAATAATAAACCCTAACATCGTTAGTACATCTAAAGGTTGTGGAGCAATATATGCATTTGTTAAAGCAAGTCCAATAAATCCACCTGCAGTTGCTAGTGGTACTGTAAACATAATAACAATTGGATATAAGAAGTTACCAAATAATGCTGACATTAATAAGTAAATAATTACAAGTGCTAAGATAAAGTTTAAACTTAACATATCAATTGTTTGAGTTAATTTATCAGCTGTTCCTGAAATTCCGATCTCAACATTCTTTGATACACTTCCTGTATCTTTCATATTTTTAATAGCACCTGCTAATATTCCCATCGTTTCTTGAATAGTCATATTTGGTGGAGGTGTTACTTGTAATGTAATTGTTCTTTTCCCATCAAGGTGTCTGATTTCTGAAATACCAGTTACATTTTCAGAAGTTGCCAAAGATGAAATTGGTAATAATGAGGAACCAGGTAATGCAATTTGTGTTGCTAAAATATCTTCAGGTGTTTTGATTTGTTCGTCATTAGCTTTTAATACTAAATCAATTTTCTTTTTACCATCTTGTTCAAAATCAGATACTTTTCTTCCATCCATTAATACATCAACTGTAACACCTAAATCAAAGGAACTCATACCTAAGGCTTTTAGGGCATCTTGGTTTGGTTTGATTCTTACTTCTGGATAAAGCAACTCAATTGAAGGAACAGGTCTAACTTGTGCACCTTTAATAGCTCCTTGTGAAGCCATAAATAATTGCATACCAACTCCTGCAATATCTTCAATTTTTTCACCACTTATATCAATATTAACAGTTTTACCCTCACCAATACCATTTTCAAATACACCTGATTGTAATGATACACCAAAAATAGATGGCATAGAGTTTACAATTGGTCTAAAGAATGGAATTAATTCTTTTGCTCTACTTTCATGCATAGATGTTCCACCAAAAAGGTTAAAGTCTCCAGAAGAAACATAAAAGGCTCTATTAAGACCAGGAACTCCATTTACATCTTTGTTAATATTTGGCTCAACTTTTTTCATTAAATATTCACCAATGCCATATCTCTCTTCATAAGATAAACCAGGAGGAGTAATTAGAATATTAAAAATTAAGTTTTTATTACCTTGTGGTAAATAATCTAATTTTGGGAATAATAAATATATAGTCGATGCTGATAAAATACCTAATGTTAAAATCGTAACAACTTTTGTTAATACAGATTTTAAAGACCAGTGTACAAAACGCATAAAGAAGTTTACAATTCTATTACCAAGTCTTGTAAGTGCTGTATCACTTTTTATTTCTTTACCTGATATACTTGCAAACTTTTTCCATAACATTGGAATAACTGCAATTGATACAAATAATGAAAAAGATACAGAAGATACAACCGCAATTGCAATATCTTTAAATAACTGACCAGCTTCATCTTCTAAAAAGATAATTGGTAAAAATACTGCCATAGTTGTTGATGCTGATGCAATTAATGCACCCCAAACTTCACTAGCACCTTTATAAGCAGCATCAGGAATACTCATTCCCTCTTTTCTATGCCTATCAATATTTTCTAAAACAACAATAGCACTATCAACTAACATACCAACAGCAAAAGAAATACCTGCTAATGAAATCGTATTTAAACTTCTCTCCATTACAGAAAGAATAATAAATGTACCAATTACTGAAATTGGAATTGCAATAGAAACAACTGCAGTTGGAGAAATAGCTCTTAAAAATAGAACTAACATGAAAATAGCTAGTGCTCCACCAATCATAATATTTTGTTGTACTAAGTCAACAGAACCTACGATATAACCTCTTTCATCGTAAATCCATTGAATTTTTAACTGTTCTTTTTTAAGAATAGTATTATTTAACTCATTTACAACTTTTTCAACTTCATTTGTAAGGTTTACAGCATTTGCATTTGCAGTTGGTTGAACTCCTAAAAAAATACCATCTTTACCTAAATACATCGCAACAGAGTTTGCTGTTTCATATCCAAAGTTTACAGAAGCAACATCTGCAACAGTAACTCTTTGTTCTCTATTTGAAATTAAAATAATATCTTTAACATCTTGAGTATTTGCAAATTTATGAACAGTTCTAATTCGATATGAACGTCTACCCATATTTTGAATACCTGCTGATACATCAACATTTTCCGTTCGTAAAATATCCATAACTTTTGGAATTGTTAGATTATAAGAAGCTAATTTATTTAAATCTAAATTAATTTGCATTTCTTGGTCTCTACCACCAATTCTCATTACACCTGAAACTCCTGAAACCCTTTTTATTAAAGGAACTACTTCATCATCAAAAAAAGTTTTGTATTCATCCACATGTCTCTTATTTGATTCTTCAGTTTGCAACATCATCCAAATAATTGGACTAGCACTCGCTGTTTCAATAATTGGTTCTTCTACATTATCAGGATAAGAACTTACTTCATTTAATTTATTAGAAACATCTTGTAATGCTGCTCTAATATCTGTACCTAATGAGAAAGTTAAAGTTATCTCACCCATATTATCTTTTGAAGATGATTCATATTCTACTAAATTATTTAAACTTTTTAAAGCATCTTCTTGGTCTTCTATAATTTCACGTTCTATCTCGTAAGGAGTAGCACCTGCCCATACAGTTGTAATTTTAATTTCTGGTTTTGAAACACTTGGTGTCAATTGATATGGTAATTTATCTAATGATATAAAACCAAATAAAAGCACAATTAAAACAGAAAATATAATAGTTACAGGGTTTTTAATTCAAAATTTAATTAAATCCATTTATTT
>PJEL010004213.1_pt1 | contig 12010 bp, 10 predicted proteins | sample 1853271 | NCBI WGS metagenome assembly PJEL01 (sample SAMN08108733, study PRJNA415343) | Invertebrate metagenome, whole genome shotgun sequencing project. | host: Globobulimina | place: Sweden: Gullmar Fjord | collected 2015-08 | reverse complement strand
GTCTGGCATACGGCGATCAGCGCCGACGGCCAAACGATGGCGGCTGAAGTTAGACTCAGTCTCACCGACTATACCATTGTCGTCGATGATACACCCTGGGACAAAACCTTTGGATGTGTTTGGGAGCCCGTTTTTCACCCTCAAAATGGGTCGGTCGTCGCCCCGGTGAGGATAAACGGCAAGTGGTGCCTGGCTTGCGACGGCCAGATTATCTGGGACCGCCACTTCTTCCAACTCTGGCATCCGGCCTACAGCCCGGATGGCGCCAAGCTTGCTGCGATTGTCGCCCCAAAGTACGGCAAATGGACCCTTGCGGTCGATGGAAAACCCTGGTCGGTGCTGTTTGGTGATCTCATCACGGACATGGTTTTCAGCCCGGATGGCAGCCAAATTGCAGTGGCAGGTAAAACGAATGGGAAATGGACCCTTGCGGTGGATGATGTGGCGTGGAAAAGTTCCTTTGACATGGCCTGGCGGCCGGTATTCAGCCCCAACACGAATGATCTGGCCGTTAAGGTTGAACGAAACGGCAAATATACCATCGCATTAAATGATCGAATTTGGCAGGAGGAATATGATGGGCTCTGGGACCCTGTATTCAGCCCGGCCGGAGACAAGATTCTCCTGCGGGCTTTGCAAGACGGCAAGTACTCTCGACGGGTTTTATATACAAACGATATCGTTGGTTAGTTAGTCAAGACTTTAATTTCCCAATACGAAAGCAAAGGAGGGGGCATGCACAGCCTATATAACATTGTGAGCGGCCCGTTGGCATGGTTGGCGTTTTTGGTATTTGTCGGTGGCAGCCTTTTCAGGCTGATCACCCTGTTCGTTTTAATTCATAAAAAAGAAAGATTTATCTATTCCTATTTCAGTTTGAAGTACAGTTTACGCTCCATCCTGCATTGGATAACGCCATTTGCCACCGAAAATATGAGAAGGCATCCGTTTTTTACAATCGTCACCTTTGCGTTTCACATTTGCCTGGTGTTAACACCGATATTTTTACTGGCTCACGTCACGCTGGTCGATGAATCCTGGAATTTAAGCTGGTGGAGTCTGTCGGAAGGCGCAGCTGCAATCATGACCCTAATTGTTATCGCGTGCTGCATCTTTTTTCTGGTTCGGCGACTGATCAATCCGGAAGTTCAGTATGTGACTTCTGCTTCGGACTACTGGAATCTGGCAATCGTTGCCGCACCCTTTATTACCGGGTTTCTGGCTTATTACCAGTGGTTTGATTATCAAGCCATCGTCATTTTGCATATCCTTAGCGGGGAAATCATGCTGGTGGCCATTCCGTTCACCCGCCTGAGCCACATGCTCTTTGCGCCGCTGACCAGGGCCTATATGGGTTCCGAATTCGGCGGAATACGGCATGCCAGGGATTGGTAAGTAACTAGATGCGTAATTATGCCTTAGCAACTAATTGTGGCCGATGTTGATTGAGTTTTTGTATTTTAATGTAATAAATGAACTAAAATTCAAAATGACTAAAATGAACTAAAATTTAGGAATTCTATCATTTAAAATGGATAGCATTCCTAAATTTTAGTCATTTTAGGAAATTTAGATCACTTTAGGCATTCTTTTATTTCGCTATTTTAAGGGTAGGAAGTTAGTTATTGAACATGCTTAAATACTATGGATAGCTAATTAATAGGGAGACGTTAACAATGGCTGAACCTGCAAAACAAGATTCAAATCGAGTGGTGGACAAGGGGCTGGAAATCGGGGCCCAAAACCTATCGGCCGAACGGATTGAAAAAGTGATCAACCAGGTCCTTAAGGATGAAGCCGGCGCCCGCCTCAAAGCGTATGTCGATACTTGCATTCACTGCGGACTGTGCTCGGAAGCCTGTCATTATTACCTATCTCACGATAAGGATCCCCGCTATTCACCGGTCGGCAAAGTGAAACAAACCTTGTGGGAGATGCTAAAGAGCAAAGGCAAAGTCAGCGCCCGGTTCATCCAAAAAGCATCCGAAATCGCCTCCACCGAATGCAATGCCTGTAAGCGCTGTGCCATGTATTGTCCGTTCGGAATCGACATCGCCTATATGATGCTGACGGTTCGACGAATTTGCCACTTACTTGGCGTAACGCCACTCTACATTCAGGACACCGCCCACAGCCATGCGACCACCATGAATCAAATGTGGGTCAAAGATGATGAGTGGCCGGACACCCTTCAGTGGCAGGAAGAAGAAGCCCAGGCTGAAATACCCGACCTGCGAATCCCCCTGGAAAAGGAAGGTGCCGATATCATGTATTCGGTAATCGGTCCGGAACCGAAGTTTCAGGCCCAGCTTATCTACCAGGCGGCTGTCATAATGGATGTGGCCGGAGTCGACTGGACGATGCCGGCCACTCCCGGCTGGGACAACAGCGACATGGCCATGTATACCGGAGATAATGAAATCATGGGGCGCGTCAAACGCGCCCATTTTGAAACGGCCGCCAGGCTGAGGGTAAAAAGAATCGTCATGGGGGAATGCGGTCATGCATTCCGCTCGGTGTATGATATGGGCAACCGCTGGCTGGGCTGGCGCATGCCGCCCATTCCCATCGTTCACGCCATCGACTTTTATCATGAATTGATCCAAGAAGGCCGGATCAATGTAATCAAAAAATACGAAACCCCCGTTACCCTGCACGATCCATGCAATGTGATTCGAGGCGGCGGATTGGCCGATAAGGCGCGCTATGTGGTCAATGCCATTTGTGATGAACTGATCGAGATGCACCCGAACCGGGAACACAACTATTGCTGCGGTGCCGGCGGCGGCGTTATCAACTGCGGACCGCCCTTTAAAAACACGCGCATGCAGGGCAACCGGATCAAGGCCGAGCAATTATTCGCAGCCAAATCAAGAGGCGCCAAAGTCCTGATCGCCCCATGTCATAACTGCCACAGCGGCCTTGAAGACATTAATCATCACTACGGGCTTGGGTTTGAGATTAAATTTATCAGTGACATCCTGTATGAGGTCATGGAAAAACCGGTTTGATACCTGAATTTTTGACCAGCTATCAGCGCTCCAAGTCAATTTCGGCAGATTGAGTTTGAATTTCAATAGGGATTATATACGTGCAAAATTCAGGGGATAAAAAAGGAGACTAAAGAATGAAAAAATGTCTACTGCTTTTTCTGATGGTTCCGACGATCTGCATCTTTCTGATTTTGCCGGCATTTTCACAAGAAGATATGGAGATGGTTGAAGACGATGGTTTTCAAAAAAGACAGCGTCCGCCGGTGATCTTTAAACATGATGACCACAACGAATTGGCCGAGATTGAAGCGTGCACTGAATGCCACCACATTTATGATAATGGAGAAAAACAGGAAGATGAGTCATCCGAGGACCAGCTTTGTTCGGAATGCCATACGGAGAAATCGTCCGATAATCAACCGGGCTTAAAAAAGGCCTTCCATCTCAATTGCAAGGGATGCCATCAAGTAAAGAAGAAAGGCCCGATCATGTGCGGTCAATGCCATGTCCGGTAATTATTCCGCCTTGCAAAATACCCGATTCAGGGTCTTTGATGGTTTCTTGAGATTTGAAGAAAATTGATCGGGCCGATGCGACTGCGGAATAATTAGTTTGAAAAATATTTTACGTGATTTTGTTGGTATATTAACGTATCCTGCACGAAAGAGAGGAAAGTCATGCCTAAAAAAATTCTCATTATTGATGACGATCCGGTGATTGTTAAATACTTAAAGGCCGTTTTCAGTGACAACGGTTATGCTACCTGCAGCGCCGGCAGCAGCATGGAAGGATTGGAAGTCGTCAAAGAAGAAAAGCCCAACCTGATCTGCCTTGACCTCCAGATGCCCGGTGAATGGGGTCCCAGGTTTTACCGCAAGCTAAGAAAAGACAAAGAATTAAAAGATATACCGGTGATTGTGGTCAGTGGAATTGACGGTGATCACGCCATCAAGGATGCGGTGGCGTTTGTTAGAAAACACTTTGATTCAGAAAAACTGGTCGGCATTGTCAAAAACACCATCGGCTAATTACTTCGCCCTGAATAATAGGGGATCAGACGAGGATAAATCTAATTTGCTCCTTGAGATCTTAAGCAATTATTTTGGTTTTCCCCGGGCGAATTAATTATGGCGGATTAATTATGGACAAAAAACTACTGCTGGTGGATGACGAAGCGGGTATCCGTAAGGTTCTCAGTATTACTTTGTCTGATATCGGGTATGACGTGTTTACCGCTGAAAATGGCGACCAGGCCCTCAAAATCTTTCGCAAAGAACTCCCGCCGATCGTTCTGACCGATATTAAAATGCCGGGCATGGACGGCATCGAACTGCTGCAAAAAATAAAGCAGGAAAGTCCCGATACTGAAGTCATTATGATTACGGGCCATGGCGATATGGAGCTGGCCATAAAAAGCCTCAAATACCGGGCCATCGATTTTGTCACCAAGCCCATCAATGATGAAGTCCTTGAAATTGCGCTGAACAGAGCCCATGAAAAAATTCTGATGCGCAATCAGTTGAGGACATACACCGAAAATCTTGAGGAACTGGTCCGTGAAAAATCCGCCCAATTAATTGCCATGGAAAGACAGGCCGCGGTGAATCAAACCGTTGAAGGGCTGGCGGCGGCCATGAAGAATATTGCCGGTGATCTGGAAGCCGGCATAAATTATTTCAATGAAATGCCCTGCTTCGTCTCCATCCACAATGCAGATTTAAAAGTTGTGGCCGTTAATCAGCTCTACCGGGATCGGCTGGGCGATAAAGCCGGCGCCAATAGCTGGGAGGTGTATACCGACAATCGAGGTGATCGCGATAAATGCCCGTCAGCCGTAACGTTTAAAAGCCAAAAAGGCCAACGAACCCGGGCAACCGTAATATACACGAACGGCAAACAAGCGCCGGTAATCGTGCATACCGCCCCTATTCGCAACCAGGCCGGCGAGGTTGAACTGGTTGTCGAAATAGCCGCAGATATTGCAGAAGTAAATCGGCTCGGAGAAGAACTGCTCCACACCCGGCAACGCTACCAGCAGCTTTTTGATGAGGTGCCCTGTTACATCTCGGTCCAGGATAATCAGTTCCGGCTTACCGCAGCCAACCGGCGATTTAAAGAAGACTTTGATGTTGCGGTCGGTTCTTACTGCTACGAAATTTACAAACAGCGTGATACGCCCTGTCCCAACTGCCCGGTGGTCAAAACCTTTGAAGATGAAAAATCGCACCAGGCTGAGATGGTGGTGACATCGAAAAGCGGTGAGCGCTACAATGTCCTTATTTGGACCGCTCCCTTGAAGAATGCGGCCGGTCAGGTCACCCACGTTATGGAAATGTCCACCAATATCACCCAGGTCCGCCAGTTGCAGGATCACCTGTCTACATTGGGCCTTAAAATAGGCTCGATATCTCATGGAATCAAAAGCCTGTTGACCGGGCTGGACGGCGGTGTGTACCTGGTAGACTCCGGTTTTGCAAAAAAAGACCATGACCGGGTCAGGGAAGGCTGGGACGCCGTAAAGATAACGGTCGGCCGCATTCGGGTCCTGGTGCAAAATATCCTGTTTTTTGCCAAGGAAAGAGCGCTGAAGTGGGAGCGGATCAGCGCCTTCGATTTTGTCTGCGACGTGGCCGCCGGCCTGGAGCCAAAAATAAAGGCCCAGCGTGTCGATTTTAAGTGTAATTTCGATCAGACCCTGGGAGATTTTGAGATTGATGCCGGCGTCGTTCGAATCGCGCTGATCAACATCCTGGAAAATGCGCTGGATGCATGTCTGGAAGACCACACCAAAGAGTCTCACAAAATTATCTTTGGCGCCGGGCAGGATCAGGATCACATCATTTTGAAAATAGCCGATAATGGAATCGGCATGGACCGCGAAACCCGCGAAAATTTATTTACCCTTTTTTTCTCGTCAAAGGGAAACAAGGGTACCGGACTGGGGCTCTTTATTGCAAAAAAAATCATCGATCAGCATGGCGGCAGGATATCGGTTGACTCCAAGCCCGGTGTCGAGTCCCTTTTCAAGATTGTGCTGCCCAAACGATTCCCGTCATCAATTTAATTTGACAACCCATCCTGCTTTCGATACTTGGTTGTTTCTCTCCATGTTTAAACAGATTCCTAATTTAATAATTCAAGTCGAATGTTAATCTCGGCTGCTATGCACCAGGCGCAAGCGAAATAGACCGGCACACAGATGCAGAAAACGAAGATATTTTATGGTTGGTGGGTGGTTGCAGCGTGTTTTGTGCTTTGTTTTCTATTCGCCGGCGCCGGGTTTTATTCGTTTAGCATATTCATCAAGCCCCTTGAAAATGAATTCGGCTGGGACCGGGCCGCCATTTCTTTAACCATGTCGATCCATTTTATTATCGGCGGCCTGATGGGGCCATTTGTCGGCAAACTAACCCAGTCTTTCGGTCCCAAAAAAGTGATGACCCTGGCCGCCATAGGTTCCGGCGCCTGCTTTTTGCTGGTCAGTCTCACCCAATCACTCTGGTATTTTTACGTCATCTATGCCTTGTTGGCCCTCATGTTGTGCGGTATCGGGGTGGTTCCGGTCAGCAGCCTGCTGGCGAACTGGTTTAACAAACGGCGCGGATCGGCTACCGGGGCCGCGCTGGTTGGGATCGCCGCAGGCGGCATGCTGCTGGCCCCCCTCCTGGGGTCTATAACGACCCGTTTTGGATGGAAAGCATCCTATATTTTTTTGGGGTTGTTGGTTTGGGCCGTCGCGCTTCCGGTTATTCAATTTGTAATCAAGGTGAACCCGGCCGAGCTGGGGATGGCTCCCGATGGTCACAATCGCGCAATCTCAACCCATAAAACTGAAGATCGTATTTCGGAAACCGGTTTGGCCGGATGGCCCTCCAGTACTGCGCTTCGCAGCCGAACGTTCTGGTGCCTGGCCGCTTCTTTTTTCCTGGCTCCCATGGCCCAACTGGGTGTTTTACAGCACCAGGTGCCGCTGATTATTGACACCGGTGTCTCCCAGACAACAGCGGCCACCGCGCTGGGTCTGACTGCCGGGATCGGGGGACTGGGCAAGTTGAGTTTCGGCCGCTTCTCGGAAATTATGCCGTTTCGATATGTCGTGACGCTTTGTTTTGGACTCCAGGCCCTGGCAATCTTTGTCCTGGGCAATATCAACAGCATGCCCATGCTTTGGTTGTATGTCGTAATTTTCGGGTTTGGCATGGGTGGCGTCGTCGTCCTGTTGCCACTGGCCGTCGGGCATTATTTCGGTCTGGCATCCTTCAGCGTCCTGCTGGGTACTCTGTGGATGATCAACGCCATTGGGGGAGCCCTTGGAACCTATGTCTCCGGCTTGATTTATGATTATACCGGCGCATATCAATATGCCCTTTATTTATTTATAGCCGCTTATCTTGTCGCGATATCAGGAATTTTCCTGGCTGGAAAACCAATGCCCGATGGTGGGCGAGGTGCGTGATACTCTAGACAATAATGGTTGTCAAAATTAAGTTCCGATTTCCACTGCTTAGATCTCGATATAAATTTTGGATTTTAGATTGCCGATTTTGGATGGACGGTATCGCTCTCGGCCTGCGTAGCCAATTTAGCGAAGCAGGCTCGCTCTATCCCTTTATAAAACAGATAGAATACCTTAAATCCGCATACTTGCCGCGGCATAGTCCCGCCCTTCAGAGACGACGACGGGTCTAAAATCTAAAATCAACCCACCGTCCATCATTGATACGAATCTGGTTCCCAGCAGAGTGTAATTGTGACCATCGCTATAAGCTGTGTATTACAGTCAAACATATAATTATCATTCATTTATTAAATCTCACTTGACAGGCTGGATGAATTCTCTTAAACTCCACCAATTATATCGTTACCATGCGCATCAATATTAATCGGGGAAACACAAACAGGGAAAGGAGATTAAAATGAATAATAATTTAAAGTGGTTAGTTTTGGCTATGGTTTCTGTTGCTTTGATTCTTCCGGGAGCAGCCCCGGCGAAAACCTTTAAAATCGCTGTCTCGGTAATCGTTTCCCACCCGGCCCTTGACGCTGATCAGAAGGGCTTTGAAAAGGCTCTGTATGACAATGGCGTCATGGCTAAATACGACTACCAGAATGCTCAAGGCGATATGTCCAATGCCCAGGCAATCGCCAGAAAGTTTAAGGGCGACAGCCCCGACCTGGTTCACTGCATTGCCACCCCCACCTCCCAGGCCATCGTCAAGGTCGTTACCAAAACCCCCGTGGTTTATTCATCGGTAACCGATCCCGTCGATGCCGGCCTGGTCAAAACCATGGGCCCTGCCGGCGGCAATGTGACCGGCGTGTCAGATGCCTGGCCCTATGAAAGACAGGTCAAACTCCACCACGAAATGGTGCCCGGCGCCAAGAAGTGGGGAACCATCTACAATGCCGGGGATGCCAATTCAGTCAAGAGTATGACCTGGGCCCGGGCGGCCATGAAAAAATACGGCCTTGAATATATCGAAGTGGCCGTATCGACCTCCGCCGAGGTGCATATGGCAGCCCAGTCGCTGGTCGACCGGGTGGACGCTGTCTTTATCATCTCCGATAATACGGTGGTATCAGCCTTTGAATCCCTGGTAAAGGTCTGTAATGACAAGAACAAGCCGCTTTTCGGCGGTGGAACCGAATCGGTGCCGCGCGGCTCGATTGCCGCGTTGGGTTTCGATTATTTCCAGGTAGGCTACACCGCCGGTCTAAAAGCCGTTCAGATCCTTAAAGACGGTAAATCACCCGGGGATATCCCCTCCAGTCTGACGAAAACACTGAAACTCGTTGTAAATCTTAAGGCAGCCAAAGATCAGGGCCTCATGCTTGATGAAAAATTCATCAAAATGGCTGATGAAGTTATTAAATAAGGCTGATTGACGACTAGCCGCGTCCGCCGAACAGGCCTTCAGGCAATTGCCGTTCATATCGGACGCGGCTTTTCAAGTTAGGGATTGCCATGCTCAATATTATCCCCATATCTCTGGAACAGGGCTTGGCCTACGCGCTGGTGGCGCTGGGCATTGCATTTACCTTTCGCGTGCTGTCATTTCCGGATCTGACCGTAGATGGCAGCTTCCCGCTCGGCGGCGCTGTTGCCGCCCGGTTGATCTTCGACGGGATGGATCCGGTTCTTTCAACCATGATCGCCATCGCGGCCGGTTTCATAGCGGGTTGCCTGACCGGAATATTTGCCACAAAATTTAAGATCAATTCTCTGCTGGCCGGTATCCTGATGATGACCATCCTTTATTCCGTTAATCTCAGAATAATGGGTCGTGCCAACATCCCGCTGCTGAACCGGCCCACCATCTTCTCCCCCATCGAAGCATGGGATATGTCGCGTGACATTCCGGTCATCATCCTCTTTTTCGTAATCGCTGCCGTGTGCAAAATACTGACGGATGTCTTCCTGCACACCGAGTACGGCCTGGGTCTGCGGGCAACGGGTGACAATGAGCAGATGATCCGCGCCCTGGGGGTCGATACCGATAAGGCAACTATTTTCGGACTGGGGTTGTCAAACGGCATGGTCGCCCTGGCCGGCGCCCTGATTGCCCAGGACCAGGGGTTTTCCGATGTGGGGATGGGTATCGGTATGATTGTGGCGGGGCTGGCGTCAATTATCATCGGAGAAGCATTGATAAAACCCCACACCGTCGTCAGGCTGACATTAGCCGCCGTACTCGGATCTGTTGTCTACCGGTTTATCATTGCCCTGGGCATGCGCCTGGGACTGGCACCGACAGATCTCAAAATGGCAACCGGTCTGATGGTGGTCATCGCCCTGGCGGTTCCGGCCATACGCGGTAAACGCGAGAAAAAATTAAAGCTGAGGGGAGTCTGAATCTTGACCGATAGTATGTTGTCGCTCAGAAAAATCACCAAAATATACAATCAGGGCACCCAGGACGAAAAGCGTGCCCTGGACGACTTTACCCTCGAAGTCGCACAACGGGATTTTATCACCATAATCGGCTCCAACGGCGCGGGCAAAACCACGCTCCTCAACGTTATTGCCGGAACCGATCAACCGGACGCAGGGCAGGTCAAAGTAGACGGTCAGGATGTAACGAAATGGCCTGATTTTCAAATGGCCAGATTTATATCCCGCGTATTTCAAAGCCCAACCATGGGAACGGCCGGTGAGATGTCAATCGAAGAAAACCTGTGTATGGCCGAATTGAGAGGTAAAAAACGGGGGCTGAAGTGGGGCGTCACCAAGAACAGGCGCGCCGCATACCGGGAAGTCCTCAAGATCCTGGACCTGGGTCTGGAAAACAGACTGAAACAATCAGTCAGCCTGCTGTCCGGTGGACAACGCCAATCCCTGACCCTTCTGATGACGACTCTGGCCCTTCCCAGGCTGCTGCTGCTCGATGAGCACACCGCGGCGCTGGACCCGCGCACCGCGGCCAAGGTCATGGATCTGACCGATACCATGGTTCGGAAAAACCGGCTGACAGCCCTGATGGTAACCCACAATATGAATCAGGCCCTGAAGTACGGCAATCGGATGGTCATGCTTCATCAGGGCAAAATTCAGCTGGATATCAAGGGTGAGGAGAAGCAGAAAATGACCGTGGCGGAAATCGTAGCCGAATTCGGTCAAACGCTCAAAGACGAGACACTGCTGTCGACGTAAACTGGTTGAAAGGCACCGTCCGAGCAAAACAGCGAACCGCAGAATGTCGAATGTCGAAGGATGGAATCGCTTCGCTCACTCTATTTTAGAATAGACAGAATCCATTACTTCGAAATTCAACATTCTTCCGCCTCCGGAGGATTCATAATTCGATAATCATTTTTAAACCTCGGGGGGGAATAGTCAACAAAAAATAATTATAAGTTGCGGCGTTTACCACCTCCCGCCCCTAGCTCTGCCTCCCCTGATATATCAAGTAGTGGTTTACCCATTGGCTAACGCCGCCGCAACTTCCCGGATAAACTCCGGCGTCGTACCGCAGCACCCGCCGATCATATCCGCACCGGCATCTTTAATCTTTCGGGCATCCGCCGCAAATTCAGGCGGGGATTGTTCGTAGTAAGTTGCTCCCTTGCGGGTAACCGGTTGGCCGGCATTGGGCTGGATTAATATCGGTTTTGTGGCAGATGCTCTGAGTTCGGAGGTTAAACTGATAATATCGGAGCTGTTCAAGGTGCAGTTTGCGCCAATTATATCGACCCCGGCATCTTCCAACGCAGAAGTACAGCGGGCAATATCTTCCCCCATCATAGTAAAAAAACCGTTTGGGGTTTGATTAAAAGTCATTGATACCATTAGTAAAATATCGCCTGCTTGTATCACCCCGCTCACGGCTGCCAGCGCCTCGTCAAGCGAATACATGGTTTCGATGGTTATGAGATCAACCCCGGCATCGATCAGCACGCTGGCCTGCTTAAAAAAATTTTCCTGCATATCTTCCGGTGTGACATCACCCAGTGGTTTGAGCATCTTGCCGCACGGTCCCATGTCGCCGGCCAAATACCTACCCGCGGGACACGTTGATTGCGCCAGCCGGACACCTTCCCGGTTAAGCGGTTCCAGTTGCCCTTCAAGTCCTTCAGCCGCCAGTTTCAAAGGATTGCCGCCAAACGTATTGGTCGCGACGACATCCGACCCCGCATTATAATATAGATTGTGAATGTCGGCCACGAGATCCGGCTGCTCTAAATTGAGCAGGATCGGGCTTCCGGTGGTAACGTGGCCGGATGCCATCAGTATGGTTCCGATAGCCCCATCAAAAAGGATGGTTTTTTCCTTGAGTTTTTCTAGTAAATTCATTTCACCTTTAGGACCTTTTTCCTGAAAATATGTTGAAAGAAACTGAGCCACCACAACCGCGGTGTAGTTGGATCAAGTTTTGAGTTAAAAACACTTTTATCCCAAAAAGCCCGGCAACAGCAAGCAATATAATCACGAGCAGGCATGCCTGTGCTGACAGGATTCAGGTCGAATCACGCAGCCGTTTAAAAAAATTTCCCGAAAGAATATTGAAAAAAGTCCGATA
>PJEL010004212.1_pt1 | contig 12010 bp, 12 predicted proteins | sample 1853271 | NCBI WGS metagenome assembly PJEL01 (sample SAMN08108733, study PRJNA415343) | Invertebrate metagenome, whole genome shotgun sequencing project. | host: Globobulimina | place: Sweden: Gullmar Fjord | collected 2015-08 | reverse complement strand
CGAATTTAGCAGCTGCAGCTATTACGAGCTTGAAATCGTCGGCTCAAAGCGCGACCTGCGCGATGATGCGTGCCTCTCGTTCCGCGCTTGTCAGGCGACGCAGCATCCGAACACCATTGCCGAGCTTGGAGACCTGACCTTCACCGTCACCCTGCGGGATTCCGCCGGCGTTACGAGTTCGATCAATATCGGCGCCTTCGGCGGAGGGTTGGAAGAGCCTTATCAGCGTAACGGATGCGGCGCCGGAACAGGTTGGGCCAACGAATTTGAGACCATCCGCATACGGCTCAAGGACTTTCTGAACAACGGCACCGGTCTCGATCTTGCGGACATCGAAGCGGTGCGTTTCGAATTCGGCTCCTCGTACGGTTCGGACCTCGGGCGCATCGGGCTTGATGATGTGGAGATAACCCGCCGCTGAGCCCCCGGCGCCCCCGGCACCCCCGGCGCCCCGGGCACTCCCTCCCCGCCGCTTGCGGCTCAGCATGAAGCAATACTCCGCCTTCAGGGCTATCGGACCTACCACACGATGCAGGCGAGGTGACCGCCCGCAGATGGTTCGCATATAAGGATTTGTATCCAGAGGCCTCCGCAAGCGGCCGATAAGACCCCACAGCGCGCTATAGCTGTGGAGTTCCGCGAACGATGCCCGATTTTGAGGCCGACAATCCCACCCCCGGCGAGACGGAGGTCAGGGGCGCCAAATCTTCCCCCGGGGATGATGTATCCCGGCCGGTGTCCGCCGTCGAGCGCCTGGCCCGGGCGATGGAGAAGCTCGCCGAATCGGCATCGGATGAATCATTTAGAAGAAGCCTCGTGGAGTCTTCGGATGACGGCGCCGGGGCTGGCGCCGATTCCCCACAGGATCTCTCATCGGGCGGGCAGCGGTCGGGAACGCAGTCTCCCGAGACAGACATTCCGGAGGCGGGGACGGGAGCGATTGAGGAGCTGGCGGATGAAGCGACCGATCTTGCCTCCCGCACGATAGATGAGGCTGCTGAAGATGTGCAGCAGCTTCTCGAGGAGATCGAGGCCATCGAAGCTCCAGGGGAGGCACCCACGGGGACAGCCGAAGGTGATATCCGGTCGATCGCGGAGACCCTCGAGGAAGTCGATCCGGTTGCCGAGATCGACGATTTCGCGGTCGAAGGGGCGATTGACGATCCTGCGATCGACGAGACGGTAGGGAGCGTGCCGGAAACGCCGATCGCCGAAGGGCCGATGGCGGAGCCTGTTGAAGAACCCGAGGCAGTCGCCGATGAACCTGCGAGCGCATCTCAGGTTGTTGGGACCGAACCGATGATTGAGCCTCCGGCCGGCGCGGACCTTGGTGAAGAGGATCTGGCCAGCGAAATAGACAAACTGGTGACCGGCGGCTCTGACGACTCGCATCCGGAAGCCTTGGTGGACTCGCCGATCGATCTCGTAGTGGCAGCAGAAGAGCCGGCCGAAGCCATCTCTGCAGCACCGACGCCGGCCGAGCAGACGTCCACCGGCGCGGGCGATGATACCGACAATGATGAACTCACGCGTCAGATCAACGAGGCACTGACCGCGGATCCAACCGAACCGCCCGCCATGATCGGGGATCGCTCATCGGCAGTGGAGACCGAACCACCCTCGGCGGGCGTGGATGATCAACCCCCCGCCGCCCCCACACCGCCCGAAATCGAGGCGGCCGACGGAACGGAAGATGATGATCTCACCCGGCAGATCAACGAGATGCTGAGTTCAGCTCCTGCTGAGGCTGCTGAATCCCCAACGGAGACCGGACCGATCGCGGCTACATCAGGGGATCCCATCGGCGACGCCGACACATCAATGGATGATCCTTCCAGTCAGCTTGATGCTCTGTTTTCGGGCCCCTCACCGGAGGACCCCTCCACCGCGGCCGCAGAATCCGGGGTCCGGTCGAGCGAAGTCGAGCCCGTTGCGGACGGGGTCATTCCCTCCGCCACCGATTCCGCGAAGTCCAGCGATGGTTCATCGGCCGGCGAGATTCTCGCGCCTGAGCAGCTCATTGGTGAGGCCGACTTGCCGCAGGTCGGGTCCCGGGTCGAGAGTCCGTCCAAGGGCACTGCTCCGGCACCTGTCGCGGCGCCGGCCCCGGCGCCTGTCGCGGCACCTGCTGCGGCGAGTGAAGCCACGCCGGCTGCCGCGGCGCCTGCTGCGGCGAGCGAAGCCACTGCGCCTACAGACGCCAGTGCTTTTTCCGATGAATCCGAGGTGATCGAGCCGGAATCAGCGGAAGGTGATCCGGAGCGGGATCTGAGCCTTCAGGAAATCGATCGCGCCCTGGCCGATGATGTTGATTCCCTTCTGAATGGGGATTTCGAAGCGGTCGCCGAGGTGCTCAATGATGTATTCGATGAGGAGGCGATGATCGTAGAGGAGCCGGAGGAAGATCCGGAGCCGGCAATGCCCCAAATGGTGCAGGATGACCCTTCCGCGGCGCCGCTCGACGACCAGCCCGCACCTGCTGACGGCGTTGGCGAGCCCATCGAAGGCGAGCCCCCGGCGCCCCCGGTGGCGGAGTCGCCCTTCGCTGCCCAAGTTGCGGAACCATCGACGGATTCGCCGCGAACCGAGCCAGCGACCTCGGTCGAGACGTCCGTCGCCCCCGGCGCCCCCGGCACCCCCGGCGCCCCGGCTGATTCGAAGACGACATCCTCCTCCGCGCTTTCCGAACTCCTGCCCACTCGAGCGGATTCGATTCCGGAACCCGAGCCCGAATCGGCTGCGGCGGAGAAATCCAGCGCATCGGAGCCTGAGGGCGCGGTAGAGCCGGTCACGGCGGTCGCCGAAGCCTCGGGCGAGATCGAAGCCAAGGACGGAGCGGAATCGGTCTTTTCGCCGATCGAATCGGTGATTACCCGTGGACTGAGCTGCATGAACTATCCGCTTCGGCTTCTACCGCCGGGCGTGCGTCCGGTGGTGGATTGGATTGCGCTTTCGCTGGTGTTCTGGGTTCCGATCGTGTGGGTCATCGCTTTGTTCGTGATCGGTCGGTAAGAGCCATTCAGCGCTGGAAGGCCGGGGCCATCGGCTGCGTCCATGCGTTTTCGGTTTGTTGTCAGCATTGCCATTGCGCATCCCAACCGCGACCGATGGTCGCGGCTTTGCCGCTGCGCTATCTTGCTGGCCGGCGCCGGTTGGGGGCAAATGTCTGTTTCTGCGTCTATCTCGCGGCTGCGGGTTTCTCATCAAACTCATCGCCGCGGAAGGTCGATGCAAGGTATGCATCTTTGACCAGCGGGTCGTTGATGATTTCCTTCGGCGTGCCCTCGCGGAGGTTCTTGCCTTCGTGGATGATGTACGCCCGATCGCAAATGCGCAGTGTCTGCTGGACATTATGATCGGTCACCAGCATGGCGATGCCATCGCCGGCGAGCTTGCGCACTTCTTCCTGAAGCTCCTCGACGGTATGTGGATCGACGGCGGCGAAGGGTTCATCGAGCAACATCAGCTTGGGATGGGTTATCAACGCGCGGGCGATTTCGAGTCGTCTGCGTTCGCCGCCGGAACAGGTATGTGCGGCTTCGCCGGCCTTGTGTGCGAGGCTGAACTGTGTGAGGAGTTCGCGGGCGCGCTCCCGCCGAGCGATTCGGCTCAGTCGTTGGGTTTCGAGGATTGCGAGGAGATTCTGCTCGACGGTCATGCGCTGGAAGACGCTTGGTTCCTGGCTGAGATATCCCATCCCTGCGAGGGCGTGCTTGTACATGGGCTGGGCGGTGACATCCTCTCCCTTGAAGGTCACCCTTCCTGCTTCGGGTGTGATCATGCCGATCACCATGCGGAAGGTGGTGGTTTTTCCCGCGCCGTTGCGGCCGAGCAGGCCGACGACTTCGCCGGCATCGATCTCGCAGGTGACCTCATCCACGACTCGGCGGTCGGAGTAGCTCTTCACAAGCTGTGTGGCTTCAAGGAGCGGCATCGGGGGTCAAGTGTAGCGAGTAGCGCCGCCCCCGGGTCCCCTGGCTCCGATGTAGTTCGCGCAGAATACGGCCTCAACTGATCAGCCGAATCGCCACGGGGTAGCGGTACCGCACTCCCTTGTTGGCCTCCATGGCCGCGAGAATGCAGAAAACCACGTTCACGACGAAGAGTGCGGGCAAGAGCGCGCAAGAGACTAGCCCTACCAGAGGCAGGCAACTGAAGACTGTTGACAGAACCCACGCGCCGGTCATCCCGATCTGGAAGTTCAGCGCTTCCTTGCCCTGGTCATCCGTGAAGGCCGATGAGTCCTTCTTGATGAGCCAGATGATCCGCGGGCCGAGGAAGAGGGTGATGATGCCCAGCAAGTGGGCGAGCATCGCCATCGTCTTCTCTTCGCTGGTCGGTTCGCCGGCGAGGGGAACGGGCCCTCCGGGCGGGGGCGGCGAAACTGGCGGCGGGCCGGGCGGGGGAAACGAATCCGACGGATCCTGCGGTGGAACCGGGGACTCCGGGGGCGAGGGCGGTACTTCCGGGGGGGTGGCATCAGTCATGGGTCATATGATGACCCGTGCGGGCCGTTATGACAAGAACCGGATGGTCATCGGATATCGGTGTACACGGCCGGAGGCCGTCCTGACGGAGGCCACGATGACCATGATGGTCGAGCCGATGCCGATCACGATCATGAACAGGATCCCGATGACGATGAAGATCAGCGGGATGCAGCAGATGAGGTAGATGGCGATGGAGATCTGGAAGTTCAGCGATTCCTTGCCCTGATCGTCGACGAAGGGCGAGGTGTCCTTCTTGATGATCCAGAAGATGAGCGGGCCGATAATGGCGGCGAAGGGGATGGGAAGCAGGCCACATAACGCGAGGAGGTGGCAGAGCATGCCTGCGGTCTTCTCTTCGCTGGTCAGCGCGCCGAAGGGGCTTTCAGCCGGATCCGGGTACGAGTGCTTTACGGGAGGGTTTTGGGCGTAAGATCCGTTCATGGCAGGCGTGTGGGGTATTTATGACAAGAACCGGATCGCGAGGGGGTATCGGAAGTATTCGCCGTTGCTCGCCGCGACTGCGCCACGAATCAGGCTGACGATCGCCACTATGCTGAGGGCAAGGGGGATCAGGATCGTCCAGAACAGGAGGAGCGTGTAGATGAAGTAGCTGATGCCGAAGTTGATTACTTCCCGACCGTGATCGTCGACGAAGGCGGATTTGTCTTTGCGGATAAACCACAGAACAAGGGGGGTGAAGATCAGCGGGCCGAAGATCACGCACGCGAACGCGGTCAGGTGAATTGCGACCCCAAAATTGCGGTCCGTGTCCGACAGACCCTCGTAGCGCAGCCTGCCCTTGGGGGCCATTGACATCCGAGGCGCCCCCGGGTTGGCACCCGCCACCGCGGGACGCGGCCCGCGAGCGGCACGGGGAGTGGCTGCCGGCTGAGCGGCCGGCTGGGCCCACGGCATCGCCGGCGGCCCTACCGCACACGGACTTTTCTGGCACATAGGCATTGCAACATTCATAGCCTTCGCTCCAGAGGCCTTATTGGGGGGCGGGACAGGCCGGTTTCACGGTTTCGCCGCCCATCCGAAAGGGAGATGCCGGTGAAAATGGCCCGTCAGCGCCACCATTTCGCCTGTGGGCTTGTCCTGCGGTGTGTATCCACCCGGGTCTTCCTCGAAGACTTATCAGACCTGTTTTCAATGGGGTGTTCAGTGCGATTCCCGGGGCCGGCAGTCCCCGTTTTCAACGGGCTGCTACAGGAACCGGAAGATCATGGGGTATCGGAAGAATTCGCCGTTGCTGCCCGCGACCGCTCCTCGGATCATGTTAATGAAGATGACGATGCCCCAGGCGATCGCGGCGACCCACCCGAGGAACACAGTCAGAACGCCAATCACCAGCAGGCAGGGCAGGATGATGAAGCAGGAGATCAGCATGTTCAGGACTTCCCGGCCGTGATCATCGACGAATGCGGATTTGTCCTTCTGGATCAGCCAGAGCACCAGTGGCATGAACATCAGGGGCCAGAGTATCGTCCCCGCCAGTACCGAGAGGTGCATGGCGATCGCGAAGTTGCGTTCGGAGTCCTGCAGTTCCGGATGCCGCAGCCGTACTTTGGGCATGTCTACGCCTGCGGGCGGCGGATTGCTTCCGAGATTCCTCTGTTCACCGGTCATGGCTGCGCTCAAAACGGTTGATGCTCCCCTACTTATGGGGGTGGGCGGTCATGACATTTCATCAGAATCGCCGGCAGGTGCAAGAGGAATGTGTGGATTGAAGTCGTGGGGAGAGTGGTGCGATGATTGGTTCTTGAAGAGTTGGGCGCATCCGGGGCCGGGGCCGGCCCGGCTTACGGGGCATTCCTTCACATCAGCCGGCGAAGGGGGTTGTAGGTGATATTGTCCCGGCCGAGGATGAGGGCATCCGCGATCTCGATCGCTTCCTTGAACGATTCTTGTGCCTGATCGATATCCATGCAGTGGGGCAGGACCTTGCCTTGCTCAAGGTGTTCGAGGGTCGCCACCGCGTCGCCGCAGATCAGGACGGTGGAAGCGGGAAGGGCCAGGAGCAGCCCGCAGGTACCCGGACTCAAGCCCGGCAAGGGGAAGATATCGACACCCGGGGCGATGTTGTCCCGGGCAATCTTGCAGCGGGTGAGCAATACCAGATGACCTTCGACGGTTCTTATGAGCTCGCCGTCCCTTCCCTCTCGCGCCCGTTCGAGCTGATCGTTAATCGCGGCCTCGGCGCACATTCGCTCCGGCTCGTGCAGCAGCCATTCAGCATTGGTGAACAGCGAAAGCCCGCGATAGTGATCATGGGAGAAGGTTGTGACGAATACATGTGTTATTTCTTCGGGCTTGATCTTGGTGCGTTCCGACATCCTGGCGCTGAGCACTCGAGGCGGCAGCGACGGATTGATGAGTATGTTCGCGCCCCCGGCGCCCCCGGTGGTGACGAGGGTGGTCGTGGCGTGTCCGGTGCGCAGGTCTGCTTTCTCATCCCAGAGGGGGTGTGCGGCCAGAGTTCCGATCGAGATAACACGGTATTCCGCGGGTGTCATGGTTCGCCTCTTAACCAGCTTCCCCGGCTGAGTTGGGTTTCTCAGTCGATGTGCTCGTCTTTGACCATTTCCGCGAGCGGGTTGTCAGGGCTGGCCATCTTCAACTTCATGCGATCGATCACCAATTGGGGGACGATGGTGGTCAGGCGATCCAGCGCGCCGCCCAGTGCGGCAACCTGACGTATCAGACTTGAGCTCGTGAAGCCGAACTGCTCTCCGGTGACGATGAACACGGACTCGATGTCCGCCACCTGTCGGTTGGTGATCGCCAACTGGCATTCATGTGCGAGATCGGTGATATTTCGTATGCCGCGGACGATCGCGGAGGCCCCTTCGTTCTTCGCGTAATCGACGGTCAAGCCGGTGTAGCGTTCGACTCTTACGGGCGCGCCTTCCGGATTCGCCTCCAGTAGTTCATCGACGAGGGTACGGGCCATTTCCAGGCGTTCATCGAAGGTGAACAGTGCCGGCTTATCGGGATTGTGGCCCAGTCCGAGGATCAACTCATCGAAGAGGGTGCGTGCGCGGTTGAGCACATCGAGGTGACCGTAGGTTATCGGGTCAAACGATCCGGCGTAGAGGGCCAGATGCCTGCGATCGCCTTGGAGCTTAGGGGGCTTCATGCTTCGATTGTACGTGGTTCAACCGCTCTACGCCTGTTGGGCGCTGCCCAATTGCGCCAACCGGACCGCATGGAGGTGAAGACCGGAACGATCGCTTGCCACCCGGGGAGGTGTATTGCATCATCTCTTTACCGTGACCGGGTGGAAACGAGCCCCTGGATCGGCCCCGTCGGTTTGCCTCCCCGACCGGGGCCCTTTTTCATTTTTGGCCCGCCCCCGGCCCCCGGGGAGGTTGGGGCCCCGGAACAAGGCGATACAGCGGACGTGACTCAACTTGATGCCAGATGCTCCAGGCCGGCGGTGCGAAGGATTGTCCGGAAGTTGTCGGAGAAGACGAAGTTCTCCTTGGGGAACTGAAGGCCGGACATGTTCTGATCGACATGGCTGAACATCAGGTTTATCTCGCCGATGATAGGCGGCTCGGAATCGTTCACCCCACGCGTGTGATCCAGAAGGCGAACCACGCCTGTGGTCGAGGCGCCGGCGTCATCGATCCGCTCCAGTTCGGCTTCGTAAAGCACGGATTGACCGGGGAAAACATCCGCATCGAAACGCGCTCGATTGATCTTGGCGAGTATCACTTTTTCGCGGAAATGGTTGACGGTTCCGACGAGGATGCCAGCGGTCTGGGCCATGCCCTCGATCATCAGCGATGAGGGCATGACGGGCAGGGCGTCGCGACCGTCCTCGGCGGGGAAGTGGTCGTGCAGATGCTCCTCGGCCAGTGAGACGTTCTTAATAGCGACGAGCCGCTTTTGTGGCACATGCTCGACGATTCTGTCAATCCACATCCATCGCATGGGTTACGCCGAAGTGTCGACAAACCGAAAACCCGGAAGAACGAGTGACAGTTCTCAGGCGCCGGCGGCCTGCACCTGATCGAGCTTGCGCTCCACGAAATCGACAATGGATTTCACGGTTATCAGTGCCGCGACCTTGTTGAGATCGCGATCATCTTCGAAGCCTGAGAAGTCGACGTGGGGCATGCGCTCTTTGAGCATGGTCATACCGGAGTCGGTGAACTTTCCATCCTGGACCCAGTCCGGGTTTTCCATCAGGTTCTCGGGGAATAGCTCTCCCTGGGAGATCTTGAATGGCTGGGCATCGGTGCTGAAGGTCTTCTCGAGGCGGAAGACGATATCGAGGAAATCGATCGATTCCGCTTCGAGATCTGCGGTGAGGGAAGCCTCCCAGGTGATTTCATCATTGTCGGCCCCGAGGGCCTCTTCGAGCACTTCCTGCACCTTCTCGAAAATGTCGTCACGGCTAATCGCCATGTGTTCGGCTCCTGCTTTTGCGGGCTGCCGGTCTGGGAAAACTGGACCGGCCCGCTTCGTTTGACGGACCCCAATCAGGCCGTTCGGATGGGCCTCATGGTAAACCTTCCTGAGACGGCTGTCTCCCCATCGGCCTGTTCTTCGTCGGATCTCCTCACTCTTCCGGTACCGCGGCATTGAAATCCGCCGTCATCCAGTTGCTTGCTGAGGGTGACTTCGACTTCCAGTGCTTCTCCTGGGCGGACCATGGAGCCGTATTTCAGGGCTTTGACCTCCCCCAATACGAGTCTATCCTCGGATCGACCCTCGAGCATCAGCCGGGCGGCCTGGACCATGACCTCGAGCATCATCACGCCGGGGAGGATCGGGAAGGTCGGGAAATGGTCTGCCAAGTATTCCTCGGCGAGGCTCACCTGTTTCAGAGCGACCACCCGCTCATCCGTCTGCTCAGTCACTTTGTCCAGAAGCTGGAATTTCATGTTGTGATTCGGGCCCCAGGCTGCATCAAACAGCAGGCAGAGTATGAGCCCCCGGCAATGAAGGCAAACGGAAACGGAGCGGGCCGGGATGACGGTTTGGTGTTCCGGCGGCGACGGGCCCGGGCACCGAGAAACGCCATCCCCCAGCCGCCCGGCCCGGCCCAGGCGGGCTCACAGGCCCCGGCACGGCGGTACGCTGGGATGCAGACCGCCGATTTGCCGATTGTTAATGTGTTCACATCCCGATCAGGAGCGCGCCATGCCCAGCGATACCGCAGCGGATTCACACCGGGGACTTTTCAGACGCCACGAGGCGAATCCCATCCTCACCGCCCGCGACTGGCCGTATTTCGTCAACTCGGTGTTCAACGCGGGGGCCGTCAGGCTCCCCTCGGGCGAGACACTTCTGATGTGCCGAGTCGAAGAATGCTCCGGTCGATCGCACCTCTGCGCCGCCCGATCCGCCGATGGCGTGAGCAGCTGGGAGATCGACGGCGCCGCCACGCTTGAGCCGGATGATGTTGACCACCCCGAGGAACACTGGGGAATAGAGGATCCCCGCATCGTCAGACTCGAGGAGATCGACCGCTACGCGGTGACCTATACGTCATATTCCCGCCGCGGGCCGTCTGTGAGCCTTGCCTTGACCGAAGACTTCAGGTTTTTTGAGCGAATCGGGGTGGTCATGCTTCCCGAGAACAAGGATGCCGCACTGCTACCACGGAAGATCGGCGGCAGGTGGGCGATGATTCACAGACCTGTGCCGGTGATGGGGCGGCCCAGTATCTGGATGTCTTTCTCCCCCGATCTGAAACATTGGGGGGATCACCGGCTGATCCTCGAAGCGCAGCATGGTCCCTGGTGGGATGCGAACAAAATCGGACTGTCGCCCCCGCTTATCGAGACCAATCACGGCTGGTTGATGCTGTATCACGGCGTGAGAGAGACGGTTTGCGGTTCTATCTACCGCATGGGCCTTGCCCTGCTGGATGGGGAGGATCCAACGACCTGCATCTGCCGTAGTAGTGAGTGGGTGTTAGCCCCTGATGACCTCATCGAGCGCGTGGGCGATGTGCCGAATGTGGCTTTTTCCTGCGGATATTCCATCGGCGACGATGGTGACAGGCTCAATCTCTACTACGGCGCTGCCGATACAACTATCGGCCTCGCTGTCGGCAGAATCAGTGAGATGCTCAGGTGGCTTCAGCGCCATCACCGTCCGACGTGAGTTTATCTGGACGGTGTGGAGTCGCGGGGCATCTGGGAGGGTTTCAGAGAGATGTTCATGCGCCGCCCCATCCAAGTTGACCGCAAACCGATCCAGTTATTGCCGGATTCGCGAAGGGTCATTCCCCGGTTATTCCTACCGGGTGGGAGGCGGGTGCCAGTCATTGTCGGGCGGGTGATGTCTCTTGGCGAAGAAGAGGTCGCGGCCCATCTGGCGGAGGTAATGCGGGATTTCTCCGACCGGCATCGGGATATCGAAAGCGTCTTCGAGCGGCATTTTCAGGATGTCAAGCCTCAGATGAACGGCGTGCCAGAGATGTCCCGCTCGCGGCGGCTTTTGCTCGGGGCGTACTTCACCAGCGAGTATTCGATCGAATCGGTTGCGCTTTTCAATCCTTCGCTGGTACCACACCCGGATCAGTCGGGGCTCGCCGAAGGAAGCCTGCGGTTCATCGTCTCGCTCCGTGCGACCGGGGAGCAGCACATCTCCTCGATCGCGTTCCGCAGCGGAGTGATTGATCGAAGCAACGACATCGTGCTGGATGAGGTCACCCCGTTTGTCGCCCAGGCGAAGCCGATACCGGATGCTCTATTCGTCAGGCAGACCTTCATTTTGAAGCTGATGGAGATGGGGGTTTACAATGAAATCGGCGGAGCGATTCTCGAGGAGCTCCCCGAGGAATTCACGTACCACCATTTGCGCGAGATCTGCGAGAAGATCGATCTGCCGAACTCACCTTCGGACCTGATCACCTCGACGGTTGATGCGATCAAGTGGCTCGCGAAGTCGAATTATCACATCAGCTTCAATGCCGGCCGTGCGATTTGCGAGCAGAACATCTTTCCTGTGAGCGAGATTGAAAGCCGCGGCATTGAGGACGCCCGGTTCGTCCGATTCATCGAGGATGACGGATCGGTTCATTATCACGCGACGTACACGGCGTACAACGGTTTCCGGACGCTACCGATGCTGTTGTCCACCAGTGATTTCCACCGGTTCAAGATCGGGACGCTCAACGGAAGGTGCGTCCGGAACAAGGGCATGGCGCTTTTCCCCCGCCGGATCAACGGCGAATACACTGTTCTCGGTCGGCTCGACGGCGAGAATATTTTCCTAATGCGCTCTGACAACCTTCATTTCTGGAATGACGCGGAGCGATTGGTCGAACCCCTATACCCGTGGGAGTTCTTCCAGATTGGCAACTGCGGATCGCCGCTGGAGACGGATCGCGGCTGGCTGGTATTGACGCACGGGGTTGGTCCGATGAGGCAATACTGGCTGGGTGCGTTGTTGCTGGACCTGCATGACCCGTCGAAAGTGATCGGTCGACTTGAGGCGCCGCTGCTTACTCCCACGGATGCTGAGCGTGACGGCTATGTGCCCAACGTGGTCTACTC
>PJEL010004211.1_pt1 | contig 12010 bp, 6 predicted proteins | sample 1853271 | NCBI WGS metagenome assembly PJEL01 (sample SAMN08108733, study PRJNA415343) | Invertebrate metagenome, whole genome shotgun sequencing project. | host: Globobulimina | place: Sweden: Gullmar Fjord | collected 2015-08 | reverse complement strand
GCCGAGCTGATGGACGTGAACCGCATGCCTCTCGCTTCGCACAACTGGGACCCACCCGTCGGCGAGGATCCGGTGTCGCTGGATGCCACCTTTGACCGCAACTCCACGAGCGGAACCTGCACGGTCACCGCGGCTGGAGCACCGAACACGCCGCTTCAGAGCGATGCCATGGGCATGAGCGGCTCGGACACGATGGTCGTCTCCGTCTGGAACGCCAGGATCTGCAACATCAGTGTGTCTTCACCGATGTAGCTCAGTCCGACGAAGGCTCGGAACCGCGCTCGAGGGCGAGGCGGACCTGCAAGCTGTGCTGCCCTCGGGCCACCAGCGTCTCGTGCACCGATCCCGATAGCGCCTGTCTCAGCTCTGCCAGTCCCTCGCCAACGTGCACCAGGCCAACCTCTTCGGCGTCGTCCCGGGCGTGCTTTGCCAGCGCTTGCCAGTCCCTGTCGCGCCTTAGCGTCGCCGCCACAACGAGGTGGTAGAGCATGTCGGTGCGGTAGAGCGGGCTGGTCTCTTCCAGCACGGCAGGAAGGATAAGGTCGTGCAAAGCCCTGGATTCTCGGTCATCGCCGTCCGCGAGCATCAGCAGTGGACGCCGGGCTTGGACCGCGAGCACCTGGCCGGGGTCGCCGATGTCGGACGCCAACTTGAGCGCCGCCTCGGAGGTGGCGAGGGCGCCGGGCAGGCCCAGATCGCCCTCCAGCAGCATGCGTGCCTTCAGGATCACGAACTGCACCTTGGCCCAGCCTGAACCCCGGCACAGATCCCAGGCGGTGTCGAGGGCGACGAGGGCGGCCTCGAGCCTGCCCAGGGTGCGACGGCACCGCGCCCGGGCACAGAGGAGCTGCGCCTCGAGTCTGGGGGCCTGCCGCGGCTGCTCCTCCAAGAGCTGCAGCGCCTCGCCAACCCGGCCCGACATCGCGATGTGGTCCGCCAGATTTCCGGCGATTATAGCCCGTAAAGCGGCGTTGTCGTGGGGCACCGTATAGGCCTCGCGATAGCGACGCTCCGCCGACGCCGCATCCCCCGCGTATCGATCGGCGAGGGCGAGGTCTTGGAGCGCGCTCGCCACCTGGTCTGGCCCGCCCTCCCGAGCCCGTACGAGCGCCTCGGTCAATGTGGCCCGCGCTTCGGCCATTCGGCCCGTGTAGATCAGGAGATCACCCAGGCAGTTCAGGGTCTCGAAGCTTCGCTCCATCGCGACAGCACGCTCCGCAACCGCGACCGCCTCACGCCGCTGCCCACTGCTCTCCAGGGCGCGTGCCAGGTCGGCGAGCACCCCCGCCCGCTCTGGCGTCGCGCGAAGCGTTGCCACGAGGGTCTCGGCGGGGCCGCGCTTTCGCAGGAGCCTCGCCAGCGCGCTCGCGAGTGTGACGGCCAGGTCGGGATCCTCTCGGGCCGCCCAGGTGTGTGCGCAGAGCAGGTCCAGCCGGTCGGCGTCGAGGGTGTCGATGTCCGCGCCCAGAGCGCGCGATGCAGTCCACTCGGCGTGGGCACGCTGTGTTTCCGCCGAAGGTACGCCACGGAAGCGCTCTCTCGTCGGCCGCAACACGCGGAAACATCCGCCTCGACGTTGCAGCAAGGACCGGTCTCGCAGTCGCTTCAATGCGGGGAGAATTCGGCTTCCGAGCACGTCTTCTGCGTCCTGGGCGGTGAAGTCGCTCTTGAACACGAGTAGCTCGGCGAGCAGCTGTCGGTCTTCGTCGGTGAGGCGAGCCCAGATCTGGTCGATCACGAACTCCAGCGACCGGTGCCGACCGGGGTGTGTGTCCGTCAGATCCTCCAGCCAGAGCGTCGAGTGGGCCAGACGATCGGCGAGCTCGGGGGCAGACAGCGTGCCCGCCCAGGTCGCAGCGAGCTCGATCGAGAGCGGCAAGCCGTCCAGCCGTGCCGAGATCGAGGTCAGGTCGGGTGGAGCCCCGAGTCGCTCCGCCTGCCAGCGCCGCAGCAACAGCGCTTCCGCCGCATCTGGATCCAGGGGTTCGACCTCGTAGATGACCTCGCCCTCGACCCGCAGAGGTGCCCGTGCCGTGACCACGAGCGTCGCTTCGAGCCACTCCCGGGCAAGCTCGCAAACGACCCGGTGCACCCCATCGACGTCGTCGAGCACGACCAGCCCGAAGGGCCGCGTGTTCGTTATGGGCTCCAGCGACTCGCCCTTGGCGGTGCCCCCGAGCGCCATCGCGCATCGCTGAACCACATCGCCCTGATCAGTCGCCCCGTCCAGGGAGATGACCATGGCGCCCCGACACACGTCGGCGAGCTCGCGGGCCAGGCGCGACTTGCCGACCCCCATCGGCCCGACCACGGTGAGGACACGCACTCCGCCGGACAGCGCAGCGCGGAGAGTGGCGAACGCAGCGTCTCGACCGATCAGGTCTGGCGACGGTTCGAGGGGTGACGAGGGCTCGGCGACCAGGTGGTATTTCCCGTCGACGGTCACCAGGTGCACGGGCTCCCCAGGTTCGCGCTCCAGCTTGGCCCGAAGCCGGTTGATGGTGACTGCAACGGTGCGGCTCTGGACCCCTGGGTGGTAGTTCCACACCCGCTTCAACAGCTCGGTCTTGTCCACCGGACGTTTGACCTGCACGAGGTAGCGCAGCAACGCGACCTCGGTATTCGTCAGGGAGCGCGTACCGGACTCGGCATGCAGGACACCGTCGTCGAGATCGAGCACACCAAGCTCAAGGGCCAGCTGCATCTCCAACATGTAGTCGGTTTCCTACTCGGTTGCCTACCAGCCGCAGGCGCTGCGCAAGGGCGCAATCTGCCTCATGAGCAAAGGACAGCGCGGCCCGCATGTTGTGCCAGCCGACCTGGCGATCCAGGATATGCGAGCCGGCCACCCAGCCGTGCTCCCCGACAATGCGCTCCGCCCGATCAGCGCAAAAGGCGGCGTGGCGGTGGCGGGTCTGAAGTCTCTCCTCCTGCCCCAGCTTCCGAGCGGCAAAGTTGCGCACCGCGTCGTACATGCCGAGCTTCGCGCCGCGCTGCCAGAGCATAGACCCCGCCCGCAGTGCGGCGATCGCATCGAGAGAGTCGTGGCAGTCGAAGACCCTCGAGATCGCAGAAGGCGGTATGAAACCCCGGAATACCGTTGCCTGAGACAGAGTCCTCCGGCACGGCTCATCGAGTCCCTGCCACGACCAGCGGATGGCCCCGGTCAACGTCGCGTGTCGACTCGGCCGATCGCGCAACACCGGGTGATCGACGGCCCAGTCCAGCCGGTCGACGAGCATCTCCGGGGGCAGCGCCTGTCCGTGGGCCGCGACCAACTCCAAGGCGAGCGGCAGCCCTTCCAGCTTCGTCGCAATGGCGCGGATCGTCTTGTCGTGCGGATCGAGCCAACCGGCGCGGCAGCAGAGCAGAGCGGTGGAAGCGTCAGATCCGAGGCCATCGAGCTCGAGGACCGTCTCGCCGCTGAATGCGAGGCGCTCCCGCGAGGTGCAGATCACTCGGAGCGTCGACACATCGCGGCACCAGCGCGTGATCGCTTCGGCAGCGACATCCAGGATCCGATCCACGTCGTCGAGAACCAGCAGCATTGGACCTCGGTTCCGCAGCGCCGGGACCAGGTTCGCAATCCCGTTCCGCGGGACGGGACGGACCCCGAGCACTTCACCGAGGACGCTGAGGAAGTCCTCTCGAGAGGAGGCCGAACCCAGCGGACAGATCCAAGTGGCCGGATAGGTCCCATCCTCGACCCACGCCCGGGTGGCTTCGAGGACCAAACGGGTCTTTCCGACACCCGGAGCGCCGATCACGGTGGCCGTTCGGCCAGCCTCCAGCTGGGCTCGCAGGGTGTCGAGATCTTCGACGCGGCCAAACCAGGCGTCCAGAGGAGCGGGCACGTTGTGGGCGGCGCGTTCGGCGCCAGGAGGTGTGAAACGTACGCCTTGGCCGTGCACCGTGTGCAGGAGACGTGGGCAGGATGGGCAGTCCTCCACCTTGGCCCGCAGCCGAGCGAGGGTCTTGTCGACGGCCCTGCTCGTCGAGGACGGGTGATAGCCCCAGACCTCGGTGAGGAGCTCGGCCCGGCTCACGAGCTGGCCTGGGCGGTCGACCAGATAGCGCAGCAGGGCAATCTCGCTGCCCGTGAGTGTGGCCAGGTCCACGACATCTTCGGTCAGATCGTCGGTGTACTGTTGCGGGTGCATTGGACTCCAAGACAAATGTGCCCCAAAGATCCGTATGCAGCCCTCCCCTCATCTGGAGCACAAGGAACCTCCTTGTCACCAGATCGACACTGAGACATCTCTGTCACATCCCCCGAAACACCACCTAAATCCTTCATTTCGACGCGGCGGATACCGAAGGGAGGTCTGCCGCGTCCTAGGGTCCCAACGGATCACGACCGCTCGACTAGCTCGCGGTCTTTGGGGGATCGGTGGCGTCCCCGTGGTCGAGGGCCTCACCTCGCTCCCAACAAGCCACCGCACGCCGCGCCTTTTTGAGGTGAGACGCGCCTTGGCCCTCGGCGGCGCCTTCGCTGATGAACGCCTGCTCGGCCCGGTGGAGAAGATCGCCGGGATCTTCACCGCGCGCGAGCGTCAGGTGCAGTTGCTCACATCTGCCCACCGCCTCCTCTATGACGCTGTTGGTCTGGCGAGCGGCGGCGAGCCCTTTCTCCAGCCACTCTTCGGCCTCCGCCAATCGGCCCCCCTGGCGTGCCAGCCTCGCCAGCCCGAACAAGGCATCCGGAAGGTGACCGAACTCCCCGTACAGTTCGTGCGTCTCCACCGCCCTGAGATAGGTGGCACGGGCGAGCACAGGGTCGCCGAGTTGCTCGCGCGTGTCCGCGAGGTTGACCAGGTGGCACGCGACGGAGCGGCGGTCGCCGAGCCTCTCGAGCACGCCGATCGTCGCCTCGATGGTTGCGGCTGCTTCTTTGTATCGACCGGCTCGATAAGCGGCGCCGGCCAGGTTGCCCAGACAGAGAGCCTGCCAGCGCGTGTCGCCGATCTCGAACGCGATTCGGTAGGCGCGACGCGTATACCCCTCCGATACTTTGTAGCTGCCCGTGTCGGCCCGGAGGTTGCCCATCGTCGACAACGCAATGGCCAGCAGACGGCGCTTGTCGGTCTGCTCCAGCAGCGACACCGCCTTGGTCGCCCAGTCGAGAGCTTCCTGGAGGCGACCCTGCTGACGCAGGCAATCAGCTAGGGTTCGAGCCGCATTTGCGCGGTTGGCGGCGGTGGTCGAGGAAGCTATCGCCTGCTCGCCGAGAGCGACCGCTTCCTCCACCCTTCCTTGGCGGGCGGCCAGGGTCACCTTGTGCATCAGCCAGAGTCCGCGTGCACCCTGCAGATCGGGAAGCATCTTCTCAGCGGTCTTCAGCGCGACCTTGGCCTCTGGCAGTCGCCCCAGCATGAGCAAGCACGCACCTATCGATAGCCGCGCCCTGACGTTCGTTTCCTTGACGCCGAGGCGGGTGGCCAGCTCCGCAGTCTGCTCGTAGCAGGCCAGAGCCTCTGCGATCTGTGCCCCCGCGTAGTAGCCATCGGCGGCCAGAGCGACGATGGCCCGCAAGGCGTGAGCATCGGAGGGAACCAGCTGCAAGTGGGCGCGATACCCCCGAATGACCTCCTCGGGCTCGTTTCGCTTGGCTGCCTGTCGAGCGCTTGCGAGGAACAACGGGGCGGCACGTTCGGGCTGCCCCGCCTCTCGGTGGTGCACAGCGACGCGATATGGGATTCGATCGATCTCGTCGGCCAATGCCGTTGCGGCCTTGCCGTGCAGGGCGCAGCGCAGGTCGGGGGGCATCTCGGAGAGCACGGCTTCCAGCTGTGAGCGGTGCAGGAAGCGCAGGGCGCCGTTGCCCGCGTCGGTGAGGATTCCTGCGGAGACCAATGCGTACAGGTCCCGCCCCACCGAGTGCCTCCCGAATCCGGTGACAGCGGCGACGATCGACGGACGCAGCGGACCATCGAGGACAGCGGCAGCGCGAGCAACCTGGAGCACCTCGGGCCCCAGCCTCTCCACCCGACGACAGGTGAGGTCCGGCCCCTTTCGACCCAGATGCTCCAAGCCAAACATCTGCCAGGAGCCATCCGGAGCGCGGATCACGGCGCGAGCGGCCACCGAAGTGCGGACGGCCTCGCACAGCATGAACAGGTTGCCGCCACTTGCCGAGAGGGCGAACTCGGCGAGATCTTCGGGAGCGGTCCGCACGCCCAGCATCTCCGCGACGACATGTCGCAGGTTGTCCGCCGACAAAGGAGCAACCTTGATCGGAGCGACCTCGGGCATTGCGAACAGACGGGCGAGCCTGTGATTGCGGTCATCTGTGCGGCATGCCGCCAAGATCAACAGCCCCGGCACGGGATTGTTGGCGTGCTGAACACAGACCTCGATGGTGCAAGGGTCGGCCCAGTGGAGGTCGTCGAGGAGGAGCACGAGCGGCCGGCGGGTGCACAGTGCAGTCAGGGTCTCCAGGGCGGCGTCGACCAATCGCGTTCGCGTCTCCCGCTGTGGCAGCGCTGACGGATCGGGCTGATCGTCGTAGCCGTGCAGACGGTGCAGCCCGGGAACGAACGCGCCGATTGTCCGCAACCGCGGGCCAAACAAAAACGCCGTCTCGTCTGGACCGTGTGCCAGGCAGCGATCGGCCGCAAAGTCCAGCGCTCCGTCCAGCGCAGACAGATAGGACCCGACCTCTCCGTGCAGCGTCCCCAGTGCGCTCACGACCACCTCGATTCCGCGAGAACGAGCGAGTCGCGTGCCCTCCATCAGCAGCCGGGTCTTTCCCGAACCCTGCCCACCAATAAAGAGTTCGAACCCGCCCTGTTGGGGTGAGAGGGAGCCCAGGTGTGTCTCCAAGGCGTCGATTTGCGTTTGCCGGCCCACCAGTCCCGGCCGGAAAATCACCGGCGACATTGCACGCTGGGTTGGCTCGTCTCCCAAGATGTGGGCGAGCCTCTGTTGCACCAGAGTTGTGTGGCTGAGTCGGTCGCGGGGAGCCTTCGCCAGCAGCGCGAGTACCAGCTCGTCCAGCGCTGGCGGCAACCCGGCGATCGACGCGGAGGGAGCGGGGGCCGGGACCGAAGCGTGCTTGAGCAGTACGGCTCCGGTTGTCGACGCGGTGAACGGTGGAGCGCCGCAGATCGCCTCGTAGAGCATGCAGCCCAGCGCATACAGATCTGCCCGAGCATCGGGGGGGTGTCCGCGGACGACCTCCGGCGCAATGTACAGGGCGGTTCCGTGGGTTCGCGCACTCATGTTCACCGCGGCAGGCAGCTCGCGACCGCCGACCCGTGTGGTGAGTCCGAAGTCCACGAGCACGGGCCTGCCCTGCAGATCGACGATCACGTTGCTCGGCTTGAGATCGGCGTGCACCAGCCCGATCTCGTGCACGTGAGCCAGTGCGTCACACAGTCTCGAGAGCACCCGCGCCGCCGGCCGCCAGTCCGAGGCGGGAGCGGGACCGGCACTGGGAACAAGGCGGGCGGGTTCATCGCGGTGCACAGGCAATGCCGCGGTCGACCAAGTGCTCTCGGATACGGTGCCCGTGGGCACAGGGGCTCGGCGATCGTTCCAGACCTCCCGCAGTGAACGGCCGGCCACCAGGGACATCGCCACCCAAGGCTGTTCCGGATTGAGATCCCAGTCGACGATGTGGACCACTCCTGGATGGCGTAGGGCCGCCAGGGCTGCGATCTCCTGCTCCATCGCCGCCAGCCGGGCTGCGGTGGACTGATGCAGCGTCTTGAGAGCGACGACCTCCCCGTGCTCACGGTGCCGGGCGCGATGCACTACGCCCATCCCACCGCGGCCGATGGGGTCCAGGATCTCGTAGGGTCCAACGTCGTTGGGCACGAGGCGTTCTTAGCCGTTTCGCTCGCCCCTAGCCCCCGACCCGCCTCGGAGAGCGGTAACGAAGAGTAAAGAATCCGGGTTTGGTCCTGGGTTTCTCCCTCGAGCCCGGCCGCCAGTGTTACCGACAGACCCCAGGAGGACTGAATGTCGAAGACATCTCTTCTGGGGATCTCCGTTGTTCTAATGTGTAGTTGTGTCGGTGAGGATGACGGTCCCGAAGCGCCGCCGACCGACGACGATACGCCCACTCACGAAACAAAGGTTCCATCGATCCTCTCGACCTTCCTCGGCGGCGGTGGCGTCGATGACAGCTACGAGCCCTCCATCGCCGTGGATTCCGATGGCAATGTCTTCTTCAGCGGTTTCACGAGCTCCGAGGATTTCCCGGCCACTGAAGGCGCCTATAGCAGCACCTATTGCGGAGGCAGCTCGGCTCGTTTTGTCGCCAAGTTCGACGAGTCTCTCAGCAACCTGCTGGCGGCCACCTTCCTCTGCGGCTCCGGTGGCGAGATCGGGATGGGCCTGGCCATCGACGACGGCGGCAACGTGTTCATCGCCGGATACACGACCTCGGCGGACTTCCCGACTACCGAGGGCGCCTACGATGTCACTCACAATGGCGGCCAGGATGTGTACGTTTCGAAGCTCGACAACGATCTGAGCGCACTGTTGTCCTCCACCTTCTTGGGTGGCAGCGCCGACGAGGGGCTTACCTGGCCGAGAATCGACATGACGCTATCCGATGATGGCTCGGTCTACGTCGCGGGTCTGACACGATCCGCGGACTTCCCGACCGATGAGAACGGCTACGACACAGAGCTCGGCGGAGAGGAGAGCGGAGACGTGTTCGTCGCCAAGCTCGACAGCGAGCTGAGCGGGCTCTCGGCGTCCACCTACTTGGGTGGGAACGGCGAAGAATGGAGGGTCTCGGTGCTGGTGGACGGGCAAGGCCAGGTGTTTGTGTGCGGTGAGACCGAGTCGTCGGACTTCCCCACATCTTCCGAGGCCTACCAAGCGGACTTTGGTGGGACTTCGGACATCTTCGTCTCCCGATTCAGCAGTGATCTCGACGACATGACCGCTTCCACGATGCTCGGAAGCAATGGTGTCGAGGAGGCGCTCGCCATGAGACTCGATGCCAATGGGGACGTGTATATCTGCGGATTCACAAAGTCAGTCGGCTTCCCAGTGACCGAGGGGGCCTACGCGACGAGCGTCTACGGCGGCGACCGGGATGGCTATGTGGCCTGCTTCGACAATGCGCTGCAGTCGCTCAAAGCCTCCACCTTCATCGGCGGATCAGCTCGCGATGACCTGCGGGACATGGTGATTATCGACGACGCGCTGTACATCGTCGGCAACAGCACATCGGCGGATTTCTCGGCCGCCGACAACAAGAATCGCGGCGGAGATCCCTACGGAGATGTCGTGATTCTAAAGGTGGCCAAGGACCTATCGAGCTTGCACAAGTCGCTGTTCCTCGGCGGCCCCAAGGACGACAGTGGATACTGCGTCGCCCGGGGCAACGACAACGATCTGTACATCGGCGGCCACACGTCCTCCCCCGCCTTCCCCGTCGCGGACGAGGCTTTCGACACGTCCTACAACGGGGGCAGTGACTGCTTTGTCTCCAAGGTCGAAGACATCTGGTAGATCAGCCGTCCCAGAACCAGAACACGGTCTGGAAGATGTTGTAGTAGCCGAACTCCAGTTCGCCGTCGTCGGTGGCGATGCTGTAGCGGTCGATCAGGTCGCCGTCGTCGATCGGGATGCCCTCGTCGTCGACCTCCGTCGAGGTGGCGTAGGTGTCGTCTCGGCCCTCGTCTTCCATGAGCATGGCGAGCTCGGCGCCGATGTAGTCCTCGAGCTCGGCCTCTTCGACCCCCGCCACGCTGGTGAGCCAATCCTCGGTGTCATCCGTCGGATTCCCGCCGATGGAGATGTAGTGCGGCCCGGCGACCCACTCCTCGACATTGGGCATCTCCCACACGGAGAAGTCGAACTCGCGCTCGGTGCAGTCCTCTTCGTACGCGGGGTTGTCGCCCTGGGGGATGGTCAAGCCCCACAGCCATCCGTTCGCCACGGCTTCGGGATCGGCAGTGTAGCCCTCGAGCCCGATGCGGATGAAACAGGCCTGGGCGGGATCGTTGGCGTCGGAGTAGTCGGCGATGGTGACCTGGATGATGAACTCGGAGCGATAGTCCGTGGGCCTGGTGACCTCGCCAGTGGCGGGATCCCAGCCGAAGAAGGAGTACAATCGAGCTTCCGCGGCAACGGGGACGCCCGCTGTCTGCGCTGTGTCGGCTGTTTCGTCGTCGTCGTCGCCGACGGGAACGATGAGGGTGTCTTGGGTGTCCGGATCGTCGCCGCAAGCGGGAGCGAGTCCGACCAGGACCAGGAGAGCGATGTAGCGTGTCATTTTGACCTTTCGTCCAGTAGGAGTGGATCTGATGGCACAGTCTAGCGCCCCCAGAACGGCCTGAGGTAAAAAGTCAGGGTCCGGCGAAGCTACGTGGCTTCCACCAGCTCATCGTCGAGGGGGATGGGTTCGGAGACCTCCGCAGCGCGACCGAGGTGTCGCGTGACCCACATCGTGCAGGCCAGGGCGGCCACGACCAGGGCGGTCCCGGTGAGCAGGGCGTTGTCCTCGGACCGAAGCATTCCGAACATACATCCATAGAGCATACTCAGGCTCAAGAACACCGTCCCAGCGGCACGGAAAGCTCGCGTCGCAAGCAGGGTGTACAGACTGATCATGCCCACAGTGACGACGGATGCGATGCCATAGGCAACCTGGAATCCCTGGTGCTCGGACGAGGCGAGCAACACCAGGTAGAAGACCACCAGCGCGAGCCCATTCACGAGCCACTGCACCGGGTGTAGCTTGAGGTTCAGCATGTGCTCCAAGACCAGGAAGGTCAGCAGACAGAGCACGATGACCAGCACTCCATAGGTGAGCGCGCGCTCGACGCTGATGTACGGCGTAGCCAGCTCCACCAGACGCACGCCGACCGTGTGCTCTTGCAGGGCGGCAAGGCCGGCGACGTCGGCCATCTGCAAGACCTGCGGAACCGGGCGTGCTACGCCGGGAACCGACCACGAACTCTGGAAGCTGTCTCCCTGAACCGTGCGCTCCTTGGGCAGGGTGAAGCCGGTGAAGCTCGGCGACGACCAGGTCCCGTTTATCGCGACCTCGGTGGACTCGCCCAGAGCGCCCACGAGCAGCGACTCGGTGCCTCGCAGATCGACCGCCACGCGCACGCTGGCCAGATCGTTCTCGAATCCGGGAAGTACGCCTCGGATGCCGGAGTACTGCGGATGACCTGGAACCGTGCCCGACTCGGGCTCCAGCTCCTGGCCCTGCCAATCCATCGCCGACACCGCAGACACCGCAGACAGATCGGAGAGCTCCACGATGAGCTGCGCCTCGTGCCACAGGAACTCGAGCTCGTGCCCCGGCCGCACCGGGAGATCAGGCCGCTGGAACGTCGCGTCTATCTCCACTTTGGCGTTGTACACGAGCACGTCGTACAGCCCTCGATGAAGGGCCTGGGGCGAGACATCACCGCGCACATCGAGGGTCTGCGGCAGCAGCAGGTACTCCCGCTGCTCGACCTTGGGCCGGAAGTGCACCTTGACGTTGCCGTCCTTGTCGGTCTTCTCGAACCTCTCCTCGGAGTGGTCGAGCACGGTGACCCCGACCAGCGGTCCGACCACCTTCTGGCTGTGACCCCACTGGGTCGCCAGCTCCTCCTGCACCTGAATGAGTCGGTAACCCCGCTCTCGACGCAGATCCTCCACCATGTCCAGCGGGATCAACAGCAGCAGCCCGGTACAGGTCATGAGGACCAGCCGTCCCGGGAGGCTTCGGGTCACTGCTCGGGCAGCGGCCTGTACGCCCTCCCTCTGGTCTTGTTTCAGGACCGCGAAGACGACGAACATTGCGGGGACGGCGAGGGCGATGAGGACTAAGAGGAAGATTTCCATGGGGGGGACTCCTGATTGTTCCCCCTTAGGGCCGCCTTCGCGCTACCTCCGCGCATTATCGAGCAGCCGGTCCTCACTTACGGTGCACATTCTGTGCACGTCGCCCGTCGTTGGGGTCTGACACGTCGCCCGTCGTTGGGGTCTGACACGTCGCCCGTCGTTGGGGTCTGACACGTCGCCCGTCGTTGGGGTCTGACACGTCGCC
>PJEL010004210.1_pt1 | contig 12010 bp, 17 predicted proteins | sample 1853271 | NCBI WGS metagenome assembly PJEL01 (sample SAMN08108733, study PRJNA415343) | Invertebrate metagenome, whole genome shotgun sequencing project. | host: Globobulimina | place: Sweden: Gullmar Fjord | collected 2015-08 | reverse complement strand
ATTGACGTTACAAGAATGGTACGGATTGATTGGGCTTGTGTTCAGGGCGATGACGTTTGTCATTAATATTTATTACCGCCGCAAGACATATCTTCATCAAGTATTCATGCAAGAAAAAGCACTGCGTGAGCAGGCGGAAGAGAATGATTACCGTGGCGGATAAGAAAAGGTACTTCTGGGAATCTAGCTCACTACGCGTATGAAAGGCGCGAGTTTTTCGCAGATATCTGTCTCTATAGGGGGTTATAGTAGTAACCCATTATTTAATAATTTCGTTGGGTTTTGCTATGTCAGATGTTCTTGATTTGGATTCTGTAGCAAATCAAACGCGGTTTGCTCGTCTTGTTGGAGCTTCTCAGCCAAGTATTAGTAAGCACGTTGAAAAAGGCCGTTTACCTCGCGAGGGGTCGTATAGAGAATGGTTCATTGCTTATGGAGAGCATCTTCGTGATGAAGCCGCTGGCCGTGGTGGCTCGTTGTCTGATGAATTATCGGCTGCACGTATTGAAGAGTCTCGGGTTAAGTCGGCAAATGGCCGGTTGGACTATCTGGGGAAAATTGGTGAGTTAGTTCCTCGTGATTTCTGTGCAAAAATTTTAAAGGATTGGGCTTCATACGCTAATAGGGAGTTTGCTTCTGCAATCAGTTCATTGGTTGCTGAAGTTCAAGCTGAATACGATGTGGATGTTGATTCTGAATTGGTGAATAAAATTGCTGGACCTACAACCGAACGAATTAGAGATCATGCAGGGAAACTTGCAAAGTCTTTTAGCGGAAGTAGCGACTGAATTTAACCCGCCAAGAATATTGAAATCTGTTGAGTGGATTCCTGATAATTATTACTTACCTGATTTGACAGGGTTTAGTGGTAGTTATCAGTTTGAGCGATCGCCATATTTTGTCGGTGTGGCTATGGCGCTTGATGATCGTAATATTTACGAAGTTGATTTAATGAAAGCCAGTCAGATTGGCTGGACGTACTTCATTCTTGGTTATCTATTCGCTCGTGTTGCTAGCGATCCTTGCCCAATCATGGGGATTTTCGCCAAAGAAAAAGATGCTAAGGCTTTTCATGACGAAAAACTGGTACCAACGGCATTGGTTAATTCTGATATTACTGACCTTATGGATGTTTCTACATCGCGTAAGTCGGGTAACCGCTGGGATTTAAAGAACTATCCTGGCGGCTTTTTGAAACTAGTAGGTTCTAATTCCCCTGGTAACGTTAAATCAACGTCGTCGGTTGGTGTTCTGTTTGTTGAAGAACCAGATGATACCAGTGATAACGTTGCTAATCAGGGTGATGCTATTGGTAACGGTGAGGAGCGATTAAAGCGCTATACCGGAAATAAAAAATTAATTGTTGGTGGTACGCCAGCAGTTAAAGGCTTTTCTAAAACAGAAGCTCGTTTAGCCCGCAGTGATTGCCGTGTCTTGCCGATCGTTTGTCATGATTGCGGTGAGTCTCATGTATTAAATTGGGATAACGTTTGGTGGCAGGGTAAGGATTCTGATGATCCTAAGTGCGATATTGAAACGGGTGAAATAACCGTTGCTCGTCATGAGATCTATGGTTTCTCTCAACCTGATACAGCTGTTTATATTTGCCCTGATTGTGGTGAGCACTGGGATGATTACCAACGCCAAAAAAATATACGCGATACGGTTTATGAAGCATTAGATGCTGGTGACCCTTTGGCGGGTTGGGTAGCCACAAGGCCTTTTAATGGTATTGCTGGCTTTAGTGGATTGAGTGAGTTGTATGTTTGCATCGATGGCACTTCGCTGGCTCAGGTTGTTCAAGAATATTTAGCAGCTGAAAAATTGTCTGATCAAGGTGATCAGTCAATGATGATTAAATTTATCAATCAAAAGCTTGGCAAACCCTACGAATATGAGAGCGATGCGCCAGATTCTAATGCGCTTGAATCTCGTGCTGATGAATACTCAGAAATGGTGGTACCTGACGGCGGTTTAGTTTTAACCGCGGGGGTAGATGTTCAGCACGATCGCTTGGCTGTTGTCATTCGTGCTTGGGGTCGAGGTGAAGAAAGTTGGTTGCTGTATTGGGGTGAGTTGTCAGCTCGTAAATCGGTTACTGATGTAACTGATCCAGTCTGGGCAGAGTTAGATTCATTATTATTCAGTCCTATTAATCACGAACGTGGTTTTCAAATGCGTATGAGTGCAGTGAGTATTGACTCATCGGACGGACAAACAAACGATGCGGTATATGACTGGGTTCGTCCACGTCAGCGCCGTAATGTAATGGCTATTAAAGGGGCATCTAATGACTATGGAAATCGTGAGATTTACAGTCGGCCGCGTAATGTAGACCATAAAAACAAAACGAAAGCTGCTGCTGCTGGCTTGGCAATTCATGTTGTCGGTACCCATAAATCAAAAGACTTATTATTTGGAGATAAAGGGCGCTTAACTTTAACCGGTAGCGGCCCTGGTCGAATGCATTGGTATAAAGACGTTCGCCAAGACTATTACGATCACATCACGGCAGAAGTTAAAGCGCCGCATAAATCTATGCGCGGTAAATTAGTTTGGCAATGCAAAGCAGGTGCTCGAAATGAAGCAATGGACTGTGAAGTTTATGCGCTTCATGCGGCTCGCTACTTAAAATTGCACCGAATGTTGCCATCTGCTTGGGATGATATTGAAAAGAAATTAACCCAATCCGATTTATTTACTCCGCCAGAATCTGTTGCGGTTCCACAAATAAAGCCAGTTAAAAAAGCTGGCCGTGTAATTAGTAGAGGAGTAGAGCTGTAATGGCTGGAATCACATTGCAATATGCGCAAAAGCAACTTGATGGCTGGTTGGAAGCTGATGAAGTAGTTTCTCGTAGCCAGTCTTACTCGCATAACGGCCGTCAGTTGAGCCGTGTTGATGCTGCTGAAATCACAAACAAGATTGAATATTGGAATAGAAAAGTTCAAGAGCTTAGTGGTAATCGTCGACGCGGTGTTTGTCAGGTATCAATACGATGAATAAATCAGATAAAGCATTTCAAAATGCAATTAAGCCAACTTTGTTCGATAAGGCAATTCATTATTTTGATCCAATAAAAGGTTATCAGCGTCAACAAGCTCGTACTATGTCGGCTATTTCTGGCAGTTATTCTGGTGCAAAGCGCGGTGGAGGTACTTTTAAAAACTGGTTCACGTCGAGTAATGATGCCAATGCGGATACCTTGCCTGATTTGCCATTGTTGCGTTCACGCAGTCGTGATCTTGTGCGTAATCATCCTATTGCTAGCGGTGCGATTAATACGGTTGTTACCAATGTTGTTGGTTCCGGTTTAGCTCTGCAAAGTAGTATTGATTATGAGCTGCTGGGTATGACTGAAGATGAAGCGGCTGAATGGCAAGCAAAAACCGAAAGAGAGTTTAAGTTATTCTCTGAAAGTAAAAACTGCGATATCACCCGAACGCAAACCTTTGCAGGGTTGCAGAATTTGGCTTTTAGGTCGGCATTAGAAAATGGTGATTCATTGGCGTTAACGCCAATGGTACCAGTAGTTGGCTCGCCTTATCGTACTCGAATTCAGTTGATTGAAAGCGATCGTATCTGTAATGAAAAAAACAAGCCTGATTCAGGCTCGTTGGCAGGTGGTATTCAGATTGATCAGTATGGAGCTCCCGAATTCTTACATGTATTAAAGTCTCATCCTGGTAGTGTGATCGCTAAAGGTCAAAAGTGGGACAAAGTTCGTTTTTTTGGTCAGAAGACAGGGCGAACTAACGTTATCCAGCTATTTGATCGTTTGCGTATTGGCCAGCTTCGTGGTGTGCCATATTTAGCTCCAGTGATTGAACCCTTAAAACAGCTTGGTCGTTATACTGATGCGGAATTGATGGCGGCAGTTGTTTCTGGATTATTTACCGTTTTTGTTAAGTCGGAGGCTGGTTCGGATTCATTGCTGAGCGGTAGCGACGTTTCAGATAAATCCCGTGATTATGAATTGGGCCAAGGCTCAATTATTGAAGGTTTGCCTGGTGACAGTATCGAAACGATAGATGCTGGCCGACCTAATAAAGAATTTTCTCCCTTTGTTGATGCCATCTTAATGCAAGTGGGTGTAGCACTTGAATTGCCAAAAGAAGTATTGGCTAAAGTGTTTTTATCATCTTATAGCGCTGCTCGTGCAGCGTTATTAGACGCTTGGAAATTCTTTAGCAAACGCCGTCGTGTATTGGCGGTTAACTTTTGCCAGCCTGTTTATGAGGCGTGGCTAGAAGAAGCAGTATCTATTGGCCGCGTTCATGCTCCTGGGTTCTTTACTGATCCTATGATTCGAAAAGCTTATTGCGGAGCGCTTTGGCATGGTGATGGGCCTGGTGCAATTGATCCTTATAAAGAAGCTAACGCAATAGAAAAACGGTTGGATATTCGCTTAACCAATTTGGCACAGGAAAAAGCTGCTTACGATGGTGGTGATTGGGAACAAACAGTTCGCCAGCGAAAGAAAGAGCTTAGAGTGATAGGGCCTGATAATGAGTCCCTTGATAAACAATCAGAAGAAGAGCCCTTTAACCCTGATAACCCACAATAAAGCCCGCACTTAGCGGGCTTTTTTATTGGAGAGAATAAATGTCTGTACTGGATATGGTTAATGCACCTTGGGCAATTACGCCCGATATGTTGCGTGAAATCCAAAGTATTTATGTAGCGCGAATGACGGGGAATGCCCGCGATCTTATTGATATTGAAGCGTCACTGGGTCGGCCGTTGGATAACCAGCATAAAAACTATGAAGTGATTGATGGTGTTGCGGTTATTCCGGTTCATGGCGTAGTGGCCAAGCGAGCAAATTTATTCAGTGCAATCTCTGGTGGCGTGTCTACTGAATTGGTTGCTCGTGATTTACAAGCCGCGCTTGACGATCGCTCGGTGCAATCGATCTTGCTTGATATTGATAGCCCTGGTGGTTCAGTCGATGGCTTGCCTGAACTAGCCAATATGATTTTTGAATCTCGCGATCAAAAGAAAATCATAGCGTTGGCCAATGGCACCATGGCATCCGCCGCTTATTGGATTGGTTCAGCTGCTACAGAAGTTTATGCCTCATCGGAAACCACAGCCGTTGGCAGTATTGGTGTTGTGGCAACGCACGTCGATGTATCAGCTGCTGAAGCCATAAAGGGTGTTAAAACCACCGAAATTTATGCCGGTAAATTCAAACGAATAGCGACACAGTTTGAATCATTAACAGAAGACGGCAAAGCCAGCATTCAGACGCAAGTTGATTATCTGTATAGCGTATTTGTTGGCGCAGTGGCTAAGCATCGCAGTATGACCACCGATGCAGTATTAGAGAATATGGCAGACGGACGAATTTTTATAGGCCAGCAGTCAGTTGATGCTGGCTTGGTTAAAGCCATTCAAACAAAAGACCAAATTATCAGCATGTTAATAGCTGAGCAGGGCGGTACCGGTACCACTATTCTTGGTGCAACTGCTGACGATTCAAACCAACCAACCTCTGGAGAGGCTACAAGCATGAATACCGAAGAAATTGAAAAACAATATCCTGATGCGGCTGCGGCCTTTCGTACTGAAGGTGCAACAGCTGAGCGCCAGCGTATTCAAGACGTTAATGCGCAATCAATGCCAGGGCATGAAGCCTTGGTGGCTACTTTAGCATTTGATGGTAAGACCACAGGGCCAGAAGCAGCGGTTCAAGTGTTGTCGGCACATCGTGAAGAATCAAAAAAGGTTACGGCAAACTTAGAGTCTGATGCGCCAGAGCCAATGGATTCTGTTGCTAGTGCAGAAGGTGCTCAGGATGATTCAGATTCAGAATCAGCTTCAACTGCAAACCCAGCAGCAGTTGGCCAGCGAGCTCAAGAGCTTGTTGCTGAGGCAGAAGCCGGTGGCCGCAAGTTGGCTTTAGGTGATGCGGTTAAGCAAGCAACGGCCGAATTAGCATAAATTCTGGCTGAGTTGTAACGAGTTATAAATTCATTTTGAAAGGAAATTTACGATGGGAAATCCAACGTTAAATAAAAATTATACGGCTGAAGCGGCTGTTAAAAAGCATCGCATTGTTCAATTTGGTAGTGCAGATGGGCAAGTTATTTATGCTGATTCAGCAACTGCTAAATCTATTGGGGTATCAATGGAATTAGATGCTGATGCGGGTGATCGCGTTGATGTAACCCGTACTGGTATGCCTGAGGTTGAGTATGGCGGCACAATAGCAGCGGGTGATTTGCTAACTTCTGATGCTGAAGGTCGAGCGGTAGTAGCTGCTCCTGGAGCGGGTGCGAATGCTCGCGTCATTGGTATCGCAGAGCACGCAGGTGTTTTAGGTGATATTGGTTGTATGGCACTTGGTTTTGGTTCGCTGCAGGGTTAAACCTGCGGTATCTCATCAAATATTGAAATCGTTTTAAAAATTCATTAATAAAAAAGGACAAGATTATGGGTGCTCCGTTTCCTGTAGATCCGTATCAAACTGCAATTGCAATTGCTTACCGTAATAAGAAAAACATTGCTGATGCAGTATTGCCTCGTACACCAGTTGGTAAGCGATCGTTTAAATATTTAAAGCATGACCTAGCTGAAGGTTTTACCATTCCCGACACTAAAGTAGGCCGAAAATCTGCGCCAACTGAAGCCTCGTTTTCAGCAACTGAAGAGACCGAATCAGTTGTTGATTTTGGTTTGGATGACAAAATTCCTCAAGATGATATTGATGAAGCGCCTGAGAATTTTGACCCGCAAAGTCATTCGACTGAAAGCCTTGCAAACCTAATTTCGTTAGATCGAGAAGTTCGTGTGGCGGGATTGGTTTTCAACCCAGCGATTTATGTCTCTGGCCAGAAGAAAGTATTGTCGGGCTCTAGCCAATGGAATGATTATTCGGCCTCTGATCCATTAACTGAAATTATGAACGCGCTAGATGTGCCTCTTATGCGCCCGAATTCAATGACGATTGGTCGCAAAGCGTTTACCCGTTTAGCGATGCACCCAATCATCGTTAAGGCGGTTCATGGTAATAGTGGTGACTCTGGCATTGCAACACGTCAGCAGCTTGCGGATTTGCTTGAGCTTGACGAAATTCATGTTGGTGAAGGTTGGGTAAATACTGCGCGTAAAGGTCAACCAGCTAGCTTGGTGCGTGTTTGGGGTAATCATGTATCGCTAACGTACATTGATGCAGCAGCGCGACCTGAAAGTGGTGCTACTTTTGGTATTACTGCTGAATACGGTACTCGTATTGCTGGCGCAAAGCCTGATGGTGATATTGGTGTGCGTGGTGGCTTGAAAAACCGAGTAGGTGAATCGGTTAAAGAACTGATTACTGCGCCTGACCTTGGTTATTTGTTGCAAAATGTCGTATCAGGCTAATAGCTGATATGTGTAGCGATCGCAGCAGTTAACAACTGCCGCGATATTCAAAACTGTTATTGGGTGAATAATCATGGCTAAGAAAAGCTATAAGGTAAATTGGGCTCTGGATCACAATCGCAAACAATACGATGAAGGCGATACGGTTCAACTGGAAGAAAAAGATGCTGATGCGTTGTTGGCTTTTGGTGTCATATCAGAATGTGAAAAGCCGAAAAAGGCAAAAGCTGCGGCTAAAAAGCCAAATGCTGGCGCTGATACAGTTACTGATGCAGTTACTGATGCAGTTACTGATGCAGTTACTGATGCAGATCAGGAGTAGTTGTTATGACTAAAAAAACTGAATCGTCGGCTGATTTGATTGCTGTGAAAGTGCTTCGTCCTTGGAAATATGGTGCGCATATTGTTCCAGCTTCACAGGGTGAAAATGCAACAGTCGGTGATGTAATTGTAGCTTTGCCAGAAAGTTTGGCTCGTCAACTAATTACAGATAAAAAGGCAGAGTTGTCTGCTAAAAGTAAAAATTATGACTTGCCAAAAAAGGCGGGTAATAAGCCTGAGTAAAAAATATGACCTTTGCTAGTGATATGGATGCTGACTTGAATTCAGTGTTCTTTGATGATTTTGCCCAAAGTTGCTTGTTAATTCGTGCTTCTGCAGATGTTGAAGTTGAGCCCTATGGTTTTCGCTGTGTTATTGAGGCAGGTATAGATCGGATCACTAGCGAGGGTTATATGAAAAATAGCTGGGAGGCTACGGTTAAGGTGTCTGATCGTGTCACTCAGAATGATGAGATTCAGGTGTTAGACGATGATGGTGTTGTCGTTAAGAAGTATTTGGTTGGTCAGCTTGCGGTGCGTGAAGGTGACGTTTTGATTTATCCAGTTGAAAAGATTAAATAGGAATTGTTATGCAGATTGAACCAAGCACAGTGCGCGATTATAAAGTTATTAATGGTCAAGTTGTACCTGGTGCTATTGGTGGTGCGATCGTTAATGGTGTGATCGAGATTCCGCTGAATCAACGTTACAGTCACCACTCAATTAGCATCGAAGGTGTGTCTGGCAGTGTGAAGCTGGAAACGATGCCCAATGGTTTAACAAGTTATCGTGAGTTTGATGGTAATTCGTTAACTGAAAATTCTACCGCTGTATTTGTATTGGGTTCTCAAGAATCTATGCGCTTCACTCCTGCGCAAGTGGCCAATAACTACACTATTGCTGTGAGTTCTTTCTAATGCGAGTACAGACACGCCAGCCGACTAAGATATCTTCGCAGCTTCACCCGCTTGCTGAGGTGTTGGCGCGTAGAGATTTTAGGCGCAATGGCGAGACTGCTTACGGGGAGATTGGTGAGGTTGCGTTTACTGGGGGGTATTTAATTGAGTTTGATGTAATTATACATACTCCGCATAACGCAATAGTTTTTGGTAGCTCACTTGATTCTAATAATTTTTTTGTTGTTTTTGCGGACGGCAAGGTAAGGTTTCGCGACTCTGGTGGTAATACAGTAGAAAGCCTAATGGGAGCATTTACATTTGGTCAAATTCATACAATTAGATTAGAGAAAAACAATAGTACAGTAGTTGCGAAAATTAATGGGATGCAAGTATTTTCGGGGTTATCTAGCGATTCTTTAGTCTTTGACCTTCTTTATAAATACAATTCAGGATTTAACTTAAAGGGCTTGCTAGCTAACATTAAAGCTTGGGATACCTCAAGCGGCTCAGAATTAGTCGTTGATATGCCACTCACAAAATACCTACCCAATCCGAATATTATTGAGAATCGGGCTAAGCCTTTGGGGGCTAATTCTATCGTTAATTTAGATACTGATGATGCTTCCACAGGTTGGAAAATTTCCGATGGAACTGCTAGGAGTATCACTGGTGATGAAATAACCTTTGAGGCTCAATCCAATTACCAGAACTACCATCAGTATGTAGATGTAGAGCCCAATAAAACATATAAGGTATCTGCCAACAAGCTCGTGGGTGGCACTTACATTAAGGCTGTTATCTTTGATGGTACATCAACTGGAAGCCCTAGAATTGCAAGTGTGGGGCTGGTAAATGGAGGCAATGAATTTATATTTACTCCGACAGTTAATACTGTGATGGTGTATTTTGAAGCGCTTACGGGGTCTACTACTGTTAAAGGGATATCTTGCTGCAAAGCCGAAGGCTGGGGCCAGTACATTAACCCTCTTGATGAAGATTGGGGCAATGGCCCGTTTGAATTGCAATGGAATGGCGATTGGCTTGGTGCTGGTTTATTTGGTCCTACGCAGATCCACTCGTCATGGGGTGAAAACAGTGACGGTAGTTATACTAAAAACTCAAACAGTTGGGGGTATTTAGGTGAGGCGCCGGGCAATATTAATAGAGCTATGATTGTTCGGGTTAAATACGAGATTGAAAATCATCAAGGACAAATGCGATTATATACAAGGTCGGCTGATAACACCTATAACCTAACAAAGGACTTAATACTTGATCGTGCAACTGTGGATATTAATGTAGTAAATCACGGTATGTGGCTTGATTCTGATAACTCAAAAGACACAACAGTAAAAATCACCTCAATGAAAGAGGTCTTGAAATCAGCATGAGTCAATCAACCCTCGAAGGATTACCAGAAGTAATCGAACTACCAACTAAATCAATCGTTTCTCACGACTGCGAATTACGCCCACAGCATCGCGGCCAAGAAGTAACGTACAAAGGCGTAACAGGCTGGCTGCTTCGTTACCGCGTTAGCTGCGAGCATGAATTACTTGCAATAACCAAAACTGAATTCAACACAATCTTGGCTGAATTAAATGCAAATTCTGATACTTCTATTTAGTTCGCACCTAATTGTGCGTACTAAGTGCGCACTTTTAATGGGATGCGTACTTTTTAGTGGTTGTGCTGCGATGTATCCAAAAGTACCTATATTGCGTGATGAGTTTAGGCTGATATTTCGGTTTGATGAGAATCCAATGCCTAATGATTCTAGTGCGGTAGCAAGTGCATCATGGTCGGGTGATTGGTGCATCATTCGTGTTAAGCGGGCTTATTACAATCACAAGTGTCTTGGTCATGAGTTGAGGCATTGCTTGGAAGGCAAGTGGCATGGGGATCGTCCTACGCCTTGCTGATGAGGTGGTATGTCGAACAAATCAAATCTGTCTGCTGTAGAAAAACGGCTTAAAAAGTACGTTAACCGTGATGTGCCTGGTGCAAGAGTTGCGGCGACCAATAAGGCACTGGCTAAAGCCAAAACCGCAACAGTAAGAGCGGTATCGGTTGAAACAGGTATTAAAATTAAGCAGTTAAAACCACGGGTTTATATCAGCAGAGCTCGTGGAGGCAAAAAAGTAAAAGGCGCTAAATTGCACTTTTATCGACGTGGTATGGCATTAATTAGTTTACGTGCTAAACAAGTTGATGGGGGCGTTATTGCAGGGCCGTATGTTGTGCCAGATGCCTTTATTGCTGACGGTAGTAAGGGTTTTGGCCGTGGCAAACTTAAACAAGCGCATGTGTTGCGACGTAAAGGTCGTGGTCAGTACCCGTTGGAAGTAATTACGGTGAATATTAAACCCGTAGTAAATAAAGTAACTCCGGTCACGGTATCTCGCGTGATGGATGATAACTTTACTCGGCTATATACCCACGAAATAAAGCGTCGGGCTTCTCGTTTCTAATTAAATAAAAAGGTTAAGTATGGATTTACAGGTTCTTAGTAATCTGCGTGCGTCTGCGCGTGGTGCAATCATGGCTCAGTATGCTGATAAACCAGTTTACACGGCTGAAATTACAAATATTGCTGATGATGAAGGTAATAATGTAACTGAGTTTTTCACGGTGTTTTTTTCGGAAGGTGAAGAGTCTCAAAATGATGTGGCGATGGATTCGGATGATTATGAGACAGAAACTCAAATAACCGTTGGCTATTTCAATATTAAAGGCGCGATCAATCAAAGCTGGCTTGAGTCAGAAGCGGGTGATATTCGCCAAGCTGTTATGAACCTGAATTTACTGTACGGCAATAAAATTAAACGTGGTGGCTGGCAGTATGTGCCACCGATCGATGGCGCAATAGCCGGTATCTATTTTCACTTTGGGTTTAGTTATAAAAACTAACCCATTCCTTTAAATAAACTCAATTAACTCTAAAAAGACAGGGGACTGTTATGGAAGGTCGCGGCCTAAAGTTGTACGCAAAATTACCAACGGAATTAGAAGCTGCATTCGTGCGCGTTTCGCCCGTTAAGTCGTATTCACCTGGTGAGGAGTCGGTTGCGACTTCTGAAAAGAATTATCTAGATCAGGATGATAAATATAACGGCCATAAAACAGGAATGATTGATCCTGGTGAGGTAGCGGTTGGGGTTGAATATGATCCTGCTAATCCTGGGCAGATATTGTTAGAAGCAAACCTTGGCCTGTTGCTCGATTTTAAATTGGAGTGGAATGATGGCTCTGGTGAAACGTATAGCGGTTCATTAACAAAGCGTGGCTTTGGTGAACCTAATGACGATGACCTTCTGCGCAATTACTCTGTGAAGCGTAGCGGTAAACCAGTGCCGTTCTCAGCGCCTTAGGAGGTGGTATGAACTTCTTCAATTCAATATCGTCAGGTTTTTGCTTAGGGCT
>PJEL010004209.1_pt1 | contig 12010 bp, 9 predicted proteins | sample 1853271 | NCBI WGS metagenome assembly PJEL01 (sample SAMN08108733, study PRJNA415343) | Invertebrate metagenome, whole genome shotgun sequencing project. | host: Globobulimina | place: Sweden: Gullmar Fjord | collected 2015-08 | reverse complement strand
CAACGATCGTGGCGGGGTAGCTTTTTTCGTTGGCGAATTCAACAAAGAGGCGAGTGGCTGGTTCAACGACGTGATTATTCGTGACGAGGTAGCCGCGTGAGTCGATGACGAAGCCTGAGCCGGTCATCTTGCCACGAGTGGTGTAGGCCACAATGCGGGCCACGCTGGGCTCTGCGAGCTCTGAAACGCTGCGGAAGGCATCGCTGAGTTTCTCAGCGGAGGCCAGTGCGTCATTGTTGAGCGCTTCGTAGCGGGCCAGGGTTGCTTTTTCGGTGTTTTGCTGAAGACGCAAATGCTCTTTGGGGTTATCCGATTGGCCTTGTGCGAGACCGATGGGGGCGAGCACGAGTGCGGTGCAGAGGAGATTCTGTAATTTGGTGCCTTGATTCGTGATTGACATTCAGGGTTCCTTTCGTCGCGAGTCTTCCTGACATGGCCCGATGGTGGGTTTCCAGGTATATCTTCTGATTTTGAGGTGCGGGGATTCAACTTCGTGTTGGTTTTTTCGCACCTTCTTGGGTGTTCATTCGGCATTTCGGCTCAAAATTTCTTAGGAAGAGTCGAGCAGTAGCCATGATTGCTACCGGTTAACCGCGAATTGGGTTCTGATGACCCGCAGGAATTTATGCTGGAGGTTGGGTTTATTCGCTTGCAAACCCGCTTAGACGGCGGTGATTTGATGGAGATTTGCCGGGAGTGCTTTGACGCCTGGAATCCGCTCTGAGATGGCCTGAGCCATGAATTCTGCCTCGACTTGGTTGCTGCAGGTGGCAAAGAGAGCCGACCCACTGCCGGTCATGTAGACGGGCAATTCAATTAATTCAGTGATTTCAGCGCAGAGGGTTCTGATTGCAGGCTGAATTCGGTAAGCGGCGAGGGTGAGATCGTTGAATGAATTAAATTTTCCATTGGTTTGCTGGGTAGCGCCGCACGTGGATTCCATGAGCTGGTTGGAGGTGATCTGGAAACGGGAATGCAAGTCTTGCTGGGACATCCGAGCATCGTTTGCCAGGTCGTCAAAGGCGCGATAGATGTCGGGTGTCGAGCAGGTGAATTCGGGAATGATGATGATGAAGCTGGTGTCGGTGGGGGGTGGGACGGAGGTGAGGGTCTCACCAAAGCCGGTTGCGAGGGATGATTGTGCATCGAGGAAGAAAGGGACGTCGCTGCCGAGCTTGGCGGCGAGATTCTTGAGGTAATCGAGGGAGAGACCAAGTTTGAAGAGTTCGTTGCAGGCCAGGAGGGTAGCGGCAGCGTCGCTGGAACCGCCACCTAATCCCGCCCCGATGGGAATGCGCTTTTCGAGTTTGAGCTGGATAGGCATGCCCGCACCGGTTTCGCTCTCCAAGAGGAGGTGGGCGCGGACCGCAAGGTCAGTCGTGATAGGCCAATCGATGTCGGGTTGGCGGGGTGCGTCAGCGTGCCAGAGGATGGCGTAGCGTGAGAAGCGGTCAAGTGGGAGGCGGGTGATGGTTAATTCATCGTAGAGATCAATGCCGATGAGCCAACTGCAGATGGGATGGCGCGGGTCGTTAACCTCGGGGGCAGTAGGCCCGACGGCGAGCGCCAGATTGAGTTTGGCGGGGGCTAATTTGACGATCGAATCTTGCATGGTGCATGATATCTGCTTGTGGGGCGGATGTTGGGATTGGTGAAGTAGGTTCGGTTCCCAGCTTCGTTATGGAACCGTAGGTGTAGTGATTAGGGGTATGGTGCCGGTCAGGGTGATAATTCGGGTGAATTCCCCTTCGATTCCGAGTTGAATGCTGGCATCGGCGCGCCGATGATGGTTGAGGTACCATTATGGGAGTGCAAGATATGGACGATCGTCAAACCACCTTGGTCTGCAGCGAACAGAGGAGAGAATCGGAAATGTCCGATGTTGCCGTCAAATTTGATGCATTTCTTCTGATTGGTCCTCCGGGTGTCGGCAAAGGCACGCAGGGGCGGTTGATCGGAGCGATTCCGGGCTTCCTGCACGTTGCATCAGGTGATATTTTCCGGGGGCTCGATAAAGAGAGCGAGTTGGGTAAAACTTTTTTAGAGTATTCGACAAAGGGTGAATTGGTGCCCGATGAACTCACCACGGAGATGTGGTATGAGTTCATGCAGTCCAAAATTGCGGATGGTAGCTATTGCCCGGCGACGCACATGCTGGTGCTGGATGGCATCCCGCGAAATAAGAACCAAGCTGAAATCATGGATCGCTACATTAATGTGCACAAAGTGATTCGTTTGATTGTTGAGGATCCGGATGAGTTACTCAAACGGATGAAGCGGCGAGCGGAGCAGGAAGGTCGCACCGACGATGCACAGGAGGAAGTGATTCGCAATCGCTTTGAGGTTTACAAGCGTGTGACGTTCCCAATGTTGGATCACTATGGAGATGATCACATAGCAGAAATTGACGCGATTGGTACGCCGGGGCGTGTTTTACTTGATGTACTCAAAGCGGTGGTTCCAGCACATGAATCGTCATTTGGCAATGCGCTTGAGAAGTGAATTTATCGGCGGCTGAAGTCTCAGGTCGCGGGTTACTCTTTGATTAGTTTTGGATCACCGATGAGAGTTGGGTGCGCCGCCTTGCCGGATTCATCGTAGAGCCAAGGGCCGACGATGCCATCCATGTTGAGAAGCAAGAGGGTATCGGGGTCGGTTTTAGCTCGTCGTTGTGGTGTGAATTCGGGACCTTGGTAACGGGCGATCTTGGAGAGTCGGACGCTGTCGATTTGGCCGTCGAAAAATGACGTGGGTGTGCCGTTGTTAGCAACATCAGCGCCGACGTACAAAGGTAAATTGTTACGCTTGCGTTTACCGCGGCGGGTTGCTGACTTGATGAGTTGGCCATCAAGGTAAAGGCGAGATTCGGCGCCGTCATAGACCCCGGCCAGGTGATGCCAGCGGTTGGTCTTGAGGAGGGGAGCATCGGCGACGGTATTGAGGTAGGAATCACCGATGTGGATGTAGAAGGCGGGAATGCCGTTGTTGACAAAGAAGCCGTAATCAGAGGACTCGGTCTTGCCTACGAGGCCGGTGCGTTCGCCGTAGGAGTCTGCTTTGAACCAGCATTCGAGGGTTAATGGTGAGTCGTCGGGGAGGTTGATAAGTCTACTTTCTACTTTGAAGGCATCATTTTTCCCATTGAAGTTAGCGACTAGCTCGGTAGTGGCAATGGCGGGCGCCATGAGATCTGGTTTCGTGATGATGGTGGTGGTGGAATCGGGAAGGGGGTAGCGGAGCCCGCCTGCAAGGTAGTCCATTTTGAGTGCGAGCTGAGCAGGGCGGAAGGTGCGGTCCAGGGAACCGCCAATGCGGGTGGCTTGGAATTCGAAGTCGAAACTCTCGCCCGGTTGAATTATTTGATGTGCATGCGCGGGTGTAAATTGCCAGCGGCTGTCAGCACTCTCGAGTTGGTAGTTGATTTCAATGGGCTGGGTAGTGGGGTTGTTGATTAATGCGGTGAGAGATTGGTCGACGGCCCCGGAGTTATCCAAGCGAAGGTTGGGTTTGATGCGTGGTCGCAGGCGGGCTGCGGTGGCAGCTTCAGCGCTGACGGTACCGGTGAGTTTGCGGACATCCATGACTTCGCCCACCGGAATTGAGGCGAGAGCGATTTGGTTCTTACGGACGGTGACGAGGTGGTATTGATGGAGGTAGCCCGCGGTGGGTGCCACTGCTGATTGGGCGCCGCCGACGGTTGCAAGGGTGACATATTCGATGCCGTCTTTACTGCCGTCATAGCGCATGCGGTGGATGTGGCCGGCAAAGACGGCTTTGACGTTGCCCGCATCAGCGAGAAGTTTATGAACGCGATCCCAATCATCGCCGTACCCGCCTTTGAGCCAGCGTGGATGATGGAGGAACAGAAAAACGTTGTCAGCATCAGCGGTATTCTTGAGCGTCTCGGAAAGCCAGTTGAATTGTGCCACGCTCATCGTCTGACTGGCAGGCTGATTGAACACCTTGCGCCCGGTTTTGGGATTGCCTTCATCTGAGAAGAGGACGATGAACCAATTGTTCTTGTGTTCGAAAGCGTACCAGAGCGGGCCGAAGTGCATTTCGTAATTGGCTTCGTGTTCACCTTTTGGTTTGGGGCCTTGCCCGCGCCAGTAGATATCGTGATTGCCGGCGACGGGGAACCAAGGCATGAGGAGTTGATCCATGATGCCTTTGAATTCGGTCATTTGGTTGAGCCACTGGGGAGTCTGGTTGTAGCCTTGGACGAGGTCGCCGACGGTCATGACGAGATCGGGTTCGAGGAGATTCACGTCGCCGACCGCTTGGGCCAGCACTTTGACACCCGCTGCCGGTCCACCGGTGCGATCGCCAAATACGGCGAACGTGAACGCTTCGTCTTTTGCGGGGAGGGCTAGTTGTGCAGTTGCCTGGCGGTCGGTGAGGATGCGTTTGGTGTCAAACAGATGGGGGTGTGGATCGTTCTGGATGATTTCGCGTTTGTCAGCCTCGTCACTTTGGACCGTCGCGGAGGAAGTGGGGGGCGCCGAAGCACAGAATAAGAGTGCCAGAGCAGTGCCAAAGATCGCGATCTTCGGCACTCGGCGCTTCGATCTCATGGGATAGAGGGAGAGTAATTGGGCTGCTAATCCGATGGGGTCCAGAGTTTTCATGCTCACATCGTATTGCGCCGCGTGAATCGGGGTCTTGTGGGAGGGTGCAGTAATTCAGGTAGATTGTTCGGTATTTTGATCGCCACGATTGCGATAGAGCGTTCCGTCGACGATCTCGGACATCTTGGCGGTGTCCAGTGTGTGCTCAAGAAAAGCGTTGAGAGTGGCGATGTTTTCTTGGGGATGTTCCACCATGTCGTGGTAGGGGACGTAGAGGAGGTCAACGTTGGGCTGTTTGCTGAGCCAATCGTCCACCATTTTGAGGTGCATTTCGAGCATGGCGCGGAGTTCATCATCATTGACCTTGTTGGGGTCTTCGCCTCGGCGGATGAGCATTTTTTTCTGTGATTGGAGGTTCTCTTCGATTCGGCGTTTCATGAAGATGACTTTGTACTGGTAGCCATCCGGGAGGTGTTTAAGCAGCGCTGAGATGACCTTGACGACTTTGCCTTGTGCCTCGGGCAGCCAGTCTTTATCACCTTTGTCGAGTCCCTTGACGCGTTCGAACTCGTAGTACCCCTTGGGGTTGTCTTCGTCAGCGGTGCGGATGTTGTCGATGAGTGGTTCGAGCCCGCCGGCATCGAGCATTTTCATCATCATGGAAGTGCCTGAACGTGGTAATCCGGAGACGATGGTGATGGGCTTCGTTTTTTGAGCCGCAGCATCATTGGTCGATTTTTTCTTGCCAAAGAGTCGTCCCAGAGCCATTATCTTTGCGTCCTATTCTTGAGGTGTGTTGTGTCTGACGCAGCAACCTGCCCTGTTACTTACCGCCTGACGGATCAAGGCAACGGGAAAGCGCCCGACACAGTGTATCACTGAATAGCAAAGATATTCGAGTCTGGAGCCTGAGTTCGCTTCTTCGGTTGTTGCCAGTGACGATTAGGCAAAGAAACCACTCACGACCGAATGGCCGGTAGATTTATGATGGTAATCTAGTCGGCAAGCGGAAGAGGCGTCTGATGTTCAGGATTGGACCCTACTGCCGATTAGAAAAATCGTGCCAAGGGTTGTCTCCCCATTTGGGTTCCCCCGAGACATCGGGTAATTTGGAGTAAAGCTCTCCATTGGTGTCCGTAAACCATTTGACGGATGAATCAAGGCGGAGCATGTTGGCGCCCACGACATGATTGAAGTCTTGCTTGGTCTGCATGCCGTCGGTCAGAATTGGCTCCTCTGCAAAATTTCTCTGCAGGAAGTCGATTTTACTGGTTGGGACGGTGTAGGAGTTGGATGGGCGATCAATCGTTTGACGGTAGTGGTAGTTCGTCTCGATAGTTGTATTGCCCGGATTGGCCCACATTTTTTCGTAGCGTTCCAAGGGATGTAATCCGAAGTGGGATGGGCAATAGAGGACTTTTGGTGAACGAATGAACCTGAGTGACTCGCTGGGGGTTCCATAAAGAAGTCCCATCGAATCCCAACTATTGGGCGACCCCACATAGGCGGCCATCATTTTGAGAGCACCGGAATCATGATCGTAGCTATAGCGTGAATAGGGCATGCTATCCTGATACTCATCAGCGTAGAGCGCGATCGCCAATCCAATTTGATGCTGATTACTGGAGCACCCTGCTTGGCGTGCGGATTCTCTAAGACGCGTAAAGTGGGGCATGAGCAATGCCATGAGCATGGCAGAAATCGCCAACACGACCAAAAGCTCTAGTAATGAAAATGCTCGAATGACCCTCTTTGCGGGTCGAGTCGGTCCATTTTGGGTGCAAATCTGAACGGAGCTAGAGGGATTGGCACTCCCTGAGCGGAGTGATTTCATCGTGACACGAATTTTGGGGTTCGTTGCTACCACGTTAGTGCGCCTCTTCCACCTAGACGATATGCGCGAAGTCAGCTAGAAAAACAAGTCAAAAAGTCCAACTCGGTCAAAAATTCCTCTTATGGCCCCCCATTTTTGCCAAAATTGTGTAAAAGTATGGATCCCGTGGGCCGGGACGCCGTAATTTTGGCGTGTGGGTTTGGGTCCGCTAACCTATGGGATTAAGGCGGGCGCGGCGGCGGCTCGAGGTGGTGGAAATTTCACCATTACGGTTGGAAAGTTGAAACCAACCGAGTCTGTTGCTCGGAGATTATGATGAAGTTCGGCTGCCGATTGGGAGTCGTCGTGTTCGTTCGGTTGCAAACCCGTTTGATGCATTTGATCTTGAATGTAGGAGGCGATGGGTTTGCTTTAGGGAGGAATCTTGACCCATTAGCTTGGCGGTCTGCCTAGTGGAGATGAGGATTGTTAGAAACGTAGGTGCATATTCTACAAGCCGATTGGTTGGCGTAGAATAGAGCATCATGGCAGACGACCAAGGGCTGATGGACAACGTCGCGGAGGGGAAGGGCGAGGCGATCGAAGAACTCTACGATCGCTTTGGTAAGTTGGTTTATCGCATGGCGTATCAGTTGATGCCTACGAAGGCGGATGCTGAGGATGCCGTGCAGGAGATCTTCTTGCGTCTTTGGCAGAGTGCTGGTCGATTTGATCGCAGCAAGGCTGCCTTGGTAACTTGGGTGATGCTGATTTCAAGGCGGCATTTGGTTGATCGTTTGCGTCGGCAGAAAGTTCGTCCGCGTCCCCAGGCTTTTGATGAGTCGTGGGCGTTGACGGATTCGGATCAGCAAGAGTCTGGCGAGAATTCCGCGTTAGTGACTGAACGCCAACGGCGTTTGCATGAGCGGATAGAGGCGTTGCCAGAGTTGCAACGTGAAGTGGTGCAGCGTGCGTACCTCGGTGGTCGGACGTTGCGTGAGATTAGTCTGGAATTAGATCGCCCGATTGGGACGATCAAGTCGGCTTTGAGTAGGGCGCTGGCGGGATTGCGTGAGCGTGTTGCGGAAGACGAAGGATTGCTATGAGTGATACAACCGGGAATCCGGACCATAAGATAGACGCTTTGGATGAAGACCTTCGAGTGATGGCGGTCGCCGATGCGGTCGGAGCGCTTTCAGAGCGTGATCAACAGAAACTAGAGTATCGTGAAGCGATCGCTGAGCCGGCTGAACGACAGGCGATCTGGGATGCTCGGGAGGGCGTTATGCAGCAGATGCGCGATGATTTACCTGAGGTGGAGCCTGATAACTCTTTGAAGCATCGAGTGCTGGCCAAGGTCCTGGCGGCAGTGGAGAGTGATCTCGTTCAAAGTACCGAGGGTGCTGAAAAGTTTGCAAGTCCCGTGGCGGTGGTGAAACGCGGGTTGATTGAGCGATTTGTGGGTGGTGGGGTCACGCCGGTCTGGCGGATGGCAGCACTAATCTTGATGACGATTTCCGTGGGTCTGTTCTGGGTTTTGAATACCGCCAATAGTTCGAACGAGGTGCTGCGGTACGTGGTGCGTGAGAATGATTTGGAGCAAATGGAGGAAGAAGTAGGTCCCAGGGCAATCAATTTCTTGGTTGATCATGAGGCACGGCAAATTGCATTCAAGCCGGTGGATGGCCTGCCTGCAGCTCGTGCGGTACTTGCATATTACCCATCTGGGCCCAATTCGACAGCACCACAAAATGCACTTTTCATTGCCAACGGCCTGCCCGTGCTTGAGAGTGGCGGCAAATACTATGTAGGGTTTGATGTACCGGGCGTGGAGAATGCTGAGATTGAAATAACACCGAGTGGCCAAATTGTGGGAATTGGATTTGACTTTCCCAATGAATTTGATGAAACGGAGCACAGTTGGTGGGTCATCAGGCTAGATGCCCAGGGTGAGGCTATGACGGTGATGGAGAGCGTCTCCTGATATTCGGTGAGCTTGGTTTTGTCGGAATGACCGGCACATTGGCCGAATTTTACAGGGAATGCCAAAATTCATCACTTGTTCGGGGGGGAATGAGAGCTGCCGGTGAGGGTCCAAGAAGTGCTTCAGTACGGCTGCTCTGAGGAGAATGCCGGCGGGCAAGTCAGCAAATCAGCTGAAAACTACAAAAACACCATTGATGCGGGAATGCGTGGCGGGGTCGTGGCGGTTATACTGTCCGTCCGCCAGTTGAATCGAAGCTCGATTTCAGCCCGGTTATTGAGCTTTGGCGCGGTCGCCAACCTTATTGGTCAACGACGTATTGCATGATTGCAAACGCCTTGGTTGGCCCCCTACAATTATCGATCGGTATTAACTGCTGATCGTAGAGCTAGTGAACGCATGATATTTCGGCGTGTCAGTCCACCGATTCAGTCGGACTGCTGGCGATGCCGAAGTCCTGAACGACCCCTGACCCCCGATGGTTGCGGGCGAGAATTCCAGTAAGGAGCTTACGTTGAGAGTTGATAGTCCTGGCACCATTGTGACGCCTGCCCCCAGCAAGGAAGAAGGCCCTGATTATGAGGCTGGCGCGGGGATGAAGCTTTTTCGCTCCTATCTCAAAGCGACCATTCACTTTGCGGCCTCCGATCTGATTGTCAAGGGTGGCGCTTCACCCAAGATTCGGCTCCGTGGTTTACTCAAGCCACTGAAAGTTGATGCGACTTCTCGCGAGCAGATGTTCCAGATTGCCCGCGATGTGCTTGATGAAGAGCAGTACGACTCGTTTCGGCATCGAGGATCCGCTGACTTTGCGTATTCCTACAACGAGGACAGTCGTTTCCGTGTGAATCTCTTTATGGCGCGTGGGAATCCCGCTATCGCTGCACGTCTGATTACCAGTGACATCATTGGATTTGAAGATCTTCGTTTGCCGAATCCAGAGATCATGGCCAATGTAGCCATGAGTGCCCAAGGATTGGTTTTGCTTTCGGGTGTTACCGGTTCCGGGAAATCGACGACGATTGCCGCGATGCTGCAATACATCAATGAGCGGAAGCCGGTCCATATTGTGACGATTGAGGATCCGATTGAATACATTTTCAAGGATGCCAAGGCGTTTATTAATCAACGCGAGGTCGGGATTGATTGCGTTGATTTTAATGATGCACTGCGTGCCTTGGTGCGTGAGAATCCGGATGTGGTGCTGATTGGTGAAATGCGTGATAAAGAGACGTTTGAGGCAGCGATTCGTGCTGCCGAAACAGGTCACTTGGTGTTCGGAACGATTCACGCTTCGTCGGCATGGCAATCATTTGGTCGTATTTATGACTTGTTCAGTCCAGGTGAACGTGAGCAGATTCGAAAGTTGCTTGCTTATAACCTCCAGGCGATTATCTATCAGAAATTGCTGCCGACGCTGCATGCTGATATTGGCCGAATCCCGGCGATCGAGATTCTGTTGAATACGCCGGTCTGCCGTAAGTTCATTTTGGAAGGTCGGGAAGGTGAGTTGCTTGACATTATTCGCACGAGTCGCGAAGCGGGAATGATCGATTTTACCAGCGCCCTTGTCGAGTTGGTTGAGACCGAATACATTCACTTCAAAGTGGCGATGGGTGCCACGCCCAACCCGGAAGAACTCTCGATGCGACTCAAGGGGATCAGTTGATTAGCTTTGGTTTCTTTTGACGACACTGCCCGGAATTTTGCAGATCCAATCGACCACGACGATTCATGACCACCGAACTGTATTTCAGTTCATAAGGCAACACTGCTCATGTTGTATCCCACACTCGCCGCAGAATGGCACATTCTTGTCAACCCGATCATGCCTTTGGTAGCGTTCGGGGCGCTCTTGCTCTGGGGATGGATCTCATCCTCCCATCTGGACAAGGATACGCTTTATTACCACTTCCCGCGGGTGCAATGGAACGCGGCGCACATGATTGCCGGTGTGATCGGATTCTGTGCCATGCTGGCCCCGATCCCGGTGGCTGATCCCACTCCTTGGCTCTTTGCGGTAACATTTCCGGCGGGCTTTCTGCTGATGTTTTCGACGATTCTCTTTTATTGGTACTACCGCAACAAGCGCGTGCCGGATGGTGAGCAATTCTATCTCTCAACCGATAGGCTGAAGGCCGGAATGCAACGACGTGCCGCGGCCAAGGCCAGTGCTGCCGCAGCGATTTCATTGGTGGATGCTGATGGGGCTGCTCGAATCCCACCCGATAAGGATGCCGAAACGTTCGCCGTGCACATCGCTATGGAGGAGTTTATCACGCCTGCCATATTGGCCAGTGCGAGCCGGCTCGAATTGACCCCCGCTAAGAATGGTCAGTATGCCGTGGGGCAATATGTTGATACTGTGCGTTATCGTCGCGATCCGATCGAGTCGAACAGCGCCAATGCAATAATCAATTACCTGAAGTCGCATGCCGGGATGGATCCGCAAGACATGCGGCGCAAGCAAATGGGGGATATGGAAGCACAATTTGCTTCTGAAAGTCATGCCATGCGCGTCCGTACCTCGGGTTCAAGTCAGGGCCAAACGCTACTCGTCGAATTCAATTTGAAGAAGCGCGTCAAGAAGAAGGCCAAGAAACTTGGTTTCCTTCCCAAGCAATTTGAAGCCCTTGACGCTGCGGTCGAAGACAAGGGGGGCGTGGTACTCGTGACGACACCCAAGGCGACCGGGCGGACGACCCTGCTTTATAGCCTCTTGGGTCGACATGATGCGTTTACGCGTAATATCCGAACATTGGAACTTGAGCACCTGATTCAGATTGATGGCGTCGGGCATACCGAATACGAAGTAGCCGAGGATGGACCGGACTTCTCGACGCAATTGCGTTCGATGTTGCGGCGTGATCCGAACATTGTCATGGTCAGTGATCTGGTTGATGCCCAGACGGCCAAGGAAGCGGCATTCCCGGGACCCGATGGTCCGTTGATTTATCTGGGACTCCGGGCAAACTCAGGTTTGGAGGGATTGGCATCCTGGTGTAAAGCAGTCGGTGATCTGACAACGGCGTCGGCTCCATTGCGTGCTGTGGTCAGTGGCCTGTTGTTGCGACGGCTCTGTGAAAATTGTCGGGTGCCTTACACGCCGGCTGCAGACCAATTGAAGAAGCTGGGGCTCCCGGCTGACCAAGTTCGACAGCTGTTCAAACCTTCCGGCAAGATCATCGAACGCAACAAAGAAGAGACCTGCCCCGTTTGTGCGGGCTTAGGGTATAAAGGCTTAGTTGGATGTTATGAAGTGATGACCTTTGACAATGAATCAAGGAAATTGATTGCCAAGGGAGACCTCAATGGACTGCGTTCACACTTGGCACGCAGCAAGATGGTGACCATACAGCAAGCGGCCCTGCGTAAGGCGATTGAAGGCGTTACGAGTGTTGACGAAGTGATTCGCGTAACGCGCGCCAATCAGCAGCCAAAGAAGAAGCCCGCCGGTGATACGACCAAGAAAGAGCCAGCGGCTTCGTCTTGATCGGGCAACTGATGTGCCATGAATGGCTTGGAATTTGAAAGTAATCGCTCCCCCCCGGCAGCCTCCACTCGTAATTCTAGGAGTGTAAGCCATGTGGATGAATGTACTCATCGTCGAAATCCTCTCGACATTCGATCTCTGGACGAGTTAAC
>PJEL010004208.1_pt1 | contig 12011 bp, 7 predicted proteins | sample 1853271 | NCBI WGS metagenome assembly PJEL01 (sample SAMN08108733, study PRJNA415343) | Invertebrate metagenome, whole genome shotgun sequencing project. | host: Globobulimina | place: Sweden: Gullmar Fjord | collected 2015-08 | reverse complement strand
AAGATTCAATCCATCAACGAGCAATCTCCACCGCACGAGTTTCACGCAAGACCGTCACCTTAATCTCACCCGGGAACGTCATCTCCTCAGAAACCTTATCCGCAATCTTGCGGGCAATGCCGAATGCATCCGTGTCACTCACCTTATCCGCACTCACAATCACGCGGACTTCACGACCCGCCTGGATGGCATACGCCTCTTCCACACCTTGGTTTTCTTGGGCAATGCCTTCGAGTTGTTGCAGGCGTTGCACATAATGTTCCATCGATTCACGGCGTGCACCGGGACGCGCCCCCGAAATCGCATCGGCTGCCATGACAATCGGCGTATACACCGTCGTGGCTGGGATATCACCGTGGTGTCCACCCGCCGCATTACAAACGTCTTCACGTTCATTGAATTTCGAGAGGAAGTCCATCCCGATTTTGGGGTGTCCGCCTTCGATTTCATGATCCATCGCTTTCCCGATGTCATGCAGGAATCCGCAGCGTCGCGCAATCGTGCCATCTAAACCCAATTGGTCCGCAATGATTTGGCTCAGGTACGCCACTTCAATCGAGTGCTGCAAGACATTCTGCCCAAAGCTCGTGCGATAGTGCATCCGACCCATCGCTTCAATGATTTTGGGATGCAAGCTCCCGACCTTCACTTCATTGGCGGCAGCCTTGCCGTACTGCACAATCTTTTCATTAATTTCCTCTTGGACCTTTTCGACCACTTCCTCGATGCGGGTGGGGTGCACCCGACCATCTGCCACCAAACGCTGCAGCGCTTCGACCGCAATCGCCTGGCGCACCTTATCAAAACACGAAACCGAGATCACGCCCGGCGTGTCATCCACCATCACATCCACACCCGTCGCTCTTTCAATCGCGCGAATGTTGCGACCCTCCCGACCAATGATCCGCCCCTTCATATCATCCGAGGGGATGGGCACCGCCCGCACCGTACTCTCTGAAACGTACTCGCCGGCATAGCGCTGAATCGCATTCAACACAATTTCGCGACTCCGCGTCTTGACATCCTGTTCGGCTTCCTCATATTTCTTCTGCGCTACCGCATTAATATCACGCTCCAGCTCCTCCTCAACCCGTTGCAAGACTTGCGAGCGTGCATCATCCTTGCTCAATTCCGCAATCTGCAGCAGCTTCTCTGTCTGCTTGACCAATGACTGATCAAGCTCCTCCGATTTGGCTTGATTCCGCTTCTCACCTTTATCAAGTTTCTGCGACCGATTCTCCAGATACCGTTCCTTGGATTCGAGCGTCTCCGTTTTGCGATCTAGATTATCCTCACGCTTGGTGATGCGCCGCTCTTGGTCCTTTACTTCATTTTGTGCTTTGTGGAATTCTTTTTCGAGTTCCTGCCGGCGTGTCAGTGCCCCTTTTTCCGATTCCAGTTCGGCTTCTTTTTTGAAATTTGAAGCCTCGGTCTTGGCGCTTTCCAGGAGCCGTTCGCGTTCTTCATTGGCGCGTTTCAAGGTGTTACCCGTGATCGCTTGCGTAACAAAGAATCCGACTACCAAACCAATGAACGCCGTTGCGGTAGCAATCCCGATTCCCATCCCCGTCGACAATTCCGCCAACAATAGCATATTGGGTGTCAATTCCATGACAGTCACCTCATTCCTTTCAGGTTGCCTCAGCCTGGGTGTCTGTTCTTGCTCCTGTGCTTGGTCAGTGCCTTTCTTTCACCGCACTGAGCGGTTAATGCCTGGAAACCAAATCTGGTTAATCCTCAGCAAGAAAGGCGCAAGCTCGCAAAAACAGAATCAGCCGACGCACCTCTATTATTTAAGTGCTCGGCTCTGCCGCTCCCAATTTTTTCACTTGCCGACTATTCGCAATTCCGAGCCAGCACCACGTTCCTCGTGCTAGTTCCGGTCTCGAAATATGGGCCACTCCTTGCAAAACCAATCATCATTGATCAGTCAAAAAGCAATGCCCCTGCGTGTTGAACGATCCCGCACGACCTCGGGATTCCTCTTCGGATTCAAGTCCGGTGCCTGCCTGCGCTCTCACTACCGTCATCGTGGATGTACTTCAAATTCAAATCGATCTAGCTTGGCAACGTGCCGGGGAAATCAGTTTGCCTACCTCCGCCGATCGCCAACCTCATCACCGGTCTTGGCTCAAAATCTGCGGGGAACTCATTTCATCAGCTGACATTACTTTGAATACGTCTCCTTGCCATACTTTATCGATTCACCAACAACGGTTGAAAACACCAAACAAACACAGAATCCCATTCGTTTTTGCAATCGTTCAATCTATCCACTTCATTTCGGATTTTTTGGATCCAGCCCCACACTGCCAAGTTCCTTGGTATCAGTGCGTTACTGTCCGTTTGATCCCAAACAAAGGGGCCTGTTCAAAGTGCCATCCAACTCAATTTCTCTGCCCGATCCTGAGCATTTGAATCCAGCTGCTGCACTTCAAACCTGCAATAATCGGCTTGGTGAACGGGAGAAACTCTGCCGAACACGGGCCGGTTGTCCATGCAAGATGCGCGCCCGGTTCCACACAACGCGGGATCAGACACCTTGCCATCAAAATTCTTACCCCTTAATGTAGCCCGACCCTCACCCCTTCGTCAACAATAATCGCTAAACTTCGCTCCCGACACCCTCCCCAACCCCCGGAAAAACGCGAATTATCAACAATTCAGATCAAAATACGACCGGAGTGCCCAATGACGACCCCCCAGACCCCAGGCTCATCCCAGATCACCCTCAGGCCAGCCCAGATCGAAGATGCCCCCCTCATCCTCAGTTTCATCCAAGGCTTAGCGGAATACGAACGCCTCGAATCTGAAATGGTTGCCACCGAAGATCACATTCGACAAACGCTCTTCGAAGCCGAGAAACCCGCCGCCGAAGTCGTCCTGGCTTTTGTCAACGACAACACCCCCGCGGGTTTTGCTCTCTTCTTTGCAAGCTACTCAACCTTCCTAGGCAAGCCCGGCATCTACCTCGAAGACCTCTTCGTCCTCCCCAACCTCCGTGGCCAAGGCGTCGGCAAAAAACTCCTTGCCCATCTCGCAAAATTGACCATCGAGCGCCAAGGCGGTCGGCTCGAATGGTCGGTCCTCGATTGGAACGAACCCGCCATCAAATTCTACGAATCCCTCGGCGCCATTCCCATGACCGGCTGGACCGTCAACCGCCTCACCGGAGCAGCCCTTTCAAATCTAGCCACGAATTAGCTGGTACCATTTGGGGATCAAGTGGACCTCCTGATATCTGATCATCCAATGAGCGATGACCGAATTACCCTATCCGCGTACACTATGGTCGCTGGCCCCAAGAGAAGAAGAAAATCCAAGCACCCGTAGCTCAGTTGGATAGAGCAACGGTTTCCTAAATCGTAGGTCGCAGGTTCGATTCCTGCCGGGTGCGTTTGACCTCTCGCTCATCTGAACTTCAACGTATTCCGATGCTAGGGATGCAGCGTCAAACGCAAAAAAGCACCCGTACCCTCAAAGCTCATCTGCTGATCGCCACCCAGCTCAACCACCGGCTCCGCAATCAGAATCACGCCAAAATTCAGGTCATCATTACCCAGCCAAATCTTCACCGCCTTAAGCAAATCCAGCCGTTGCCCAAAGCTGATCGGCGTCCCCCGTGAGTAGACACGCCGCGGCACCACAAACGGTGGCGGATCAAAGACCCCCAAAATAATGGGGCGATAAGCACCGGTCAAATCCTGCCAATCTCTGGCCCCACTCATCCAATCCCGAGTAGCCGGGACAATACCGATTCGACCGGTATCCGTCGAGTCAGCCGACTGTGAATCCGAGTGGTGGAGCAAGACCATTTGCGCAATCGCCACATCATCAATCGTCTTGCCCGCAGGCAAACGCGCGGGGATGGACGCAATATCAAAACGCATGAAGATCCGTGCTTCCACCCCTTCCGAAGTCGCCGGGTCAACGTGCCCCACGGTCGGGGGGTCGAGCTGCTCATCGGCATTATTGATCGAGAGCACCTCCGTCAACGGGATATCAACCGTCAGCACCGTCGGCTCACTCACCGAAGCATTCCAATACTCAACCGTCAGGTTCCGCAACCAGTGATATGCTAAGCGTTGTTCACGTGTCAGGCCCTTCAGCAGCAGATCATCCAACTCTTGCGGATCATTGTGCAAATCATAAAAAGAATTTGTCGACTTCGGATCCAAGCCCGCCGCACCGCCCCCGCAAATCAGCTTGAAACGGCCATCAGTAATCGCGATCGTCGGCCCATGTTCAGGGTACGGACCCCGTGATGACACGACGAGTTCGCGCGTCGCACTAACACCATTTCCCCAACCCATGTCATCCGCAAAAGAATAACTCTGCAACGAAGGCACACCCTTAATCCGATTCGTAACGCCCACCAGCTCCGCCACCGTGCTAAAAACATCCGATGCATGAATCAAGCGATCAAGCACCAAGCCGTCCGCAGGCACATTGGCACCGAAAACGAAAAACGGCACCCGAATCCCACCTTCCAGCAACGAGCCCTTACCAGAGAACGGTCGATCCAGCAAGCGCCCGGCCGTCCCATTGTCACTCATAAAGAACACCACGGTGTTGCTCTCGACACGATAAACACCGTCTTCATCAATGACGTTCAGCTCGTACAACAACCGCCCAATCTCAGTATCTACCGCCTCAACCACCGCGCGAAAACGATCACGATCAGTATCCTCCGCCGGATCATCGTGATAATAGTCCTCACCGCTGGGCAGCAAAGATTCATCCACCTTCCACCAACCCAACGGCTCGCGCCCCGATTCGTCCTCCCGACTATGCGGGTCAACCGACCAATACGTCAACAAATACGGATCATCGGGTCGAGTCCGATTCCGCACTCGATCAATCGCAAAGTCCGTCATCCGCACCACATGCTCATCTCCTACCGCAATCGGGTCATCCAGCTCGTAATAATTCACACCCAATTCCGCCACCGCAAAACCCTGTTCGGTCGGCTCTTGCTCCGGTGCGGCGGCCAAGTGCCATTTATCAATGAAGAGCGTTTCATACCCCGCTTCACCCAGCACCTCAGCCAGCGTCAGCTCGTGATTCTGCAGGGCGGTAAACTCCGGCAACTTGATCACATCACTCAAGGCGGTTACCACCCCCGTTTGCAACGCACTCCGCCCCGTCATCAGACACGCTCGAGTTGGCGAACACAACGGATTCACCCGCGCCTGACCGAAGACCCGACCCTGGCTTGCCAATCGCGCCAAGACCGGGGTGTGCACCTCAAAATCATTAGGCCAATTCGCTCCCTCTATGGCGTCAATCCCCTGATCATCCGTCATCAAAAATATCAAATTCGGCTTATTGCCAGAAATCCGTTCAAGCACCGCAGCTTCGTCAACCGCTCCCAGCGGCTGACCCCAACAAGTTCCGCCAACCAAGAAAACCACCACTATTCGCAAGAGGACTCTCAGACCATCTGCATACCACAGCCCAAGCCGCCGTTGAGGGTCGAATATTGAATTTGGCATTGCCATCGGCTAATTCCCGTGCCACCACTGACGAACGAAACCACCTAGATTCACACTCACTGACCGATTACCCAGGAAAACACAATTCCCAAGCCACTCCAGTGATCTCGTCAATCTGGCGTCAAATCCCTGACAAAGTCAACGCACTGTCACATTAACATAAGTTTGGCACCCTGTCAACGGTATTTTTGGGAGGTTTTGTACTATTTCACGGCTGCCCCACAATTTGAGCAATTCGAGAAGCCATCCAGTTCACCCCTGCATCTTTGAATCACCAATCATTACTGGCCATCATCCGAGGCAGCTTCATCCCCGGAGCCCGCCTCACTTTTTTCATGCAGCTCTGACAACTTTGCACGCCACTCCGTTGCCGTGGTCTCGTGCCCACCCTCGGGCTCAGCAACATGCCAATCCTCATAGAGTTCAACCAGCCACTCCACGGCGTCAATTGTTTCAGCATCCTCCGCGCCATATACCATCAGATTACCCTCATAGCATTCGAGCGCAAAAGGCTCGGCATCGGCAAAACGCTCTAACAACAAAAGCACGCGCACCAGACTATTCAGCGTTGCAAGCGTATTCGGATGCTCGATACCCAACACCCGCACAAGGCCCTCGACAGCCTGACGAAAGTACGTCTCTGCTTTCTCGTACTCTTCCTGCAAAGCAAAAAACATCCCCATGTTATTGATGGAGGTCAACGTGTCCGGATGTTCAGCTCCCAGCACGCGCCTGCGGGTCTCCAGTGCTTCATCATAAAGTGGCGCCGCCTCGTCATACCGCCCCTGTGAATCGAGTAAGCTCCCCAGATTGCTGATCATCGAGAGGGTATCCGGATGTTCATTTCCTAAAACCCGACGCGCGATCTCCAATGCCTCGCGGTAATAAGGCTCCGCATCATCGTACTGCTCCTGGGAGTCAAAGAGGTACCCCATGTTACTAATTGAGGTGAGCGTGGCAGGGTGTTCATCTCCCAGCACACGACGACTGGTCGTCAACGCGTTGCGATAGTACGATTCCGCTTCAGCGTATCTGCCCTGTTGCTCAAGTAAACCACCCATGTTGTTGAGCGAAGTCAGGGTGCTGGGGTGATCATCACCCAATACTCGTTGACACACTTCCAGGCCCTCACGGTAAAAGAACTCTGCCTCAGCAAATCTCCCCAGGGCACTCAACAAGTACCCCATATTATTAATCGAGATCAGTGTTTCCGGATGTTCATCGCCGAGTACCTGACGGCTCAATTCCAGCGATTCGCGATAGTACGGCTCCGCTTCATCGTACTTCCCTTGATATTCGTAGAGATTCCCCATGCTGCCGATGGATCCCACTGTATCTGGATGCTCATTCCCTAATACCCGGCGGCGGACCTCCAAGGCCTCGCGATAATATGGTTCAGCCTCCGCAAATTTCCCCTGCTCAGAAAGCAGTCGCCCCATGTTGGAGATTGCTCTCAATGTACTGACATCTTCATCACCATACAGTCGCCGCGCCCCCGCCAATCCATCACGGAAATAAGGTGCCGCCTCTTCATATTTCCCTTGAATAGTAAACAAAATGCCCATATCGTTCAACGAGCTCAAGGTAATCTCATCCGCATCGCCTAACACTCGACGTCGTCCCTCCAAAGACTCAAGGAAAAACGGCTCCGCCTCATCATATCGTCCCAGTGCCAGGAGTAGACTGCCCATATTGCCAATGGAATACAATGTTTCTACATCTTCATCCCCCAAAAACTCGCGGCGAATCTTCAATGCCTCGACTTGCGGTTTAAACGCCTGATCCACCAGCCCGAGTTCCAGTAGTGTAAACGCTAGCGTCTGCAACAAATAAGCCCGCACCTCCGGCTGCTCCGCAAACTGCTCATCAACCTCCTCCAATGCCCGATCCAAAATATTCCGCTCCAACATCTCCAACGAAACATTCGTCAAATTCAATCGACTCAACAAATCTTCGAATTCACTCAGCGCTCCCGCCACCGCTGCCGCATCCAAACCCTCCCGCTCCATCGACAACTTCGCCTCCGCCAATAAATCCTCACCCAACCGACTCCCCATCAACTCCGCATCCAGTTCACTCAATTGTTCCGCCTGAAAATCCGCCACCTGCTGCAATTCCTCAGCCCGCTCCGCCTCCGCCAACCGCGCATTCTCCGCTTCCGTCTCGCGCGTTTCTGCGAGCTTTCGTTGCTCCGCTTCACCTGCGGCAAAATTCAACGAAACAATCGTCCCCAAAATCGAAACCAAAAGCACCGCCGCGATCCCACCCACTAACGGCTTGTTCCGCTGCGCAAATTTACTCAACTGATAGGACTTACTGGGTGGCCGCGCCACAATCGGCTCATCATGCAAATAACGCTCAATATCAGCACCAAAATCACTCGCGCTCTGATACCGTCGCACCCGCTCCTTCTCCAAAACCTTCCCGATAATAATCTCCACATCACCCCGTAGCGCACGATTCACCGTACTCAACGGCGTCGGCGTATCCTCCCGAATCACCCGCACCGCTTCGTGAATCATTTTCTTTGAGATGTCATAAGGCAGCTGCCCCGCTAACAACTCATACGCCACCACCCCCAACGCATACACATCACTCCGCGTATCCAAATCATCCGCATCACCCGCGGCCTGCTCCGGACTCATGTAAGGGATCGTGCCAATCAACTGCCCAATATCCGTTTGTAACGTCGCGCTCTGCACATCCGCATCGGTTGTTCGTGCCACCCCAAAATCGAGAATCTTAACTTGCCCCGCATCCGTCACCAAAATATTGCCCGGCTTTAAATCACGATGAATAATCCCCTTCTGATGCGCATGCTGCACCGCATCGGCAATGTCCGCTAACAACCGCAACCGATCACGCGTCCCCAACTTCCGCACCTCCGCATATTGCGTCAACAACTCCCCCTGCACAAATTCCATCGCGAAAAACGGCTGCGCCCCCGCGCCTCCATCAAACGTCCCCGCTTCAAAAATCGTCGCAATCCCCGCATGATCCAGCTTCCCCAAAATCTCCGCCTCATAATCAAAACGCCGCAAGAGCTGCGCATTAGCAATCCCCGCCCGAATCACTTTCAACGCCACCTTCCGCCGTGGTGATTCCTGTTCCGCTTCATACACCGTCCCCATCCCACCCTCACCCAGCACACGAATGATGCGGTAATTCCCAATCGTCTCGACGGTCTTGCGTGCCGACGCGCCAACCACCGCATTCTCAGCCTCGCCTCCCGCCAAGGGCACATCACCCGTCACCGCATCGTGGTCAACCCCATGATTTCTATCTTCAACCATAACACCACAGTCCCTTCACCAGAATCAACTCAAACACATTCTCCCACCACACACCTCCCGCTCGACTATCATAGTCCGAGCCCATCAACCGAAGCTCAATCTGCAACCCTCAGAATCAATATCAAACACCATGAGGTGCTTCAAAAGCATGAGTAACGACGGTTCAAACACCATCCTCAAACTCGAACTCGAGCTTCTCACCGGGCCTGCTCTCGACCCCATCGCCGTTGAGCCCGGCACGCAAGCGACCCTTGGCAGATCAGCCGATTCCACCTTCTGCTTACCAGATGCCAGCGTTTCAAGGCAGCATCTCAAAATCTCACCACAAAACCAACAATGGCTCCTCACCGACCTCGGCAGCAGACACGGCACCTTCCTCAACGGCATCAAACTCACACCACAAAAAGCAACACCCACCAGCCAAGGCGATCTCCTCCGCATCGGACCATTCAAGTTTCGCGTTCATGCCGGCGATAAAAAACCAATTCAGCACACCATCGCCGAACCAACCATCACACCCGGGACCATCGTCGAATCCATCCCCGATCGTGAACTCCACTCCCTGGCGCACCGCCGACTCTCCCTTCTCATCGAAGGCTCAGCAAAAATCTATCAAGCTCAAACCGAATCCGAACTTGCACACGCAGTCATCAATCTCATCCGTGCAGGTACCGGCTTCCCCCGCGCGGCGCTCCTCCGCTGGCAAGGCACCGTAACCCAAGTCGAAATCATGGCGTTTGAAGATACCCAATCACAGACCGCAGATCGCTTCGTCTTCAGCCAATCACTCCTCCAAGCATCAGCCGACGGCAGCATGGCCAAACTCTCCCGCGCCACCCAACAAGACTACGGCCAAAGCATCGCTGGCCTCGGCATCCTCTCCGCATTGGCCGCACCCCTCCTCATGGATAACCTCGTCATCGGTGCCATCTATCTCGATTCCCGCGCTGGCGAAAATCCACCCCAACCAGATGCCGCCACGTTCTGTTACGCCGTCTCACAGATTGCCAGCCTCGCCCTTTCCAGTCTCAAACGCATCGAACTTGCAAAACGCCAAGCCCAACTCGATGAAGATCTCAAAATCGCCCAGGAAGCTCAAGCCTTCCTCCTCCCACCACCCAACGCCACCGTCGGCCCACTCCGCTATGCACTGCGTACCCAGTCCGGCGCCACCGTCGGGGGGGACCTCTTCGATCTCATCGCCATCGACGAAACACGCACCGGTATCTGCATCGGCGACATCACCGGCCACGGCATCGGTGCCGCACTCATCATGACGGCCATTCTCTCACACCTCCGCGTAACCCTTGCAGCCTCCGCAGACCCCGCCGCCGCGGTCACTGAAACGAACGCCTATCTCACCAAACACTCATCCGATCGCATGTTCGCCACTCTCTGGGTAGCGGTCTTCGATGCCACCACCCACGAACTCACCTACGTCGATGCCGGGCACGGCCACTGGCTCATCGCGCGCGCCGATGAAACCAAACCAGATTGCCCCACCACCCGAACCAATCTCATGGCGGGCATCATCGCTGACTTCGAATTTGCTGCAGAAAAAACCAAACTCAACCCCGATGACCGCCTCATCCTGTACAGCGATGGCATCGTCGAACAATCCAACCACCACAACCAGCGCTTCGAAGAAGAAAGCCTCGAGAAAATTATCGCGAACTCCCACTCCATCCAAAACGACATCGACCAGACCTTCGCCGCACTCCAAGAGTTCACCGGCAGCCACCAATTCGACGACGACACCACCATCGCATCGATCGAAATCCACTAGTTTTTATCGGGGACAGCCCCTTGTTTATCCCCGCCACCACGCATGAATCAAAGCGCCAGCTCAAACCTGTCCCCCATCCGACAGATAACCATCAATAAAGCGAATCAAAACCCCACGAATCCCCGGCACCTTACCATGCGTCTCCAATTCACCCATTTCCAAATGATGCTTCCGCACCGCCACAATCTCCTTAAACTCACCCGCATCCAGCCAAACACCCGCACAATCTTCACAAACATCCACCTCCACAAAAGTCTGCGGATACGTAAATCGCGCCAGTCGCACCACACAATCCGGACATAGACGCTTCGAAAATTCTGCATCCCCAGGCACCTCCAGATCCTTCATCGCTTCCGGCGCTGCCTGCTCCAATTCCCGGGCTTCAAACCAAATCCCCTTACACTGATCACAAAAATCAATCTCCGTCCCCGACCCCTTCAATTTTCGCGCACGTAAACGCTGATCCAAACAACGTGGGCAACTACGAATCGGCATCACATCTCCTCACTCTCTCAAACCTGCTTCATCCTGCAAAAAATCGCCACCATTACCAACCACCCGATGCGCCACCACCCCCACTAAACCCACCTCCGAATCCCCCGCCAAAACCACCCGAACTCCACCCCGAACTCGACCCAATCCCCCCACCCGAACTCGTCGCTTCATGCATCACTGCCAGCATCCGTAAAAATCCCACGAACACCACCGCAATCAACCCAACCAAAACCCAACCCCACCCACGTTTTCCACTCTTGAACAAGCTAAAACTAACCAACACCGCCAACAACAAACCCCCCAAATACATCAATTCCTTCGTCGGGAATCCCAGCCGCACCTCCGCAAATTCCTCCGCCAGCGCTTCCACTCCCTGAGTAATCCCCTTGGCAAAACGCCCTTTGCGAAACTGCGGGATAATCACCCCATCCATAATCTCTTTGGCCTCCCGATCATACATCCGACCATACCCCGCTCCCAACTCAATCCGGGCCTTCCGATCCGCCACCGAAACCAAAAGCAAAATCCCGTCGTTAGCTGGCATATTCCCAATCCCATAAGCGTCAAACAATCCCGTCGCAAATGATTCAATCGAGCGATTCGCCGTCCCCGGATAATCCGCAATCGCATGAATCGTCATCACCGCAATCTCCACCCCCGTCTCCTCCTCCGTCCGCCACAACCATTGTTCAATCCGCTCCTCCTCTTCCAAGGTTAACAAATCACCCAGGTCCGTCACATACCCACTGCCAGGCTGCGGATACGGCGCATAATTCCTCACCTCCGGAACCTCATCATCACCCGCCTCACCCCCAGCGTCACCTACTCCCGGCAATACATCCGCCGTCGGCCCCCAAGTATCCGCAGCCCCACCCTCCTGACTAAACGCCGGCCCACCCACCAACCCAAACACAACCAGCGCGAACACCAAACACCACCGAC
>PJEL010004207.1_pt1 | contig 12014 bp, 15 predicted proteins | sample 1853271 | NCBI WGS metagenome assembly PJEL01 (sample SAMN08108733, study PRJNA415343) | Invertebrate metagenome, whole genome shotgun sequencing project. | host: Globobulimina | place: Sweden: Gullmar Fjord | collected 2015-08 | reverse complement strand
ACACAACTTAAATCCCTTGGTTACGGAACATTGGATTGCGAAGACGGACCTACAGCACTTTCGATCCTCGAAAATGAACCTGTTGATATTCTATTGTCAGATGTAACCCTGCCATTGGGACTTAATGGTCTGGATATCGTTAATTTTGCACAGGAGCAGTATGAAAATATGCCTAAATTGCTCATGTCTGGATTCACCGGTGATGCGATCAGAGGTAAGGAAGATCTTCCCGAAAATGTCGATATTCTCTACAAGCCGTTTACTAAATTGAGGCTTTCAGAAGCGATGAACCATGCAAGAAAACAGAGACTGAAACCACCATTTTCAGCCTCTGCCAATTCTTCAGATCAGTAGGTCAGGCAGTATATCCTGATTTAGCCAATGGCAATTCTCGTATCCGAGTTTTCGTCGCATTAAATATTGCATTTACTACAGCAGGAGCAATAGGCGGTGTGCCTGGCTCTCCAACTCCGCCAATGGGCCTTCCACTTGGCGCTAGATGAACATTGATTTCAGGGCAGTTGGCTAGTCTGATCATGTCATAGTCGGGGAAATTACTTTGAACGACCCTGCCGCGTTCGATATTCACTTCACCATAAAATGCAGCGGTTAAACCAAATATAATGCCACCTTCCATCTGAGCTTTTACTGTGTCCGGGTTGACCACCGTTCCGCAGTCTATGACACAGGTGACCTTATCTACCGTTAGCTCTTTATTTTCACCAACAGTAACTTCGGCAACTTGGCCAACGATGGATCCAAAGGATTCATGTAATGCCACACCGCGTCCTCTTCCTTTTGGAAGGGGGCGGCCCCAGTCACTGACTTTCATAAGCTTCGTCAATACGGCGGCAACATCTTCATGTCCCTGCAAATGAGATAAACGAAACTCAATTGGGTCTGTTTTTGCAGTCCAGGCCATTTCATCCATAAAACCTTCGGTAAAGAAGGCATTATGAGAATGGCCTACGCTTCGCCAAAAACCTACAGGTATCGGGGTTGGCGTTGGAACATGTTCCATCAAAAAATTGGAAAACTGGTACGGGATATTGCCGGCACCGTCAGATGTCGTATTATCCGGCATATCTGAATCTGCCCAGGGAAGCATGCGCTTGGTAAAAGACCGGGAAATAGAAGGGCTGGCTAAACGGTTTAACCAGGTCGATGTTTTTCCATCCGCATCAAGAGTTCCTTTGAAATCAGCCATCGCAGCAGGGCGGTACATGTCATGACGGATGTCATTTTCGCGTGTCCAGACTAGTTTGACGGGTTGGCCGCGTAATTCCTTGGCAATAGTGACGGCCATGACCACGAGATCAACTTCGACACGACGACCAAATCCGCCGCCAAGATAAGTGGTATTTACCTTAACATTCTCCGAAGGAACATCTGCCGTTTTTTCGGCAAACCATGCGGCCAGAGTGGGGGCCTGGTTCGGAAGCCAAACCTCAACGTCATTCTCACCAACTTGTGCTGTGCAGTTCATCGGTTCCATACAGGCATGGGCAAGGAATGGGGCCTTGTAGCGTGCGGATATAACGTTGTCGCTTGCTTCAATAGCGTCTCTGGCATCGCCCTCGTCTGCATAAGACCGCCCATCTTCTCCTTCGAGAACTTTTTCATAAAGAGCAAAAATACTATCCGTAGAAAGGTTGGCATTTTCTCCTTCATCAAAGGTTACGGGTAAAGCCTCTACCGCTTTTTTAGCGCGCCAAAAGCTATCGGCTATAACGGCTACACCTGTTTCAAATCGGACAGCCTTGATAAATCCTGGCATGCCTTTAACCGCATTTTCATCCCACGATGCAACGGTGCCCCCAAATACGGGGCAAAGTTTTACTGCGGCATACGCCATGTTTGGCAGGGAGACATCCACACCAAACCCGGCGCTACCGTCCACTTTTAACGGTATATCGAGCCGCTTTTGACTAGTGCCGATCAACTGGCGCTGAGTTTCCGGTTTTAGCGCTATCTCGTCAGTGATTTCAATTAAGGATGCCTGCTCAACCAACTCGCCATATGTCGCAGATTTTCCAGAACCGGAATGTTCGACGACACCCATTTTGGCAGTACAGTCGGAGGCTGAGACACTCCAGCGTTCCGCAGCGGCTCTGATAAGCATCTCTCGTGCAACAGCACCTGCTTTTTGCATAGGTTCCCAGGAATTTCGAACACTGGTACTGCCGCCGGTTGCTTGTATGCCAAGTGCTCCTGCGACCTGTTGCATGCCCCATGCACCAACAGTGTCTTCTCTCTTGTGATGTCCATCTGAGTAGGGAAGGGTATCCATAAACATTGTTGAGTTGGCATAAACCGGATCAACAGGGGCCGGTTCAGCTTTTACCTTAGCAAAGTCTACATTCAATTCTTCAGCGACAAGCATACTGAGGGATGTATAGACACCTTGTCCCATTTCCACTTGTGAAACCGCGACTGTAATATTGCCATCGGTATCAATTTTCAGCCAAGCATTGAGAGCAAATTCACCTTTTTTGGCCGTTGCTGAGAGAGCCTTGTTTTCCGGTGTGTCATCGCTAAATCCATAACCGATAGCGAGGCCACCGCCAACCAGGCCGCCAGCAATCAGGAATTTACGGCGTGTGAGTTTCATTTTAGCCATTTTACGCCTCCGCCTTGCTTTTTGCTGCTCTGTGGATTGCCTTGCGAATACGGGGATAGCTGCCACAACGACAGATATTTGTTATCGCTTCATCTATTTCAGAGTCATTTGGATCAGGGTTTTCCTGCAGTAAAGCAGTCGCCGCCATAATCATTCCAGATTGACAATACCCACATTGTGGGACTTGTTCCGCAATCCATGCTTCCTGTACGACTGTTAGTTTGTTGACGCCCAAGCCTTCAATCGTCGTTATATTTTTTCCGACCGCATCGCTGACAGGAAAAGAACAAGACCGAACCGGCTCTCCATCGACATGTACGGTGCAAGCGCCACAAGCGGCAACGCCACATCCGAACTTGGTGCCCGTCAGTTTGACTGTATCACGAAGGACCCATAGAAGAGGGGTATCATCTTCCACGTCCACATTTTTGGTTTGACCATTAATTGTTAAATTTAGCACCATTTCTCCATCCCTGCCCATAAATGACCGCTGGTCATAATATGTGTGACTATGATATGCGTTGTCAATAGGTGTTAGGCTAGACCGGATTGGACCTTTCATTTTCTATAGATTCAGTAGATATTGCTCAAAATTCCGAGGACCTCGTATGCAGGTATTAGCTATATGAACGAAATCATAGTGAAACGCGCGACAAGTGATCGCCAAAAAGAAGCAAGAAAAGAAGCGATCTTAAGTGGCGCGCGCGATCTCTTTACTGAAGCTGGTTTTTTTGATGTCAGTATGGCGACAATCGCAAAACAATCAGGATTGGCTAAAGGTACTGTCTACTTGTATTTTAAAACCAAGGAAGAAATTTTTCTGGCTTTATCCACCGAAGAAATCGAAGCTTGGTTGGATGACTTTGATAAGCGGTTATCGGCAGTGAGCGGTGCGCTTGATATTGGTGAATTTCTGGAGATATTGCAGAAGAGCCTTGAAGGTCGAAATGCCATGCAACGGCTCATGTCTCTCCTTCATCTTGTGCTTGAAAAAAACATTACTTATGACGAAGCTTTCGCTTTTAAGAAAAATTTGATCCGTCGTTCGACACATACCGGAAGCCTGATTGAATTTGCGCTTCCTTTCTTGGAGAACGGACAAGGAATTTCGTTCCTGACCTCTCTTCATTGTCTCGTTGTTGGTTGGGTTCAAATGTCTGATCATTCTCCTATCCTTAAAAAAGTGCTGGAACACCCCGAGATGGCACCTTTCAGGTTTGATTTTAAGGAAAATCTATTCGGCTCACTTTCCTTGTTGCTGGAAGGGTTGAAGGCGACTGCAAATAAAACGCTAGGCAGGTAGCATTTTCATCAACGATATTATTTTATTTTGAATTATTGTTGCACAGGCGATAATGGTTACTGAAAATTAACCACTCAGACCTAAATTTCCCTATGAATTCAAGTTTTAACGTCTAGGTCATTTAAAACAACAAGCACCTAGCGGCGACTTTTCAAGGGAGGGAAAACGTGAGAACGTTTGAAAGTGAAACAGAAACGCTGACGTCTGGATATGGAAACAGTGGTGGTGCGGGACAAAAAGATGTTGAAGGTGCAAGAGCCCACCTTAATGTTGTTTTCCAAAAAATTGAAGGCATAGACTCTCACACTCAAAGCATGTCGAAATCTGTTGATCAGGTTCGGGAATCCACAGAAAAATTGACCGAAAATCGGCATGCTGCAACAGAAAGTGCTGAAAATGCGCAAGCATCGGCTGCCCGCAGTCGTCAGGTTATGGGCGAATCCGCTCAGAGTATGGAAGATATTGCGACCGCTGTTGGACAGGCCACTGAAAGTGTGAGCGCTTTGACCGAAGCCTCAAAGCAGATCGCCGGGATGGTTCAGTCAATTCAAGATATCGCCTCTCATACCAATTTGTTGGCTCTTAACGCGACAATTGAAGCGGCTCGGGCTGGTGATGCCGGAAAAGGCTTCGCCGTAGTGGCCGGTGAAGTGAAAAGCCTGTCGACACAAACAGCAAAGGCCACCGATGACATTCGCAAGCGGATTAGCCGTCTGACTGAAGAAATCAATATAATTATCAAATCGATGGAAAATGGGACATCCGCTGTCGAAAAAGGCCGTTCTACGATGAAGACAACTGTCGACTCCATGGACGATCTGATTGATTCAATCGGGACTACTGCGCAGATAATGCAAACAAATACATCCCTTGCAGATCAGCAAACCGGCGCATTGAATTCAATCTCTTCAGAACTCTCTGGAATTCAGTCGGAATCTAGTGACACACGGAAAGCTGCTGAAGACGCAGTTCGAAAAATTGAGAGTATAAGACACGGATAATCCGTGTTTGTTTGACAGAATAAAGCGATCAGGACCACAAACTGATCGCTTTTTTTTATGCGTTGCTCAGCAAGTCCAGAAAAGCAGGGCCGTATTTTTCCTTTTTCCGGGCACCAACTCCCTGAAGTTCTCCAAAAGCTGAGAGAGTTGTTGGTTTCAGTTTCACCATCTCCAGCAGAGTTTTGTCATGAAAAATCACATAAGGCGGAATGCTTTGCGATTTGGCCATCTCCAGTCGGGCGGATTTCAAGAGGTCAAACAGAGTAGTGTCCTCCGGATTATCAAAGGTGATCTGGTTTCTACTCCGCTCTGTTTTTTGTGCTTTTTGATATTTGCGTACTGACAGTTTTTCTTCGCCTCGCAGAAGAGGGCGGCATAGCTCATTCAAACAAAGGCTGCCATATCCTTCAGAATCTACTGAAATAAAATTGAGCGACAACAACTGCCGGATCAGGGATTGCCAATCAGCGCGATTGAGAAAGGTTCCTTTTCCATAGACTGGTAATTTGTCATGACCAGCATTTCTGACTTTGTCGGTATCAGCGCCCAGAAGGATATCGACGATATGCCCGCTGCCGTATAACTGTCCTGATCTATAAATACAGGAAAGGGCAAGTTGGGCCGCTTCTGTACCATCAATAAGTTCAGGTGGGTTAAGGCAATTGTCACAATTTCCACAACTCTCTTCTCTTTCTTCTCCAAAATAATTGAGAAGAACCTTGCGCCGACATTGAAGGGCTTCGCAATAAACAAGCAAGGCAGAAAATTTTTGATGTTCAATACGCTGTTGCTGTTCTGATGAGCCGCCTCCCAACAATTGTCGAATTTTGACAATATCTTGGTGCCCATAGGTGAGCCAAGCCGTTGCCGGAAGCCCATCTCGGCCAGCGCGACCGGTTTCCTGATAATATGCCTCAAGATTTTTTGGAAGATCCAGATGGGCAACAAATCGGACATCGGGTTTGTCGATACCCATTCCAAAGGCAATGGTCGCCACCATGATAATACCTTCTTCTCGAATGAAACGTTTCTGATTAGCGGCACGTATTTGTGAGGGAAGTCCGGCATGATAGGGAAGAGCTTTATGGCCTTCTGACGCAAGTTTTTCAGCAACTGCTTCAACCCTTTTTCTGGAAAGACAATAGACTATTCCAGAGTCATTCGGATGCTCAGTTTTAATAAAGGTGAGAAGTTGAGCCGTTGCATTTTTCTTGCCAGTGAGGTGGTAGCTTATATTCGGCCTGTCAAAGCTCGCCTTAAAAATCTGACCATATTGGAGATTTAGACGCTCGGTAATATCCCGCTCTGTCGGGGCGTCTGCCGTTGCGGTTAAGGCAAGCCTTGGAACATTCGGAAATTCCTCATGGAGGATAGATAGGCGAAGGTATTCCGGTCTGAAATCGTGCCCCCATTGAGAAACGCAATGGGCTTCATCAATCGCAAATAGCGAGATTTGAAAGTTCGAAAGGTAACTCAGAAAACCCTGTGCAAACAGTCTTTCAGGCGCAATATAGAGGAATTTTAAAGTCCCGGCTTCGAGTTTCCTGCGGATCAGGGTTTGTTCATCGAGGGAATGCGAAGAATTTAATGCCGCCGCCTCGATCCCAAGCTCAACAAGGGCCTCCACCTGATTTTGCATAAGTGCAATAAGCGGGGAAATAACAACGCAGACGCCTTCCATGCACAATGCGGGGACTTGATAACACAGCGATTTCCCGCCGCCGGTTGGCATGAGGACTAAGGCATCTCTTTTGGCAAGAACATGCTCAATAATTTCTGCTTGCTGGCCCCGAAATTGAGGATAGCCAAAAACATTGTTTAGAATATGGGACGGATCACGCGACATAAGCCCTTTATACAGGTCGTCGATAAGAGTGCAATCGCCTTGGTCCTCTTTAGCCTTTTTGTTGTAATTTTTCCTTTAGTGTATGAATTTCAAGAACTGCATCGGCCAGCAGGCTTCTAAGCCGACTATTTTCTTCGTCAGCCTGCTGCAGGCGCTTCATATCCAGCGTTTCGGATATCTGTACTTTCTTTTTCCAACGGTACAGGGTTGCCTTGGAAATTCCATATTTCTCAATAGCTGTTTCTACAGACAACCCATTGTCCAGCTCCTTAAGGATCATGGCGATCTCCTTGCTTGTATGGTGTTTGCGTTCCATGAGAGTGAACAACCTCAATTCAGTTCGATCGCTAATTCATTTGATCTCGCTCCTTGATTAATTTCTCACGAGCAGATCTCAATATTACGTCTATTTTCCCATTTCACTGACAACGGCTTGCAGCGCTGCGAGGTTTTCGGTGATCGCACTGCCAACAATGAGCTCCTGCGATGCACGAGCCGCCGCGGCTGGATCACTGGTCAATAATTGACGAGATGCAGCCAGCGTGATGGCGTTGTGAATGGAATAACTATGTTGTTGTTGAGCAATTGTATTTTGCAATGCCAGACCAATACTGTGAGCCATTTGTTGATAAAGCATTGCCATCGCTTCAGCAGGCGCTTCACCGACAACCTTCATACTTGTTTGGGCGACAGCATCCGTAATTTGGCTATTTACGTATGTTTCTTCAGTCATTCCCGGACTCCTGAATGTGAATGAAAGGGACTGGCATCATTGCGATCAATTGGTTATTCGCTTTTCATATTTTCAGCGCGCTTGGTCTCGGCCATTGCAGGTTGCTGCAAGATAATTGGCTGCAACGTCTGAACAACATTTCTTGATCCGGGTTGTTGCAAAATAACCTCAACATTTTTCGATATGCTAGCCAGATTCAAGGTGTTGATGTGTTGTTGATTTGAAACAGCATTTTGCAGTGCTGTACCGGTGGATTGAGCAAAAGTTTGATAAAGTGCTCCCATGGAATGAGCGGGCGCTAATCCCGTTGCGATCAAATTGGACTGGGTGATGGCATCTGTTATTTGTCTGTTTACAGTTTTCACTTCTTTCTCACTCTCTTCCTTGGTCATGGCTGTTTCCAATTCCTAATTCTGTTAAAATCTGAATCTCACGGTAATGACGGTGACAAAGCGAGAGATGTGAGATTCAGGTTATGTACAGACTTTAAACAAGCTGCTGTTTCAATTATCCGTTGAAGGCAGGCGCGGGTTTACCATCTTTGGCGAAAGCAGACATTACGCCTTTCAATGAAGCCATGGATTGGGCAACAGGATTGCCACTCAGAATTTCTTGAGTTGCTTTACCGGTTGTCGCTGTATCCAAGGTATATAGAACTGTGACGGCGCCTGTTACGACAGCAGAGTCAATTGAGTTTTTATGCTGCTGGTTTGCCACCATATTCTGCATAGACATACCAGTACTTTGAGCAAGCATCTGGTATAACATGCCCATGGATTCTGCGGGAGCATCTCCTAGAACTTTCACATTGGACTGAGTGACGGCGTCAGTAATCTGGCTGTTCATCCAGGTATTTTCAGCCATATTGGCTCTCCTCTAAATATGTAATTACTAAACAATGTTGAAATTAGAATCCTGATGCAGCTGCCTGTAATGCGGTCAGTGATTCCGCAATTGGATTTCCGGCCAAGACTTCAGATGTTGCCTTTGCGGCGGCTGATGCGGAAAGGTTATACAAAACACTTGTTCCCTGTGTTGTCACTGCAAGATCAATTGTCGCGGCGCCTTGCTGGTTTGAAACTGCATTTTGCATACTCGCGCCAACGACCTGACCAAATACCTGATAGGTATTGGCCATGGAAACAGCGGGAGATTCTGCAAGATTAGTGACGTTTGCTTGTGTAATTGAATCGGTAATTTGTGAATTTACCGGGGTATCACCTGGCATAATATTCTCTCCTAAAATGGACTGGTTCGGATTGAAATCAGAATATTCCTATTTTCCGGGTCACTCTGAATTCTCGGTTTTGGCGGCTTTCAGCTCATTGATAATCGCCTGTAATGTCGAAAGAATTTCAGCATTTGAATTTTCCGTGAGGGCATCCTTAACTGAACTGGCATCTGCAGCGCCATCAAGGTTGAACAGCAAACTGATCCCTTGCGAAACTATTGCGGAGTCAATCGTGTTCATGTTTTGCTGATTTGCGACAGCATTTTGCATGGAGACACCGACAGATTGCGCCAGCATTTGGTACGCTGTAGCCATTGACTGGGCTGGTGCATTACCAAGCACAGTCACATTGGATTGCGTCACGGCATCCGTTATTTGACTGTTTACTGGTGTATCATTAACCATACGGCTATTCTCCATGCGTCAGGATGAAAGTGGGGTGCAAATTGTTCTCACTCGACAGCGAAAAGACGTGCCCTTTTGAGAAACTGTGACAAAAAAATGGGAATTTCTTTTTTTGAGGTGCGAATACTCTCATTCTGATATAACAATGCTCTGTTTTTATATTCTTTTAAAAACAATAAGTTAGATGTTTTTGGTTTTTGAAAAAGTCAGGCGAAAATGATTGCGACCAGCGAACAAGATGTAAATGGCTTGAAAGAAATTGGAAAGATCATTCGAATTATCCTCGATGATGTCGAAGCCAGGGTGCGCCCCGGTATTACAACGTTGGAACTTGACGAAAGAGTTGGCGTCTTGCTCGCTCAACATAATGCGAGGTCAGCGCCAAAGCTCGCGTATGATTTTCCGGGATATAGCTGCATCAGCGTTGGAAATGAGGCCGCCCATGGTATTCCTGGACCGCGAATATTGCGAGAAGGGCAACTGGTCAATATAGACGTGTCGGCGGAGAAAAATGGTTATTGGGCAGATTCCGGTCGATCAATTCCAGTTGGTAAAGTCAAAGATCATTTGGCAGATCTCTGCAGAACAACAAAAATGGCACTTGAAGCTGGTATTCAAGCTGCGAAAGCAGGTTTTCCGGTCAATTCAATTGGACGCGCAGTAGAAGCCGTTGCCAAGAAAAAAGGGTATCAAATTATTGATGGATTAGTCGGCCACGGTGTTGGGCGAAATATTCACGAACCGCCGGAAGTGCATAATCGATATCTTCCGAGTGGACGGGAAATATTGGAGGAAGGATTGGTTATTACAATCGAACCCTTCCTGACCAAGGGGCGCGGCAATTATCGAGAAGCAGATGATGGTTGGACGTTGCTCACCTGGGATGGTTCTCCATCCGCACAATATGAACATACGATGATAATTACCAAAGAAAGCCCGATTATTATCACTTAGGATTTGGGTCCAAATTAGCCGCCCATTTTTTTAACAATGCTGTCCATTGCGACAGCCGTCGCGGCAATGGCGTCGGCCGTAATTCCCGCAATGTCCTGACTTGTCTGGGCCGTTAATGCTGTTGCGCCGGCGTTGGTTACTGAGTTTAAACCGGTAATTGAAGTCTGGATTTGGGAATTTAACGCCTGACTGATCGCTGCCGTTTGCGCATTATAGGCTTCACCAATTGTTGTTTTTTGAGAGCTTATTACAAGAGCTTCAGCATTCTTCAAAGCCGTTAATGCAGCACCATTTGCGGTGCTAACACTATTGAGGAGGTTGGAGTTTATTGTCGCATTCTCAATAGCAAGCACAGAGGAATTTACAACTGCACTTTGGAGAATTCCAAAGGCAAATGAAGCAGAATCTTTTACATCTCCCATTTCAGCGGGAGGCGAGGATGGTTTACCGGTATTTGGTTTTTTATCTGACATAAGAATGCTCCCAAATAGGAAAATGGAACGAAATTCAATGCGTTGAAATTAGGGCACCCAAGTCACCCTTCTTGCTTGGTTTCACCGCTGTCATCATTTTCCGAAGTCTTGTTAGCATCCTCTTTCTTCGCGCCAGCAGCATCACCTTCTTCCGTTGGTGGGTTTTGTCCTGAAGAAATTGACATCATTTGCTGCCAATATTTTAGACGGTCATTCATTGTAATGTTATCAACCTGCCGTGTCAGGCCTTCCCACAATAGGTTCCCAGTTCCAGCGGCGAGGGCAGCGGATCCTAAAATATTGAGATGCTGTTGACTGGTAACTGAATTTTGAGCCCCGACACCCGCTGCATGTGACATAGCAACATACATGGAAGCCATTGCACTGGAAGGTGCGCTCCCCAAAACAAGCTGATTAAGTGCAACAACAGATTCGGTTATAGCATTCGTAGATTTATTACTTGCATTATCGGCCATTATTATTTCCATATTTAAATAGTGTATGAATTAATATTAAGTGAGTACATAATTATATATTTCAATACTAAGTTAATATTTGAATTTATTAGGTTAATATTGTGTGTTTATTTGATTAATCACAAAAAACAACTAATAGGATAAAATAATTTTTTAAAACACTTTAAAAGGGAAAAATACAACCTAAATCCACTAAGCAATTATTTTAATCGCCTTTAAGGAGAAATATTCTCTTTTTAGTTGCTGATGATGAATTAAATGGAGGATTAGGTTGTGTCCAAATCTACAGATCAACGCCTTTCAACGGTGGAAAAACATGACGTGGTCCCTGTAAATAAAGGAGGTAAGCCGAATATCGGTGGTTCCTTAATAGTTCGGCCTGTATTGGTCAATGCGTCAGCAAAAGAAAACCCCGCTTATTCGGAACATGATGCCGGGTCGTTGATTGATCCTTGTTTCTGGACAGCGTGGAATAGTCACCGCGAATATCTGCGTCGGTTAAGTTATGTTTGGATGAATGTAAGTTCTGCAGACGCAGAAGATGCTTTGAGCGCCGCGACCATACGGGCTTTTGAAAAATATGGCGCGCATGCCTCCCAAATAAGTAATGAGCGGGCATGGTTCGCACGGCTTCTTCACAATATCTGCATTGACATACATCGATCCAATAAACGCCGGTTTAATCTAAGCGAAAAGGTGAAAGAAGTTGTTTCGATCGATATCAGCGAAAGTGAAAACGTAGATGTAACGCCTGAGGCGGAACTGTTAAATTCAGAACTTGGAAATACCCTTGTTCGGGCAATCAGAGATTTGCCAGACAAATTGCAGGAACCTCTGATCATGCGACTTGTAAAAGGAGAGGAATATGACTTTATTGCCATGTCACTCGATATCTCAAATGACAATGCAAGAAAACGAGTTCAGCAAGCGCGGGCCATATTGAGAAAAAAATTGGCTTTTTTGAAGGATTAA
>PJEL010004206.1_pt1 | contig 12016 bp, 7 predicted proteins | sample 1853271 | NCBI WGS metagenome assembly PJEL01 (sample SAMN08108733, study PRJNA415343) | Invertebrate metagenome, whole genome shotgun sequencing project. | host: Globobulimina | place: Sweden: Gullmar Fjord | collected 2015-08 | reverse complement strand
ACTTATCAAGAATACTTACCACCTCTTTGGGAGTTAGGTTTGATGTATTGTTTTTTACAGTATTCATGTTCTGCATATTTTGTTTTTTACTTTTAAAAATACTTTTTATAAGATCCATTATAAATAATTCAAGACTGTTGCCCTTTTGTTATAAAATACTTTTTTATCAAATCTAGGCCTATTTTTATCGACAAAAGACGGTTTATTCAATCCCCCAAATTTTAATCCAAGAACAGATTACAAATCTGCGATATCTAAATTATGCCAATTATCATCGTCTTTTTGTCATCTTGAGTGTAGCGAAAGATCTAAAAGCTAACAATATAAACCATTGAAATTTTATACATAATGTTACAATCTAACTACTATACTAATCACCAATGAAGAACTTTCCAAATGCTTGGAAGAAAGTATCATAAATGACGATTTGTCTAGTAACTTCAAATGCCTTTGGTATAGATCCTTCACTTTCGTTCAGGATGACAAGCTTTTTTTCAATATCATGCAATTTACACTAATTATTTAACTTGAGAAAAAAAAGTTTTTCAAATGTTAAAATTAGCGTTTATCGAGTTGTTATAGCACCTATTTAACAAGACTCGCGTAACGCTAGTTATTTAATGCCCCATTTTATAGGGTTATCGCATATTTTTTTATGTAAAGCAATATCCAACACCTCATCTACAGTATTTACATATTTAAACGTCACATTCTTTAAATACTCGGCTTTTATCTCTTTTACATCTTTCTCGTTTCTTTTGCTCAATATAATTTTGTTAATACCAGCTCTTTTTGCAGCCAGTACCTTCTCTTTTACTCCTCCAACAGGCGAAACCTGTCCTCTAAGGGTGAGTTCTCCAGACATAGACATTTTGTCTACTATGCTTCTTTGAGTATATAGAGAAGCCAAAGCTGTAAAAAGAGCGATACCCGCAGAAGGACCATCTTTTGGGGTTGCTCCATCTGGAACATGTATATGAAGGTCGTACTTTTCGAAAAGCTTATAATTTATTTTCAGGTCTTTATACTTGCTTTTCAAATAAGACATTGCCGCCATAGCAGATTCTTTCATTACATCTCCGAGCTGACCAGATAATATTATTTCTCCTTTTCCTTTTACCGCTGTAGATTCTATAAAAAGAATTTCACCTCCAAAAGGAGTGTATGCTAGACCTGTAGCAATTCCTGGCTTTAAATGTTTCTCATACATTTCTATATCATAAATTTCTGGTCCCAACAAATTTACTATATCGTTTTTGTTAAGATTTTTTTTATACTTTTTACCCATCACTATATTTTTTGCTATTTTTCTAGTGATAGTTGCTACCTTACGTTTTAATTCCCTTACTCCAGATTCACAAGTATAGCTAGTTATCAGTTTTTCTATTGCACTGTCGTTGAGATATAAATCTTTATCCTTAAGACCATGTTCTTCTTTCTGCTTTGACAGTATATAATCTTTGGCGATAACTTTTTTTTCTTCTACACTGTAACCTCCAATATTTATAACTTCCATCCTATCTCTTAGTGGAGGCGATACATTATCTAGATAATTTGCTGTAGCAATAAACATGACCTTGGATAAGTCGTATGGAATTTCGACATAATTATCTACAAAAGCATGGTTTTGCTCTGGATCTAATACTTCTAGCAATGCTGCTTCTGGTGATCCCTTCCTATCGCTTATCTTATCTACTTCGTCGAGCATAAATATAGGATTAGAAGATTCTGCAGCTTTTATATTGGTTAAGATTTTTCCAGGCATAGCACCTATGTATGTTTTTCTATGCCCCCTAATCTCTGCCTCATCGCTTATTGCTCCCAAAGAAATTTTAGTATATTTTCTATTTAGAGACTCTGCAATAGATTTTCCCAAAGAGGTTTTTCCTACCCCAGGAGGACCACACAGACATAGTATAGGGCTTTTCTTTGTTGTACCTTTTAATTTCATCACAGCCAAAAACTCTAAAACTCTATCTTTTACTTTGTCCATGCCATAATGTCGATTATTAAGTATATCTTTTGTCTTGCCAAAATCTATATTATCTTGCGTAGTGTTATCCCAGGGTAAGCTTACAAGGAAGTCTGCTTGGTTTAGATTGACAGAGAAATCGGGGCTACTAGAAGGCGTCCTTTTTATCTTTTTCATGACACCTTCAAAATGAGATTTTGCTCTAACAGACCATTTTTTATCCTTAGCTTTCTTTTCTATCAAAGATATTTCTGATATTTCGGGAGATTCTATTTCTTTTTGTAGAGCTTCTATTTCATGTCTTATGTAGGTCTCTTTCTGCTGATTTAGTATCGTTTTATTTACTTTGGATCTTACATTACGACGCAAATCCCATAAATCTAAATCTGACACTACAAGATCTAAAGCTTGTTCGAGCTTCTTTTTAATGCTCTTTTCCTCCAAAATTTTTTGTTTTTGATCAAGAGTTGCAGAAGATATGGATGCTGCAAAATATGATAAAAGTATAGAAGAAAGATTATCTTGTAAAAGATCTTCTCCATGGGTTGGAAAATCTGGATCTTTACGTAAGAGTTGCAAAGTAAAAACTTTTAGAGAGTGTTTCATCTCTTTAGATTCTTTATCGGCAGGATCTTTTGTGTTTTCTTGTATGTTTTCGCTATCTACCGATATACATCCAGGTATGTGCTCACCCAATACCTTGTTTACCTTAAATTTGCCAAAACCACGTAAAACAATATGAATTTTTGCTTCCTTATCTACATTTATTGTACGAACATCTAAAATCTGACATTTTGTACCATATAAGTATATATCTTTCTTTTTTACAACACTCTGCATTGTATTACTTTTTTTTAATATTACACCTACAGGATGTTTTTGCTCATAAAACTTCTTAAGAATCTTTATCTGATCTTTTTGAAATATGTCTAAAGTGAGATGCATCATTAGACCTGGAAATATTATGCGGTCATCTGTTACCAACACAAAAGATACTTTTTCTTTGTTTTTTAATTCTATTTTTTTCAATTTTCTCGATTTTATATACTAACTCTTCGTTCAATATGACAAAGTGAATATCATCCACATTTCTGGTCGTAGTTTGTAACCATATAGTTACCCACAAATCAATAATTGCCATTTTTAGTCTAAAAATCAACACCCTTCTTTTTGATAAAACTACCCTATCAAGCAAATTTCGGCTATTGATATTCCATAAGCAAACTTATGGGTAACTATATGGCTTGTAACTACGACCTCTAATTAGATTTTCTATTAGTCTCAGCGATGACGCTAAGACCAGGTGAGGATTATAACTGCGACCCCTATTGTGGTCTCAACGATAGACGCTAAGAACAGGTCAAGGTACAGATTATAATTCTCTGCGCCATTTTAACATTATATACCCAAAGGGTATCATTTTGAATAAACATAACATTGATAATCAGGCAGTTACGTATCATTTTAACTTCATTTTCAAAGGTGATCAGTATATAAATACTCTCCACCTCTGACGTATAGAAGCAGCGACAATTTAATAAATTTTAATCTTTTTTAGACCAACTCTGCAATATTTTTGAATAGATTAAATATCCTGCACATTTTGAGTCTATACCCAAAGGGTATCATTTTGAATAAACATAACATTGATAATCAGGCAGTTACGCATTATTTTAACTTCATTTTCAAATGTTATCAGTATATCTTCTCCTAACAAATTCTGTATGTTATTTTATGCAGTGAAAAATCTTCCATAAAATTTATGTGCAACAATTATGCCAAGTATATAACTCGAATTACGCACCCAAGAAAAAAGTACTCAATAGAGTGAATCCCACTTTCAGAGGATATGGGACATCTTTAAAAATCAATACATTAAATTACCTATTCGATTTAAAACAAATAGCAAAATCGATATAATAAACTATTGATAATTATTAATAAAATTTTCACATCCTTTTAAATTTCCATTAAACGACATAAATGTATATTTTGCCCCAAGAGTTATAATCTTTAAAATATTCACAAAAATAACAATATAAATATATCATAAAAACTTGTATTTCAGGGCAAAAAATCAGTACTCAAAATTTGGATTCTTTGGGTATAGTGGCATTTCTTTGGGTTTAATGTAAAAGTAATTTGCTCATTTTGAAACCAATAGTATAATTCCATTCTTTATTAAATTATTTTTTAATAACATTAATTTAAGTAATTCTAGGCTAAATTTATTATTATCCATTTTAGACAATATAGTACAAAGGTTTAATTAGATAAATTAAAGAAAAAGTAAAAGAAGCTTTAGGAATCTAAAATATTTTAAATTAGTGACAACGGTAAAAAAAGAAGAAAGGACAAAAAAAGGCATTAAAGAAATTATATACAAATTAAACTGGGAATTAAAATTAAATAAAAGTGCTATACCCAAAGGGTATCATTTTGAATAAACATAACATTGATAATCAGGCAGTTACGCATTATTTTAACTTCATTTTTAAAGGTTATACCCAAAGGGTATCATTTTGAATAAACATAACATTGATAATCAGGCAGTTACGCATTATTTTAACTTCATTTTTAAAGGTTATAAGTATGTGATTAAAAAAGTTACTTATCTTCAATATACTTATTTATAGATATTTTTTGGTAAACACTCCTCTACAAAGGCTTTGACAGTAAAAAAGCCAATATCCCCATCTCCCTGTCTGCGTACAGAAATTTTGTTTTCTTGTTGTTCTTTTTCGCCTATTACAAGCATAAAAGGCACTTTAGATACTTCGGCATCTCTAATTTTTCTGCCTACCTTTTCATCTCTAGTATCTACAAAGCACCTTATATTTTGAGATTTTAATTTTTTGCAAACATCATTAGCATATTCGCCAAATTTGTGAGAGATAGGTAATATAGCAACCTGTTCTGGCGCTAACCAGAAAGGGAGCTTGCCCGCAGTATGCTCCAACAGTATTGCTATAAAGCGCTCTAAAGATCCAAAAGGAGCTCTGTGAATCATAACAGGTCTACATTTTTTATTATTCTCATCTACATATTCCAAATCAAATCTTTGAGGTAGCTGATAATCTAGCTGAACAGTACCCAGTTGCCATTGTCTGTTTAAGCTATCTCTCACCATAAAATCCAGCTTGGGGCCATAAAAAGCTGCTTCTCCTTCTATTTCTATGGTTTCTAAATCTTTTTCTTGTGCTGCCTCTCTGATAGCCTTTTCTGCAATATCCCAATTTTGTGTGTTTCCAATATATTTATTAAGATTTTGTGGATCCCTAAGAGAAATTTGAGCCAGGTATTTATTAAATCCCAGATAGTCTAAGACATAAAGTACGAGATCTATAACTTTTTTAAATTCTTCCTTCACCTGATTTTGCGTACAAAATATATGGGCATCGTCTTGAGTAAAACATCTTGTTCGTGCAATACCATGCACTTCGCCGTGCTGCTCATAACGATATACTGTACCAAACTCGGCAAACCTTAATGGTAACTCCTTGTACGAATGTGGACTACTTTTATAAATTTCACAATGATGAGGGCAATTCATAGGTTTGAGTAAAAATTCTTCGCCCTCGTGAGGTGTTTTAATAGGTTGAAATGCATCTTCTCCATATTTTTCATAATGCCCAGAGGTAACATACAAATCCTTGTGCCCTATATGTGGAGTAACAACAGGCATATATCCAGCTTCTACCTGTGCTTTACGCAAAAAATTTTCTAGCTGCTCACGTACTATAGTTCCCCGTGGTAACCAAAGAGGAAGCCCTATGCCAACTTTTTGAGAAAAAGTAAAGAGATTCAACTCCTTGCCAATCTTCCTATGATCTCTTTTTTTTGCCTCTTCCAAAAGAGTAAGATATTCATCTAAATATTTCTGTTTTGGAAAAGATATGCCATAAATACGCGTTAACTGCTTTTTTGTAACATCCCCCCTCCAGTACGCTCCAGCAATGCTTAAAAGTTTAACTGCTTTAATATAGCTAGTATCTGGGATATGACCTCCCCTACAAAGATCTGTGAAGTTACCATGTTCGTAAAAGGTTATTTGTCCATCTTCTAAACCTTGTATAAGATCTACTTTGTAATGGTCTTTCTTTTTTTTAAAGTATTCTAAAGCTTCTTTCTTACTTACACATTTACGTTTATAGTCACTTTTTTGACGAGCAAGTTCGAGCATCTTCTTTTCTATTTTTTGTAAATGAGAGGCATCGAACTCTGTATCTCCAAAGTCTACATCATAATAAAACCCATTCTCTATAGGAGGACCGATACCAAATTTTATATCTGTATATAAAGATTCTATAGCTTCTGCTAGCAGGTGGGCAGAAGAATGCCAAAAAGCATATTTTCCTCCAGAATCATCCCAAGTTAGGAACTTTATTTTTGCGTCTGTAAGGATAGGTCTTGTAGCATCATATAAATTGTCGGATGGGAGGCCCTGCCTCCTTTTATTAACAGACAGTGATTCATTAATTTTAGAGTTATTTTCATCTATAGAAGCCTCTAGAGAAATAGAAAGCACCTTTTTTGCTAGCATAGGACTTATTTCTTTTGCTATAGATATTCCTTCTATACCTTTATGGAATTGTTTTACTGCTCCGTCTGGAAAAGTTATGTTAATAGTATTTTGCATATCATTAATTATCATTTTTTATATTTATACCAACATTTATCGAGCTGTTATAGTGATTGTTTATTTAATAAATCTCGCACGATGTGAGTTATTAATTCGGAAATCTGCACTAATTTACAAAATATTATTTACCTTTGTGAAAAGTATTGGTATACTTAAGTGGTGTCCTTTTGAATAAACATGACATTGATATATACCAAAGGTATTTGAAGTTACTAATCAAATCGTCCTTTATGATACCTTCTTCCAAACATTTGGGGAATTCTTCTTTGGTGGCGAGTATAATGGGGCAGTTACGTATCATTTTAACTTCATTTTCAAAGGTGATCAATATATAAGCAATTTGTCATGCTAAATTTTGCAAAAAAAAACTAACTCAAAATGATAAAAAAAGATATTATAAAATCTATAAGTTTAAATACAGGGGTACATGGAGAAAAAACTTCTGTTGTGATAGAGTCTTTTTGTAAAACTGTTATCGATGCTTTAAAAGAGGGAGAGAGGATTGATATTAGAGGTTTTGGTTCTTTTTACTTAAAAAAGCGCAAAGCTAAGGTAGCTAGAAACATAAATACCAATACAGCCTTATTTTTGGAAGAAAAGATGGTCCCAGTATTTAAGCCTTCGAAAAATTTTATTGATAGTGTGGAAGAAAGTCTTAAATTGGTAGAGGAATAAATGATATACCCAAAGGGTATGATTTTGAATAAACATAACATTGATAATCAGGCAGTTACGTATCATTTTAACTTCATTTTTAATGGTAATGAGTATAAATTAAACTAATAACGCAATCTGAACTGTTTCCATCCAAACTTTGACTGTATATGGAAGCTCTGCTTTACTATTCATTACTAAAGATAATGTGAATTATAATGAGTATAGATATACCCAAAGGGTATGATTTTGAATAAACATAACATTGATAATCAGGCAGTTACGCATTATTTTAACTTCATTTCTAAAGGTTATCAGTATATATGTCAAGAGTTAGTTAATGACTTTGCAGTAGTGTAACTCATTCCAAATGAAAATCCCCCCAAAAGCTTGTATATACTAATCAGAAATAAAAATGATTATAGAAAACATCAATTAGGTGACAATTCGTTACTTTCAAGCAATAATAATGTTAACTTGAATTTCGATGAGTATAAAACTATCATAAACAATGATTTGTTTTATAATTTTATATAACTTCGCTGTAGCATGTCATATTGTCAATTTTATTTTATACATAATGTGTTTTTTTTCTTTGGCATAAAATATGATTCAATTCATAGGTGTAACGAGTGATACAGCTTTTTAAATGTGAAATTAGCGTTTATCGATCTGTTATATATTCATTATCATTAAAAATGAAGTTTACATAACGTAAGTAATTAACAGGACTTACGAAAAAAGCTTCTTAAATGTTAAAGTCAACGATTATCGAGCTGCAATGATGCCTGTTTAACAAGACTCGCGTTATGCGAGTAATTAATTCAAAATATATTTAATATGAGTAAAGTAAATGTAAAACCTTTGGCCGACAGGGTTCTAGTAGAACCTGCGGTGTTGGATGAAAAAACTTCTGGTGGTATTATAATACCAGATACTGTAAAAGAAAAACCTCAAAAAGGAATGATAGTGGCAGTTGGGCCAGGAAAACAAGATGAAGAAATGTCTCTAAATATAGGAGATAATGTTTTATATGGTAAATATGCTGGTACAGAAATTACGATAGATGGTGTAGATTATATGATTATGCGCGAAGCAGATATATATGCTGTAGTATAGCAAAGATATACGGAATTATGATATAAATTAGCGTAACGCAAGTAATTTTAAGATTTAGTTTAGTAAATAAAAAAAATAAAAAAAATGGCAAAAAATATATTATTCAGTTCAGAAGCTATAGATAAGCTAAAAAAAGGCGTAGATACTATGGCCAACGCTGTAAAAGTAACTCTAGGCCCAAAAGGCAGAAACGTTATCTTAGATAAAAAGTTTGGACCTCCAGCAATAACAAAAGATGGAGTATCTGTTGCAAAAGAAATAGAACTTAAAGATCCTATAGAAAATATGGGTGCTCAGCTTGTAAAAGAGGTTGCTTCTAAAACAGCAGATAGCGCAGGCGACGGTACCACTACTGCTACAGTGTTGGCACAGGCTATATTCTCTAATGGAATAAAGAATGTTGCTGCTGGAGCAAATCCTATGGATCTAAAACGTGGTATAGATAAAGCTACTGCCGCTATTGTGGCTCAGCTTAGAAAGGACTCTAAAAACATGAGTGGTCAAAATGAGATTAAACAAGTAGCTACAATTTCTGCCAACAACGATATCAAAATAGGAGGTATGATTGCAGAGGCTATGGAAAAAGTAGGTAAAGATGGGGTTATCACTGTAGAAGAAGCAAAAAGTACAGATAGTGAGGTTAAAGTTGTAGAAGGTATGCAGTTCGATAGGGGTAACATCTCTCCATATTTTGTTACAAACCCAGAAAAAATGGAGACAGAACTAGAAACTCCATACATCTTGCTATGTGACAAAAAAGTATCTTCCATGAAAGAGCTGTTACCTATTTTAGAAGCTGTATCCCAAACAGGTAAACCATTATTTATAATAGCAGAAGATGTTGATGGTGAAGCTCTTGCAACACTAGTGGTAAATAAAATAAGAGGTACTATCAAGATTGCTGCAGTAAAAGCTCCTGGGTTTGGAGATAGAAGAAAAGAGATGTTAGAGGACATCGCTATACTTACTGGAGGTACGGTAATATCAGAAGAAAGAGGATATAAATTAGAAAATGCAACTATAGATTATTTGGGAACTGCCGATAAAGTTAATATTGATAAAGAAAACACTATTATCGTAGGTGGTAGTGGCAAAAAAGAAGATATAGAATCTAGAACCAGTCAGATAAAAGCGCAGATAGAAAATGTTACTTCTGACTATGATAGAGAGAAGCTGCAAGAAAGACTTGCTAAACTTTCTGGTGGGGTAGCTATACTGTATGTAGGAGCTGCTACAGAAGTAGAAATGAAAGAAAAGAAAGATAGGCTCGACGATGCCTTGGCTGCTACAAGAGCTGCAGTACAAGAAGGTGTTGTTCCTGGAGGAGGTACTGCGCTAATAAGAGCTGGAAAAGCGTTAGATTCTGTAGATACCGAAAATGCAGATGAAATTACTGGCGTAAATATTATAAGGCAAGCTATTGAATCTCCTTTTAGAATAATAGTAGCTAATGCAGGCAAAGAGCCTTCTATAATATTGCAAAAAGTGCGAGAAGGTAAAGCAGACTATGGATATAACGCTAGGGAGGATAAATATCAAAATCTATACGAAGCTGGGGTTATAGATCCAACAAAAGTTACTAGACTAGCTCTAGAAAACGCTTCTTCTATCGCTTCGCTTCTTATAACTACAGAGTGTATGATTGCAGAAGAGCCAGGAGAAAACAAACCTGCGATGCCTTCACCTGCTGGCATGGGTGGCATGGGCGGCATGGGCGGAATGATGTAGATAGCAACTTTTCTCCATAAAATATATGTTTTAGATTCTTCACTGCATTCAGGATGACATGAGTATCGGGATGACAAAATAGATGTCATTTTGAGTGTAGCGAAGAATCTAAAAGCCTAAATAATGTATAAAAACCATAATTATTTTGTTTACATAACAACAAATGGAAGTAAAAAGGTGCTATATGTATGAGTAACTAATGATTTATATTCAAGAGTACAATAACATTATGAAAACAGTAAATTGAATAAAACTTTTGCAGGTAAATATAATTGCTATTATTTAATATATCGGGAAAGGTTTAATTTTATTAAACATGCTATACCCAAAGGGTATCATTTTGAATAAACATAACATTGATAATTAGGCAGTTACGTATCATTTTAACTTCATTTTTAATGGTAATGAGTATATAGAAAGAGAAAAGGAAGAGATCCTTCACTACGTTCATGATGTCATGAATATCGGAATGATAAGATAAATGTCATTCTGAGCAAAGAGAAGAATCTAAAAGCTTAAAATATATAAGTTCAGTAAATATAAAGGGATAGATCCTCCCCTACGTTCAGGATGACAAAAAAGACAGATATTTTAACTAAAAACGAATATTAAAGAAAGAGATCCTTACCTACGTTCAGGATAACAAAAAAAACAGAATGGCAATTAAATAACCCAGGTGGCTCTAAAAAACAAGAAACTCATCTCTCAGCTACTTAAAGGAAAAAAGATAAAAAAAGGTTTTCTTATAGCATACTACACTACTATCGAGTATCAGGGTGTAGACAATGCCGCAATAAAAAAAAATTTACTTTCAGATAAACAACATAGATCTTTATTTATTGTACCCAAAAGGCTTATAAAATCTGCTGTTGACCGAAATAAAATTAAAAGAAGGCTGAAAGAAGCTTTTAGAACAAACGATAATGTTTTACCATCAAATGTTTTGGTAGGATTTCGATACAACTGCAATATAATACATTTTTACCATAGTATCTCCGACACAGTAGGTAATATTATAAAACTTATCGATAATACACATATTAATAAAAATAATACAATTATACCACATTCCGCACCAAAATAAAATTTTTTCTTTTTACCTGAAAAATTGTTAAAAAGACTTCTATATTTCTTTAAGTCTAACTTAAAAATATCTTTTTAATTATATCTTTTTATACCCAAAGGGTATCATTTTGAATAAACATAACATTGATAATCAGGTAGTTACGCATTATTTTAACTTCATTTCCAAAGGTTATCAGTATATCTGTCTTTCAAAGGATATGAGGAAATCTTTGAAGATTACTATACATAATGTATTATCTAAGTATATACAAATAATAAAGCCAAAATAATTAAATACTGATAATTATTACTAAAATTCCCACTCCCGCTAAAATTGCCTTAATCAACATAGATGCATATTTTTCATCTAAAAATTATAACCTTTATAATATGTCCAAAAAATAACAATTTAAATATATCATGAAAACTTGTATGTCAGAATCAAAAATCAGTACTTAAAATTTGGATTCTTAAAAGGCATTAAAGGAAATATATACAAATTAAACTGGGAATTAAAATTAAATAAAAGTGCTATACCCAAAGGGTATCATTTTGAATAAACATAACATTGATAATCAGGCAGTTACGTATCATTTTAACTTCATTTTTAATGGTAATGAGTATGTCATAGGTATAAATGATATAGAAGAAAAATATCAAAGCATGGATGAAATATTGGATTTATACAAAAGTCAACAAAAGGTAGAAAGAGGCTTAAGATTTTTAAAGGATCCATGGTTTATGGTAGATGACTTTTATTTAAAAAAGCCAGAGAGGATAGAGGCCTTGATGGTAATAATGACATTAACACTCTTTGTGTACAATTATGGTCAATA
>PJEL010004205.1_pt1 | contig 12018 bp, 11 predicted proteins | sample 1853271 | NCBI WGS metagenome assembly PJEL01 (sample SAMN08108733, study PRJNA415343) | Invertebrate metagenome, whole genome shotgun sequencing project. | host: Globobulimina | place: Sweden: Gullmar Fjord | collected 2015-08 | reverse complement strand
TCGACAAGTTTGAATCTGGTGCCGATCTCTTAAAAGACTACCAAAATAAAGATTAATACTTAGTGCTCTAGTCGATGGCACACTAACAAGTGCCATCAATTAGTCATATATTCAGACAGGACACCTCATGACGACTGCGCTACTACTCTCTGGCTTCATTATCATTGCGGCGCTTGCAAGCTATGCCACGATGCTAATGCTTAAGTTACGCAAACAGACCCAGCAAAGAGATAAACATCAACAAGAGCTAAATGATATCAATCAGGCTCGAATTGACGAGCATCTTAGCAGTATTCGCTACATCGCAACGGCGATGCTCGAAGATCGCTGTGAACTGTCTGAGGGTGTAATGAGAATAGCCAAGCTGTTTGGTATTCTATCTATGTCTGAACAGGTCGAGTCAAAGTATCCAGCCATTTTTAAACATTTCGCCGTTATCCAGGACCACCCCATCATGGATAACCGCAAGCAGCTAGAAAAAAAGCAGCGAATGAAGCTAGATTTCGCTCGTATGCGCTCTGAAGCTGAACTTGAAGTCGATATCCTTAACGAGGTTAGACAACTGACTAGCTTCACGCCTAACCCGCTTCATTAACTCTTTTTTGAGCTGAGTTGGTACTGCGCGAGTAAGATCAACTCACCATTACTCTCTATTTTATTGCGATATCACGTGAGTCTGTGCACAAAATCTCCAATTGCTCGCGACATTTACGGTCAATTAATAGATATTCCCCAGCTGATTTAGCATTTTTTTTTTCAGCTTTTATTTTTACAACATGGATCAAGGTTATTAAACTTATAACCATGCATACTTTACATGTTGCTAAACTACTACCCCGGAGGACACGCCTTGAAGCAGCCCACCCAAATTAGTTGGGATCAGTCAATGATCGAAAAATACAATTACAGCGGTCCCCGTTATACCTCTTATCCAACGGCGCTGGAGTTTGACGATTCTTTCACTGAAGAGAAACTGCTGACCTCTATTAAGAACAGCAAGAGTGACAAACTCTCTTTATATATCCATATTCCATACTGTGCCAAGCTTTGCTACTACTGCGGCTGTAATAAGGTTATTACACGCCACCAGCATAAAGCCGATCAATATATCGAATATCTAGCGACCGAAATCGTTAAGCGTGCACCACTATTCAAAAACTACCTAGTGACCCAAATTCACTGGGGTGGCGGTACACCAACATTCTTAAGCCCTGATCAGATCCTTAAACTATCTGCATTGATTAAAGGTAACTTTAATGTTGCGGAAGTTGGTGAATACTCTATTGAGGTCGATCCACGTGAAATCGAGCTGTCTATGCTTGATACATTGCAGGAAGCTGGCTTTAACCGTATCTCTATCGGTGTACAAGACTTCAATAAAACAGTTCAGAAAGCAGTTAATCGTGAGCAAGATGAGCAGTTCATCTTTGATCTGATGGCTAAAGCTAAAAAGATGGGCTTTGTATCAACTAATATCGATCTTATCTATGGTCTTCCTCACCAGACACCAGAAACCTTTGCAGAAACCATGCAACGTGTTTTGGATCTTGACCCTGATCGTCTATCAGTCTTTAACTATGCGCACCTGCCTTCTCGTTTTGCAGCTCAGCGTAAAATTAAAGATGAAGATCTAGCATCACCTCAACAGAAGCTAGATATGTTGCATCAAACTATCGAGACCTTAACAGGCGCTGGTTATCAGTATATCGGCATGGATCATTTTGCTAAGCCTGATGATGAGTTATCGATTTTGCAGAATGAAGGCCGACTACACAGAAACTTCCAGGGTTATACCACTCAAGAGGAGTGTGACCTACTCGGTCTTGGTGTATCTTCAATCAGTCAGATTGGCGATTGCTATGCGCAAAACCAGAAAGATATCCGCCCATACTTCGAATCTATCGATGCTAATGGACATGCACTCTGGAAAGGCTGTGATCTGAATCGTGATGATGAAATTCGCCGTGTAGTGATCAAGCAGCTTATCTGTCATTTTGAGTTAGATATGGCACAAATTGATGAGAAGCTTGGTATTAACTTCGAAGAGTACTTTGTTGAAGATCTTAAGCTTCTACAGACCTTCATCGATGATAAGTTGGTAAATATTACAGACAGAAAGATCACCATCAGCCCAACAGGCCGTTTATTGATCCGTAATATCTGCATCTGCTTTGATGTTTACTATCGTGAGAAGGCTCGTCAGCAGCAGTTCTCTCGAGTTATCTAAGCAGACAGAGATAACACTTTATAAGAGCCGACATCATGTCGGCTTTTTTGTCTGCCCATTTTGTAACTGTTTTTGTATACCATTTTAATCTCTTAGCAACCTGAGGCATAATCGAGGACATAATAATCAATAATAGCCATTAAGGTCTTTGTAATGCATAAGATTCTGTTACCCAGCTTACTCGCAATATCGCTCAGTGCTTGCCAAATTAACCCCATATCGACACAAGCCACTCAAGTCGTTTCTACTGCTGAGAGCCCACTCACCATCGGCATCAGTAACTCTAAGCTCAAAGCTATCGTCGAGACTGATTGGCAGATCCAGCTCGACAGCGACCCATCACAGGCCTTTGCCGAAGGTGATGTGGATGCAGCAGGTAAGCTCCCAGACCTATCACCACAGCATCTTGCCTCACTCAATCAACGCAAGCGTAACTTACTTACAGAACTAAAGAGTGTAGATAGAAACTCACTGTCAAAGGAGGATAAAATTAATGCACAGATCCTCCAAGGGCAGCTACAAAATAGTGTCGACCTCTATGCGTATAAAGATCACTATCTCCCGATCACTGCAGAGAGTGGGTTTCACGCCTACATATCTTCCATTGCTAAGGCAAAATTCACCACTGAAGCGGATTATCAGCGTTACATCGCTAAGCTCAACGCTCTACCCCACTACTTTTCCCAACAAACCCATTGGTTAAAAGAGGGCTTGTCAGTAGGTATTACCCCGCCTAAAGTCACCCTTAATGGCTTTGAAGACAGCATCAGTGCCTTTATGGTACCAGTAGAAGATAGCGGCTACTTTAAGCCTTTCACTCAATACCCCAAGCACTTTACTCAAGCACAGCAAGAGAAGTTAACAGAGCAGGGAAAGGAACTTATTGCTCAGAAAGTTCTGCCATTGTATCAAGCGTTTTATGACTTTATGACCAAGGAGTATATTCCTGGCGCACGAACAGATATTGCCAGTGCTAGCCTGCCGGATGGTATCGCTTTTTATGAAAACCGTGTGCGTTACTACACCACATTAGATATGACATCTGATGAGGTTCATCAACTCGGATTAAAGGAGGTCAAGCGCATTAGGGCAGAGATGCAGGTTATCATTGATGAACTTGGCTTCAAGGGTAGCTTTGCTGACTTTCTCACCTTTTTACGTACCGACCCTCAATTCTATCCAAAAACGGCTGAGGAGTTACTCAAGGAGGCGGCTTTCATCGCTAAAAAGGCTGATGCTATGCTGCCCAAGTACTTTGGTAAGCTACCAAGGACCCCCTATGGCATCCAACCCGTTCCAGCTGAGATAGCCCCAAAATATACGACAGGCCGTTACTCCGGCTCTAATAGAGACGATCAGCCCGGTTATTACTGGGTGAATACCTACGCTTTAGATAAAAGACCTCTTTATGAGATGGAAGCCCTGACTCTACATGAGGCTGTACCAGGCCATCACCTACAGATCTCTCTCAATAAAGAGCTGACTAACCTACCTAACTTCAGACGCTATAGCTACATATCAGCCTTTGGTGAAGGATGGGGTCTTTACTCTGAATATCTAGGTTTAGAAGCAGGTTTCTATCAAGACCCCTATAGTAATTTTGGCCGGCTAACCTATGAGATGTGGCGCGCAGCTCGCCTTGTTGTCGATACAGGAATGCATGCTAAAGGCTGGAACCGTCAACAAGCGTTAGATTTTATGGCGAATAATACGGCGCTATCGATGCACAACGTTACCACAGAGATAGATCGATACATCTCTTGGCCAGGACAAGCACTGTCATACAAGATCGGTGAATTGACGATTAAGCGACTCAGAGCCCAAGCTGAAAAGGAGCTAGGTGAGACATTCGATATTAGAGCCTTTCACGATGCAATACTCGAAAACGGTTCAGTACCTATGTCTGTCCTCGAGCAGCAGATCAATGACTTTATCTTAAAACAAAAAAAGAGCAGCTAATACCACTGTGCTACGGGCGATATTGACCACCGTTCGTAGCACTGTTTTAGACTGTGCTACACTGCCAACAAGTATACATAAACCCAGTAGATATCATGACGGTAGCCATTGAGTCACAAGTCGATAAACCAGCCACACAACAGCTCACTCTATCTTCAGAGCACTCACTCAACAGTGTTGAAATATTGGAGTTTTGGACTCACGTCGATGAATCGATCATCAAAATTGATGGTCAGATATCCCTTGGTTATACCTACATTGGGCACCCTGATAGCAAACAAGCTGTTGTTCTGAGCAATGGACGGGTCGAGTCATACCTTAAATATAAAGAGTTAATCTTCGATCTCTATCAACAGGGCTATAGTGTCTTTGCGCTCGATCACCGTGGTCAGGGCTTATCTAGTCGTGTCACCAGCAACCCACATCAAGGGCATATCGATAAATTCGATACCTATGTTGACGACTTTGCCTACTTTATTGACGCTGTAGTCAAACCTAAAAATTACCAAGATCTATTTCTTGTAGGTCACTCAATGGGTGGCGCGATTGGGACACTCTATCTCGATAAATACCCAGAGACTTTCAAAGCTGCTGTTTTCTCCGCCCCTATGTATGGCATTAAATTGCCCATAAGTCGCCGATTTATCCGCTGGCTGGCTAATCTACTGGATAGCAGTGAAAACGGGGAGCCAAACTATATTTTGGGTGGTAAGGACTACCATGCCGATCCATTTGAAAAGAACGATCTCACCAAAAGTCAGTTACGTTATGATGATTATCGACAGCTCTATGAGCAGAGGCCCGAGCTAAAACTAGGCTCGCCTACCAACCACTGGCTGGTTGAATCTATCGATGCAGGCTCTAGAGCGATAAAAGCCGCCAACAAGAGTCAGATACCGCTGCTGATACTTCAGGCCAATGAAGATACTGTTGTCGATAACTTCGCTCAATATCATGCCGTCGGTGGCTTGTGTCAGTTAATCAATATTGACGATGCTCGACATGAGATCTTTATGGAGCTTGATGAAAGCCGTAATTTTGCGCTGCTTGCACTATTCAAGTTCCTCGCCTCACACCACTCAAGTTAAGCAGTGATTAGAGAGGGAGCCTAGCTCCCTCTTTTTACAACCTCTGGCCTACCGGAGAGCTAGCCTAACTGTCCTGCTACCATTAACTCCCTACTTTCAGGTATCTCATTATATGAAAGTACATGCAGGCCCCGTGCAAAAGCCAAGGCATAACGGGCCAGAATAGGCCTTAACTGCGGAGAGACCAATAACATAGGGCTATGTCCCTGCTCCTTTGCCTGAGCCAATAACTGAGGCATCTTCTGCTGCAGCTGAGCAAGCAACTGAGGCTCAACAGGAAAGCTATCCAGTGATACCTTACCCTGCTGTTGAGATTGATTAAGCGCCGTCATCAATGTTTGCTCAAGCTCCGGCGCTAGCGTCAATACATTCAACTGCTGCGACTGACCTGCAATGGTATTCAAAATACTACTTCTCAGCGCGCAGCGTACATCAGCCGCTAACAGTACCGGGTCTTTACTGTTTTCACTGCAATCTAGCAAAGTGGTCGCTATGGTACGAATATCTTTAAGGGACACCTGCTCTTTAAGTAGTAGTCGATATACCTTTAGCTGTTGAATTGGCGTTAAAGCTGTTGAAAGGGACTCGGCTAACTTTGGTGACTGCTTGGCCAAGCGATCACTCAGTGCCATCACATCATCATGTTGCAACATATCCGGCAGCGACTCACGTATTAACTTACTCACATGGGTTGCTATGACTGTAGCATTATCGACAACCGAGTAGCCTAGGTTAAGTGCTTTTGCCTTTGAGTCAGGTTCAATCCACAGTGCGTCCATCTGATAGGCTGGCTCCTTAGTGATAATGCCATCAATGTCACCAAAAACGGGGCCACTTTTAATTGCCATCAATTTTTCTGGCTCCAGCTCAGCCGTTACAACCGGGTTGCCCATTAAGTTAATCTGATAAGCATTCGGCGCCAAGGCTAAATTGTCCCTTACTCGCACCTCAGATAACAGAAAACCAGCCTGCTCAGAGAGTGTCCGCCTTATACCCGTTAGCCGTTTCTGCAACTCAGCACCTTTACTGCGCTCCACTAGATGGACAAGTCGATAGCCAAGCCTAACTTCGATAAGGTCGGTAAATGGCAGCGCTTCCCAACTCGGTGCAGATGGCTCTGATAGACTTTTTTCAAGCTTCTCTTCAGCCTTATCTTCCGGTAACACTTCAACCCGTTGACTCAGCTTCCAGGCAGAAAAACCTAAAATAGCAGCAAAAGAGAGAAATACAAAAGCGGGCATCCCAGGGACGATACCAAGGATCACCATGATCACAGATGCGGTCGCTAAGGTTCTAGGATTTGCTAAAAGCTGCTTACTGAGTTGAGTCGGCATCTCCTCCGCATCGGAGACTCGAGTCACGATAATCGCAGCAGCCGTCGCAAGTAACAGAGAGGGGATCTGCGCGACTAGGCCGTCACCAATGGTCAATAATGCATAGGTCTTAAAGGCTTCAGCAGCACTTAAGTCATGCATAAACACACCGATAGCGATACCACCTAGAATATTGATAGCAAGAATCAAAATACCCGCAATAGCATCACCACGGACAAACTTCGAGGCCCCATCCATCGAACCGTAGAAATCCGCCTCTCTAGCCACTTCCTGACGACGAAGCCTCGCCTGATCTTGACTTAGCACACCAGCGTTAAGATCGGCATCAATAGCCATCTGCTTACCTGGCAAGGCATCGAGCGTAAAGCGAGCCGATACCTCTGAGATACGCTCTCCCCCTTTTGTGATCACCACGAAGTTAATGATCATCAAGATGAGAAATATCACCGCACCGACCACATAGTTACCATCGATAACCACTTCACCAAAAGCTTGGATCACACGACCGGCAGCATCGCCTCCCTGATGTCCCTCAATCAAGACAACTCGGGTAGAGGCAACGTTCAAAGTCAGCCGCATAAGTGTTGCTAATAGCAGCACAGTTGGAAATACAGAGAACTCTAAAGGTCGTCTGATTGATACCGCCACCAGCAGAACCATCACGGCTAAGACAATGTTGAAAGTGAATAGAATATCCAACAGCCAAGGTGGCAAGGGAAGAATGACCATAGCAAGGATAGTCAGCAGCATGATAGGTATACCTATATAGCTACGATTACCAGCAAACATACGAGATAACCAGTTCATGGGAGATACCTTTAATCGTGTCTTAAATGTTTCGGAATAAAAAAGTTGGGTAATGGATCAGGCCTTTTCTTCTTGCCGTCTCTCGCTGCCTTTATATGCAGTACATAACTCAATACATGGGCGATTGCGATAAATAGGGCAGCAGGGATCTGCTGCTCCACTTTGGTTGAATAGTAGATAGCACGGGTAAGAGGTGGTAACTCAATAACTTCAACATCGTTTCGCTGAGCAATCTGTCGCATATAAAGGGCAACGTCATCAGTCCCTTTAGTCAATACATAGGGCGCATCGGCCTTCTCAACATCATATTTCAGCGCTACCGCATAATGTGTTGGGTTCACCAGTAAAACGTCTGCCTGCGGCACAGCAATTTCAGCTCTAGAACGTCCCATCCGTTGCTGTAGCTGACGGATTTTAGCCTTAACTTCTGGTTTTCCATCTTGTTGTTTATGTTCATCTTTAACATCCTGCCTCGACATTCTCAGCTCTTTATGGTGATGCCAGTATTGGTATGGCACATCAATGAATGTGATCACCAATAAACCAAGGCCAAGATAGAGCACGCCTTCGGCAAGCATATTGATGCCATTACTGACGGCTTCATCAATAGGCAACTGGTTGTAGGTCAGTAATGTTTGTAGGTTCGTTTCTAAAAAGATGAACATGATGCTGATAAGCAGAGTGATTTTCAGAATCGATTTAATCAACTCAACCAGAGACTTGACCGAGAACATACGCCCTATGCCAGCAATGGGGTCGATACGGCTATATTTAAACTGAGCATTTTTAAAACTAAATACCGGCCCACCCGGCATAGCACCCGCTATCATGGCAATGATGGCCACCATGATGAACAAGGGGCCAAGAATATTGAGCATCTCCACCAGCGAGGTACCAAGGTGCTCTAGCATCATACCGGGACGATCTAACTCCTCTTTAGTAATAGACATATTGAATCGAGCCAACTGAGCGACTCGCGCTGCAAACCAGTCGGCGCTCAAGAACAACATCATAGAGCAGCCAATAATCAGTGCCGTAGAAGCCAGATCTTTCGATCGTGGCACCTGCCCCTCATCTCTGGCTTTCTTTAGCTTCTGTGGTGTCGCTTTTTCAGTCTTACTCTGTCCAGAATTTTTATCGCTCACGTGATCCCCCCGATAAACTGATACATGGCAGAAAGCGCATCCAAACAGATATCGCTATAGCGACTGGGCAAGCCACTAAAAGAGAAAAATACACACAGTAATCCCATCAACATCGACATAGGAAAACCTAAGGCGAATACGTTCAGAGAGGGAGCGGCACGACTCAATACACCAAAGGTCAGATTGACCATTAGCATGGCAAGAATTGATGGTATTGCTAGCATAAAAGCTGAACTGAACAACCAAGCAAATCGCGCAACTAAGCCCATAAGAGGCAGGTCAAAAATACCAGTACCTATGGGCCATAACCTAAAGCTATCGACTATTATTCCCAGCGCAACAAGATGACCGTCTAACGCCAAAAACAGCAGGGTGCCATAAAGCAGAAACCACTGGCTTAAAATGGGATTAGAACTGCCGTTGGCTGGATCATTCATAATCGCCATGGCGAGTCCCATCTGCATCGACATCATGGCACCAAATAGAGTCATCACATGAATTAAGATATAGAGAAACATTGCGAGCATAAAACCAATAAGCAACTGCTCTATCGCGATAAAAAGCGCTGCAATTGAGATAGCATCAACGGAGGGGACTGTGGGTAACATGGGAGCGATTAAGGCTGATATTAACACCGCTAACAATATTCTCACCATGGCAGGAATATAGGAGCTACTCAGAAAGGGCATCACAATGAACGCCCCCATGATACGGCAGAAGGGCCACCAAAAGGTGCCGATAAAGCTACTGATCTGTACGGAAGTAAGAGAGAGCATGGCTAACCAATTATATGGGGAATGTTCATAAACAGCCGGTTAAACAGATCAGAGATCTGCTGCAGTAACCAGGGGCCTGAAAACAACACCATCAATAGAGTGAGCACCAATCTAGGCAAAAAACTTAACGTCTGCTCATTGACCTGAGTTGCCGCTTGAAATACTGCAATAATTAAACCGACTAACAAACTTGGCACCACAAGCACGCCGACCATAGAGACCACTAAAAAAATAGCATCGGCAAACAGAGAGGTCAGCTCATTAACTTCCATATTACTACCTTATAATCCCTGTCACTGAACTGATAATGAACTCCCAGCCATTGAAAGCTACGATCACGCAACTCATCAGACAAAGTATAAAATAGATGCTGTCGCTAACACTGAGCTCATTTTCCAGCGCTTTTAATATTTCCATCATTTCACCTAACAAGTTTAAAATATAACAAGGCCAACAATTAACCAAAACTAGAGACTAAAGTCCCTACCGTCATCGACCAGCCATCAACAAGCACAAATACCATCAGCTTGAATGGTAAGGAGATTATCAATGGTGATAACATCATCATCCCCATAGACATCAACACACTAGCCACGACTAAATCGATCACTAAAAAGGGCAAAAAGAGTAAAAAACCAATCTGGAATGCCGTTTTAAGCTCACTTAAAACAAATGCGGGCATTAGCACAAAGAAAGGCACCTCATCGGCTGTTAAAGTCACTGGCTCATCAGCTATCTTTAGCATCTGCTCAAGATCTGTTTCTCGAGTTTGTGCCAGCATGAACTTTCTCAGCGGCCCCTCGCCAATGGCAACGGCCTCGTTGAGCTCTATCACTCCTTGGTCGTAAGGAAGATAGGCCTGGTCATAGATATCCTGACCAACCGGTCTCATGATAAAAATAGTCAGTACTAAGGTCAGCCCTACTAACACCTTATTTGGTGGACTCTGTTGCAAGCCAAGTGCCTGACGTAAAATCGCTAGCACGACGATAATTCGAGTAAAGCTGGTTAACATCATCAACAAGGCAGGCAAGAAACTCAGCACCGTCATCAACGCCAGTATCTCGAGCTTAATATTAACTGTCTGACTTTGATCACCATCATTAAGGGTGAATAATGTTAGCCCATCATTGGCAAAAGCCGCTGGTACAAAAAGTAATGAGATAAGCAGCAAGACACGAAACATATCAGTCATTCGCTCCGGTGAGACTGATAGCTTCAACCTCCAGCAGACGTACGCCATATCTACCATTGACCTCAACGACCTCTCCGCGCCCTAGTAGGGCACCATTAACTCGAATATCTAACGGCTCTCCAACCATACGATCCAGTGCGACAACATCCCCCTCGCCCATTCGCGACAACTCGCCTAATGACATCTCAGCGCTAGCCAGCTCCAGCGTGACCTGAACAGGAAGCTGATGGAAAAACGAGATATCTTTCACTGGTTTAGCCTTAACAACCTCCTCCTGTGCAAACGTCTCATCACCAAACAAGTTGTCATCCAATAAAAAATCTTCATCTTGAAGCAGTGTTTGTTCTGACATGTCGTCATTCCTTAATAATGATTAAATTTCATGTGTTATAAAACGAGCAAGCGCTACGTTCTAGAGTGTGCTAACCGTGATATCAGCAGGTATCACCATCTTCTTGCTGTAAAATATCTTGGCTTAACTTAGCCACCATCTGCCCTTCGTGGGTATGCACTGCAGCATAAAACAGTGGTCTTTTCCCTACTGTAACTGGGCATCTAGAATGAAGGTTCATTGGTAAAACATCCCCAACTTTCAGTCCATGAAGTGAGGTAACGGGGGTATTCTGCCGTCCAAGTTCTAGTGATATTTTCAGTGGGATCTGTTTTAACCTATGAGCCAATTTTTTAGAGAGATCTGGGGTAGCCTGATAAAGGCTAGGCTGTTCAGACATCAGTCCAAGGAGATACTCAGTCATACAAAACAGGATGGGTGGAGTCATCTGCCCTTTGGCAAAACTAAGCGACCAATTAATAGGTGCATCAATAGGCGTATTATTGACAATAAGTTCTAGCTCTATCTCCTCCTCATCCAATTCAGTAATTGGTAGCACCTTGAGGGCTGCAAGCATCAGCTTTCTAGCTAATCTAAACTCTGACTGACTAGGTGAACGCAGTGGCGACTTGAGCGGGGTGGCTAAACTGCCGTAATAACCACTCGCTAATTGATCCAATGTGCATCGATCTATTCGCCACCAAGCCATAACCGTTGCACGGTAACTAAGCCTAAACCAAGCATGATGTCCATCTGGTTCAATAGGCAGACAGCTCTCTTGAAGTGTAATACTGGTTAAACCATGATGACCTTGGCGTATAATCGGATTTAGGACATTATTAACCGAATCTAAAATTACTCTTTGACAAGATTCAACTTGTATCAATAAACGACTTCTCGCTAGCTTCTCCTGAATTAAAGCAACAGGTCTCACCTTTTTACATTGACTCGATTTAAGTAACTTTGCCTTCGCAGTTGTTTTCATTTTCACCCAACCAATATATAAATAGTCAAACACAATACATTTAACATTATAAATTCCAAAAAATGACTATCGCCATAAATATGACGCTAAATACAATTAAGACTAAACAAAAGAACATACAAAAAAGAACACGTGTATATTCATATGTGCGCCAGACTTTTAATAAACAAA
>PJEL010004204.1_pt1 | contig 12019 bp, 6 predicted proteins | sample 1853271 | NCBI WGS metagenome assembly PJEL01 (sample SAMN08108733, study PRJNA415343) | Invertebrate metagenome, whole genome shotgun sequencing project. | host: Globobulimina | place: Sweden: Gullmar Fjord | collected 2015-08 | reverse complement strand
AGACATTTGATAATTTGAAGAGCAAGCCATCAGTGAAAAGCATAGTGCCGTAATTGCACTGAGCTGAACCTGACGAACCGTTCCTTTGGGTTTAGTTTGGCTACCTTTCAACGTCTTACCTTTGTTAATAAATTAAGTTAATACTAAATATTAAAGCTTATATACGAGATATCGTTAATTAGAATCAATCTAATTTACGTTAATTGACATTCTTTTCGATTAACCCCCAATTAAACTCGCTGAACGGCATTAATAGTTCTGGCTTTACTACTAATAAAGTAACTTAAAGCATGACAAAAAATTGCACCTAGCCAACTATGAGCTAAGCTTAAAAATACCTTTATAAATTTAGCAAAATCATGGATTAAACTTTATGTCGCTCGTCAATAAGCCAAAAAGAAGTACATTGAAGTTATTGACAAAAGCCGCGGCATCTAGCTTGTTGATAACTAAGGCGCCCTATGTTTTCTCAAGAACAACCACGACCGTAAGAGTGCTTGGTACTCACGTCACGCTGCAAGAAGTATTACGGAAACAGGCGATGGAAGACTTAGGCATTAATTTGGTATTTGAGCCAAAAGGCAGTGCCTCTGTCTTACAAAAAGCATCAATGTCTCCAAACGCCTTTGACCTCTACGAGCAATGGTCAAATAGTATACGGGTACTTTGGGCATCTGGTTCTATACAGCCTATTGATAAAAAAAGAATTCTTCATTTTGATGAGACAAATGATTTATGTAAAACCGGTACGGTTCATCCATCGTCAAACATAGGCGCTGGCGATGCACCTTTTAAAATACTCCACGTCCAAAAAAATGGTGAGCTGGGAACAAATCACACAAACGATATAAGCTTTTTACCATACGTTCATAACGTAGATTCATTTGGTTACAACACTGACCATATTGAACTTGGCAGGCCCTATGAAACAGAAAGCTGGGGCTGGCTATTAGACAATAAAAACAAAGGTAAAGTAGGTATCGTTAATGCACCCTCAATCGGCGTTTTTGACTTAGCCTTAGCAGCACAGGGCCAGGGCTTGATGAGCTTTAATGATATCGGCGCTATTACAAACGCCGAATTAGATCAGCTTTTTGATATTTTATTCGAATTAAAACGACAAAATCATTTTAACGGTTTTTGGACTTCTGTGCCTGAGTCTGTGAATTTTATGAAGTCAGGTCGAGTCAATATTCAAAGCATGTTCTCCCCTGCGGTTTCTCAACTAAATGGCCAAGGTATCCCTGTTAGATATGCAGCCCCAAAAGAAGGTTATAGAGGCTGGCATGGGGTAATGTGTTTGTCTTCAGCAACAACTGGACGCGTTAAAGATGCAGCTTACGACTACATGAACTGGTGGTTGTCAGGTTGGCCTGGCGCCTTTATTGCTCGACAAGGCTACTATATTAGTAATCCACAACGATCAGCAAAATACCTAAATCAAAATGAATGGGATTATTGGTATCAAGGTAAAGCAGCGACAACTAACTTATTAGGGACTGATGGAAATATAGCCGTAAAAAAAGGCCAACAACGTTCTGGTGGAAGCTACGAAAAAAGGTTTAGCAACGTTGCGGTTTGGAACTCTGTAATGGATTCCTACGATTACAGCCTACAAAAGTGGTATGAATTTATTAATTCTTAAGCGAGTCATTAATGTTTAAATCTTTAAAAGCACAGTTGTTACTCGTTTTATTCTCTTTAGTTTCACTACTCGTTATTGAAATTGTTATTTCAAAATCGACTTTTACGGTATTTGAAAATCAACAACGGTTAGCACAAAGCACCATACAAAAAGTACAGATTGTAGCAAGGCTAGAAAAGGAGCTTATTGATTTACAACGAAACGTATTGATATATAAAGAAACTGGCAGCAAGTCTGTTTTAGACAGAACCTACTCATTAGTCACTTCTATCGACGAGAATATCAATCAATTTGCCGATATCGGTTTTTCTGACCAAAACCAAGCAAACGTCGATAATTTCATTATCGCGCTCAAAGAGCACCTAAATGAATACAAAACAAATTTCCAAGAGGTGGAAAAATCTTATGCAAAACGCTCTGCGCTTTTTGAGAATGGGATCAATAATGAGCTTGATACGCTAGGTGCGTTACTTTTAACTTATGATAAAAAGAGTTATAGCCTAGAGCTTCAAACTGACTTATTACAAATAAAACTATCAGCTATAAAATATATAAACTCACCAAACTTTAATCTGATTAAGCTGTTCAAAAACCACATCACTCAACTTGAAACAGACGTTAAAAATAGCCAATTAACGTCAACACAAAAAGTTCAGTTCATTAACAGCTTGAGTGCTATAAAAAAGAGCTTCAATCAGTTAACTCAAATAACTCGAGGTTATACTTACCTAGTTAACGTCGTTATGTCAGGTGCTGCCAATGAGTTTCTGTATATCACAAAAGAGTTGAGTAACTTAGTAAGCGAAGAAGTAGCAAGTAATAAAAATAGCGTAGAGCAAGAAACCGCGGCATTCTCAAACTTTATTAACTTCTTTTTGATTTTAACCATACTAATAGCATTAGCTAGTGCAGCGTTTTTTATAAGAAATGTAGTCAACCCCATACAAAGTATTACCACGGTATTTAGAAAACTTGCATTTGGTGAAGCGGTCTTGTCGATTCCAGAGCTTGATAAAAAAGACGAAATTGGCGAATTAGCAAAGGCGGCTAAAGTATTCAGTGAGAAAAATCGACAAACCATTCGTCTTTTAGAGCAGTCAGAGGTTCAAAACAAACAACAAATAGAAATGAACAAAGCCCTACTACTACAAAAACAAAAAGCAGAGCAGGCAACAAACGCAAAAAGTATGTTCTTGGCTAACATGAGCCATGAAATTAGAACGCCTATGAACGGAATTATTGGCTTTGTAGACCTTCTAAAGTTGACGCCGTTGAATAACACACAAGTAACTTATATCGAACGAATTAGCTACTCCAGCGACATCATGATGAGCGTTATCAACGATATTTTAGACTTTTCAAAAATAGAGGCTGGCAAAATATCCATTGAAGAGATTGAGTTTTCCCCTTCAAACGTAATCGATTCACTCATTCAATCATTATCACCTAAGGCCGCAGAAAAGGGTCTAGCCATCCGTTCATTTATCGGTTTGTCCATGCCGTCACGATTAAAAGGAGATCCTACAAGAATTGGTCAAATCATATTAAACATCTGTAATAACGCGATTAAATTTACAGAAAAAGGCTGTGTGGATATTTACGTTGAGTATTTAAAAGATGAGTCAAAAACACTACAAATCACAGTTGTCGATACTGGTGTAGGCATGCCACCGGAAGCCTGTTTACATATTTTTGATTCATTTACTCAAGCTGATGGCTCAACCAGTAGAAGGTTTGGCGGAACGGGATTAGGACTATCTATTGTTAAAAACCTTGTAGAGCTTATGAACGGAGAAGTACATTGCGAGTCAGTTCAAAATAAAGGCAGTAAATTTACTGTTACCTTGGCATTGGAAAGTACAAACAATACCCCTGAAGTCGTCTTTAATGGCCTAGCACTGGATTATATTTCGAATACCGAGTCTTTGTTATTACCAATTAAATATTGGCAACAAGCTGGCATAACTTTAAATTTATCAACTTCATACGACAGTCATACAAAAGCAGTTGGGGATATTAGTGACGTTGACACCAAGCCCGTAATTTTCGAAATAACCTCATCGACCAATTTAGAGGAGATTAAAAAGCAGCTTAAGCCACTCATTACTGAGCTTGCGCCTTTTGGTTTTATCGGCAACTGTGATTGTGTTGATTTGGTCAATTCGATGGCAAAAGAGTTTAGTGCACCAAAGCTGACCCACCCTATTACTCCTGTATCATTTAAACAATTCATCTTGTCATTAACTGCTAAAAAAACGTTCAAGGAGCAAACAGCGCCAATCAAAAGTGATTCAAAAGACTTATATCAAGGCCACGTGTTGCTAGTTGAGGATAACAAAGTCAATCAAATGGTTGCTGGCAATATGCTCACACATCATGGATTTACCTTTGATCTTGCTGAGAATGGCTTAGAGTCATTAACCTTGGCAGATAAGAATCACTACGATTTTGTACTCATGGACATGCAAATGCCTATTATGGATGGCTATCAAGCCGTCAAAGAACTACGAGCAAAAGGCTACAATAACTTATTTATTTGCGGTTTATCAGCAAATGCCATGAAAGAGGACTTTGATCGTGCTTATGAGGCCGGTGTAGATTTTTATTTAACTAAGCCTCTCACTGTCGACAAATTTTCTGATTTTTTGACTGAACACTATACAAATAAGAGTTAAGTTTAATGCGTTTTTACTTTTATCCTGTAATATCCGGTCAAAATCAACTTACTAACTTAGCATTATTTCTGCTTTAAGTTGGTCATCATCACTTTATATTAAGGCTTTAAAATAATGGATATTCTCTTATGGATTGGTATTGTCTTTTGTATCTCTCAATCAGCCATTTTCTCAGGGTTAAACCTCGCGTTTTTTTCCTTAAGTCGACTTCAATTAGAGGTTGAGTCTTCAAAAGGTAACAAATCCGCTCAAAAAATATTGAAGCTAAGAGGCGACTCTAACTTCCTTTTGACAACCATTTTGTGGGGCAATGTTGGGATCAATGTATTACTAACCTTGTTGTCGGACTCCGCACTCGCTGGTATCAGTTCATTTTTATTTTCTACTATTGCCATTACTATTATTGGTGAGATTATTCCGCAAGCATACTTCTCTAGAAACGCACTAAAAATGGGGAGTATGCTGTCACCAGTTATCCGCTTTTACCAAATACTATTTTATCCCGTTGCAAAGCCTACGGCCATTATCCTTGACGTTTGGTTGGGTAAAGAGGGAATTACCTACCTCGCTGAGAGCGAGCTTAGCAGTATCATTCGCAAGCACGTTGAAGCTGAAGACACAGAAATAAACCATGTTGAAGGGATTGGAGCGTTAAATTTTTTCAAACTCGACAAAATTGTGGTCGCCGATGAAGGTGAATTAATAGACCCAGATTCCATTTTAGCTCTTAAAACTAAAATGGATTTACCAATTATACCGGACATAAAACCGAGTGCTGATGATCCGTTTTTGAAAAGCTTGCATAAATCAGGACACCGTTGGGTTGTTCTTACCAACTTGGATAATCAACCTCTACTTGTAATCGACGCTGATGGTTTATTGCGAGCAGCCCTATTTGAACATGAGCAGTTTGACCCTTATTTATATTGTCACCGACCAGTTATAATTACAGATGAAAAAACTAGTCTCAGTGAAGCCGTCATTAAAATGAAAATGAGCGAATCAGTAGATAAGTCTTTTGATGGAGTTATTGAACGTGATGTTTTGCTCATTTGGTCTGACACTAAACGAATCATTACTGGTGCTGACATTTATGGCCGATTGTTAAAAGGTATGCAACCACCAGAGTTGCAAACTAACAGTACTTCTGGGAGTTAGTGACCCTTTTATAGCCATCAACGCTCTGTTATTCGTTTTTGGCTTTTTCTTTATCGATAACTTCACTTGCGAATTCTCGATCTTCTTTTGTTGAGTCTAAGCCGTCCTGATTAGATTTAGACTCCGGTGATAACTGCAATTCAGTAAATAGAGAAAAGTGATCTGAACCAATGTTAGGTAATCGTTTTATGTTGCTTACGGTGAAATGTTCACTGTGAAACATATGATCTAACGGCCATCTCATAAACCAATAACTAGCATGAAAAGTATTAAACATCCCCCTTCCAACTCTTGGGTCTAATAAGCCACTAATTTTTCTAAATAGCCGCGTTGTTTTAGACCAAGCTACATCGTTCAAGTCGCCGGTTACGATTGTTGGGGAGTTGTCCTTGGCTATTTCTCGCGCCACTATAACTAGCTCTGCATCTCGCTCAGTAGATTCTTCATTTTCAGTGGGGCTTGGCGGAGCTGGGTGTAAAAAATAAGCTTTAACTATTCGGCCACTTTTCAACTTTATGTTAGCTTTTACTGATGGCACGCCTTCTTGTACTAAATAGTTAAGTTTGCCGTCCAAGAGCTCCAATTTTGAATACACATGCATCCCATAAAGGTTATCTAGTGGGCACTTAACGGTGAAAGGCAGTTCATCCTCTAAACAATCTAATTGATCCTGCCACCATTGGTCGGACTCTAACGTAACTAATACATCAGGTTGATACTCTCTGACTAAATCAATGAGTTTTTGTGACTCTCTGTTCGTTGTCAGAATATTAGCTGTGATCACTTTTATCGTATCAGCCGACTCTCTATTATTGGATGAGTGCACTTCCTTTTTCCAAAACGGGCTAAAGGGCAAAACCCACCATAATTGCCATACGATACACGCAAACAAAACAACTAATCTTACTATTGATTCAGATTTATTCGGTTCTAACAGTAATAAATGACTAATTAAAACGCAGCTAAAAATAAGAGTAAGTTGTAACCTGGGAAAGTCCATACTTCTTACTGTCCAATGAGACCAATTAAAAATAGGTAAAACACTCAACAAAAGAACCACAATTGTTAAAATAGTAAAGGTTAATTCCATTGCTAGCCTTCCTTAGATAAATAGCTGTCTTTTAATAGCTCATAGTCTTCTTCTAGCACCAATTCCTTTTTTGCGTACGCCAGCGCTTTTTTGGAGTGTACATCACAGTATTCAGCTAATTCTTCATTGGTTTCAGCTAAGCTTTGGTAAATTTTTTGCAAACGTAACATTACCTCAATGTTAGCGGCTCCATCACGCGCTATACCATTAAATGCATCGTGAAAAATATCTTCTGAACTTAATTGAGGCAAAGAGACCCGATTAAAACTTCTATGGTTTTTCGCCTCAGGGCTATTAATTTCAGAACCATTCACTTTATCATCATTGGACCTGTCGCCAGCGACCCATTGAGTAATGAGTCGGCATTGCACACTAATTATATCTATCGCAGTACCCGGATCGTTAACAGCGGGTGAAAGCGCTCGACTCGCTATTTCAGATAACACCAAAAAGCCAAATCGAGGATCTTCATCAAAGGTACGGCATTTACCAATAATAAAATCTTTTAATATTTTAGCTTTGACGTTTTGATTTGACTCAACATCGCCATCCAACTCCTTTCCATCATCAGTTTTTATAAAAGCGATAGGAGTATTTCGCAAGATTAGAGAGCCAACCGCTTGGTTTACTTTTATCTTAAAATTAAACTCTGTTGCAGTTGCTTGGAGCCGATCGATATTGATTTGTTGTAAATAACCAATATCACTTGAATAAATTTCGCTGGTTTTGCCTTCTACGCCATCAAAATCTAACGTCCCAGCAATTAACTCATAGTGACGTGATAACGCTTTTTCTGTAACTGCTTCTACTTTTGAAATTGTTTTGCCTAATGTGCCAAGTCTAGCGATGTTATCTACCCACCGAACAAAACCTAAAATAACAATGGCAAAGACTAAAAGCGTAAGAATAAAAATAACAAAGCGTCCAGTGTCACCATATAAACCATTCATTAACGCAATAATGCCAATAACACTAAAAATGAACGCACCAACAAATATGGACAACGCGTATTGAGACACATCGTCGGTTATAACAATATCAAAAGCATGAGGTGTAGCCGACGTGCTAACAGAAGAATAGGCAGACAGCATAGACCCCACAGCAAACACAGCCATACCAAGCATACTGGCTGAAATAATTGAAAAAAGTGTTTTTAATGTATCAACGCTGATATCCATAACGGCGGCGTCTGAAAAGTAAGTATCACCGAGCCTAGCGAAAAATATAGCGAGAATTGAAAGTGCACAACTAAAAAGAGGCTTGACCCAAAGTCGCTCTTTTAAGCGCCTAATGTAAAAGCTAATTTGCTGTTCCATTTTACCTATTTTCCTTTTTAATCATTACGTTAAATTAGAAATTTATCAGCCACTCTATTGTATCTATTAGTATTTAACAACTAACAAGCAGGCACTTAACAAAAAGAAAGCATAGCCCATAACCTCAATAACTTTGGCTATTTAAGCACATGTGCTTCGATAATTTTTTAACACATTTCACACATAAAAAAACCCCGACTGTTTAGGTCGAGGTTTCGTTATTGGTGGAGCTGGCGGGAGTCGAACCCGCGTCCAGAAAAGGTCACCCTTAGGTACTACACGCTTAGTCTATCTTTAAATTCACCGAGGAGCTGCGGAAAGACACGCCACTCAACGACTATCCTGATTTAAAATTCGTGGGTTGCCTCTCAGGCTGGAGTCGCGCCACTATTCCGTTTGGTTTTTGATCTCATGTTGTTCCCCGTCTTACGGACAGAAGCTAGGGCATAAGAGCTCTCAGCAGGGTATTAAGCTGCTAGTGCGTAGTTTTCGTCGTTTGCGACTATTTTTTTGCGGCTTTTAACGAGGCAAACCGCCCCTCGACGTGCACCGCCGGAATCATCAATCCTGTCGAATCCTGAATCAGCCCCGAAGACGGGTCACGGTATTGATTGTTTTGCGCTACTCAGCAAAGTTTTCAAAGCCATGTAAAAATTCTGGAACCAACGGTTAATACCGATAGTGTTCTGTAAGTCTACTCTCTTTTATTTACAATCAAAAGACTTTCTTACTTACACTTATGTAACTGGTGGCATTTTCAGCAAATTCAACAGTAATACAATTTAATAATTATAATGCCTTTTAGAAAACAGCCACTTGCCTAAGTGTTAACAATGGTTATTATAGGCAAATCAATTTTTACTGGTTTTATTTAAATGGAAGTTTCACTTCAAATACGCAAGTGGGTTGCCAGTACGCAACAAACTCTACAACATGTTCCTAGCGTGTCTCGTGACTATGCAACACGCCTACTCAAAGTTGCCTCAACAGTAAACACTAAACTAGTTACTCGTTTCTCAAAATTAAAATCATTTTGGACAAGCTTAACATTAGCTCAATTATGCTATTTGATATCATCGGCTACCTTATTCGCATTAGCTTTTTCTGACGATGCAGAGCTTATTCACTTAACCCTGCCTGTGATTATTATTTTAATAGGACTGACAAATGAGTTTTGGCCACACTTTCTTAAAGTGTGGGATAGCTTGCAGGGTAAAGCTTTCATTCTTACCTTTTATGCAATCATGGCAAACACCGCACTTGCCTCAGCATCAGGTTTGGTCAATGAAGTTACTCATGTAAGTGCAGAAAGCTTACCTTACAGCCACAATATGGCGCTCATTATTAACATCCCCACTTGGTTTATCTTATCCAGTTTTTTAATGCTTTTGGTTGTGCAAATACTATTGCCAATCTATTTGATATTGCTTGTACTACTCAAACCTTTTGGTGTGCACAAGATTTGGCATAAGCCAGACTACCGATTCCCTATACTAACAGCACTAATTCGATACTTATTGGCTACATTTTTATTGTTTGTATTCATGTATGGTAGTGTCCAGTCTGGCTTTTTAAACCAAAACAGTCCATTGCTTGGCTCTGTATATGTCGGCTTTATTACTGCCGAAGAAACAGCAAATCCTTCGACTTCAAAAACAAATGAAGTATCAGAGGTCAAAAAAGGATTTGAGGGTGCGGAGAGCAAAGCTGATGGGGTTGTTTCGTTTAACGTACACAACCTTACTGAACGCAATAATCCAACAGAAGATATTACTAAAAATGAAGAAGATGCTTTTTCAAGGGATGCCCTTTTACGAAAGAGTCACGATGTTCATTTAATACAAAAACAAATTTTAGCCACGTTCATTTATGACTACGAAGCTGATAGTTTTTCTCGTTGTGCTCACCCAGAAAACACTAGAGTTATAGAGCTGAATGATTACGAAATTCTTACGGTTAAAAAGTCGGAAACGGCAGAAGTAGGTTATGAGTTTGATGTTATTGCCTGCGTTTCGCCAGGCATTAATTCAGGTGCTATTAAATCACCTGGCACTAAAAACGATAGTTAGGTTCATTAAGAGTTGGCCTCTGAATCATCTAAACTCTGATAAACCTAGAGGCCAACCCGTTAAAACCAAATCAATCTAAATGAACATTCTTCTTCAACTTGCCTGGACGTTCCCAGGCATGCTCATCCACTTCATGTTCCCAGTGTTGGTCTTCTTCCAACGTTTTTTCAATAAAGCTGCGCGTTTCCATAGAGTGATTGATAAACATTTTTTCATCACCCGACATCGTCGCTAACTGTTCGACCATTTCATCATCGTGTTTTTTGAACAAACGGCTAGCTCGCCACGCAGCGTTATGTCTCCATCCTAGCTGTTGCATCACTTTAGCGCCGAGCTCTAATCCACCAGCTAGAGTTTCACGCTCTACTGCAGTTACGCCGGCTTTTAAAAGATCAGTCGCGTGAGGACGGTTTATCGCCCTAGCTAATATTTTTACATGAGGGAAATGGTGCTGAATAGCTTTTATGATTCTTAAGCTGCGTTCTGGCTCGTCAACTGCAACAACGATGACATCTGCGTCTTCAGCGCCAGCAGCATGCAATAGATCATGACGCTCACCTTCGCCAAAGTAAACTTTGTAACCATAACGTCTAACCATATCTATCTGACTAGCATCATGATCTAAAATTGTTGTTGATATTTTATTTGCTGCTAATAGCCGGCCTACTGCCTGACCAAATCGACCAAACCCAATAATGATCACCTTATTCTCTTCAGAAATATCATCGGAAACGGGTTCCGCTTTGGTTTCCCTGAATAACGGCTGAACATATTTGTCATTCACTATAAGCATGAGCGGTGTTAGCAGCATGGACAAGGCTACAACTAGAGTTAGTTGCGACACTAAGTCTTGCGGCAAAAGATTTACACCCAATGCAAACGCAAACAGAACAAAGGCAAATTCACCAGCCTGTGACAAAACAAAGGCAAAGGTATAACGGTCAGGTCGAGCCATTGGTGTGAAACGTCCCAACAATTGTAAAACCAAGTATTTTAAAATAATCAGACCAAGTGTTAGAAATATGATTAACGCAGGATCCGCTGCAAATATATTAAAATCTATACTCGCGCCAACGGAGATAAAGAATAAGCCAAGTAATAACCCTTTAAATGGCTCAATATTGCTTTCAAGCTCGTGTCGGTAATCACTTTCAGCTAATACCACGCCGGCTAAAAATGTGCCTAAGGCAGGCGATAAACCGATGGATTGCATCGCCAGTGCAACAGAAATAACCAGTAACAACGCTGTGGCCGTAAACACTTCTCGAAGTTGGCTTTTTGCAATGAAACTGAATATTGGGTTCATCAAAAAACGACCGCCAATAACGATACCAGCAATGATACCGCCAGCCACCAGCCCTTTTTTCCAACCATGTAGCTCGCCACTGTGAGCAGCTATACTTGCCACATCAGACGATGAAGCTAAAAGAGGCAATATTGCCAACATTGGAATTACGGCAATATCTTGAAACAGCAGAACAGCAAAAGCACCTTGGCCAGCGGTAGACTTCATTTGCCCTTTTTCTTGCAAACTCTGCAGAGCAATGGCCGTTGAACTTAGCGATAAGATCATGCCTATCGCCAGCGCTTGTTGCCATGGCAATCCAAAAAACAAACCAATTGCGGTAACCAGTAATGTTGTTATAAAAACTTGCAGTCCGCCGCTACCTAAAATAGGTACTCTTAACTTCCATAACAAACTTGGCTTTAATTCTAATCCTATTAAAAACAACATGAGCACAACGCCAAACTCTGCAAAATGCATCACGTCTTTAGGGTGACTTAAAAAGCTCAGTACAAATGGCCCTATAATCACACCAGCCACAAGATAGCCCAACACAGATCCCAGCCCTAAGCGCTTAGCGATAGGAACAGACACAACTGCAGCCGCTAAATACGTAACAGCATCTGCCAATAAAAAAAGATTTCCTTTGCTGCCCAGACGAGTTCCGGGAATTGAACTTGAAACCGCGGTCAACAACCTGGGCATAGAAGAAGGTACATTTGTTGACATCCTGAAAACATTTTTCAGTAACCATGAATCCATTATCACAACCATTGAAACG
>PJEL010004203.1_pt1 | contig 12021 bp, 14 predicted proteins | sample 1853271 | NCBI WGS metagenome assembly PJEL01 (sample SAMN08108733, study PRJNA415343) | Invertebrate metagenome, whole genome shotgun sequencing project. | host: Globobulimina | place: Sweden: Gullmar Fjord | collected 2015-08 | reverse complement strand
GTCTTAAAGGACTGGCAGCCTATGCTGATCATGCCAAGATCCTGGGGCGCGAGGATGATGTTGTCTACGCGTTTATCCAGGAAGCTTTGGCAGCCATGCTGCGCAATGATATGACTGTTGATGAGTGGGTTGGCATGGTGCTGAAATGCGGTGAAGTGAATCTGCGTGCCATGGAGCTTCTTGATGACGGTAACACCTCAACCTATGGTCACCCGGTGCCGACTCAGGTACCGTTGGGCGCTAAAAATGGCAAGGCTATTTTGGTATCCGGCCATGATCTGAAAGATCTGGAAGAGGTTCTTAAGCAGAGCGAGGGCAAGGGTATTAATGTTTATACCCACGGTGAGATGCTTCCCTGTCACGGCTATCCGGAGCTGAAAAAATATTCACACTTCTACGGTCATTACGGTACAGCCTGGCAGAATCAGGCCAAAGAATTTGCCCAGTTCCCTGGACCCATTGTCATGACCACCAACTGTATCCAGAAGCCAAAGGATTCTTATTTTGAAAATATTTATACCCGAGGCCTGGTGGGCTGGCCTGGCGTCACCCATATCAAAGACCAGGATTATTCGGCGGTAATTGACAAAGCCCTGGAAATGGACGGTTTTTCTGAAGATACGGAAAAAGGTTCTGTAATGGTTGGTTTTGCCAGGAACGCGGTTATGTCAGTTGCCGACAAGATCATCGGTGCGGTCAAGAACAAGGATCTGCGTCACTTCTTCCTGGTGGCCGGTTGTGACGGCGCCAAGCCGGGACGTAACTACTATACGGAGTTTGTTGAGAAGGTGCCTGAAGACTGTGCAGTATTGACCCTGGCCTGCGGTAAATTCCGTTTCTTTGATAAGGACCTGGGTGACATCGGCGGTATCCCGAGGTTGTTGGATATCGGCCAGTGTAATGACGCCTATTCAGCCATCCAGATTGCCGTGGCCCTGTCCCAGGCCTTTGACTGTGACGTGAATGACCTGCCTCTTTCCTTTGTCCTTTCATGGTATGAGCAGAAGGCTGTGGTTATTCTTTTGACTCTCTTTTCCCTGGGGATCCAGGATATCCGCCTTGGACCGAGTCTGCCGGCTTTTATCACGCCCAATGTTCTTGATGTACTGGTGAAGAATTTTGCCATCAAGCCGATTACAACCCCGGCAGAGGACTTGGCAACTATGCTCGGCGAGCCGGTTGAAGCTTTTGAGGATGTGGCTAAGGTGGCATAAGTAATTGGTGAAAGTGAAAAATATCCTGCCAACCATGCAGGATTATAAAAAATGACTATATTTAATGAAAAGCTTTTGGAGCAGATGGGGTCTTTTACTCCATCTGTTCCAGGCTTGAAGAAGTAATAAGGAGTTTGCCATGCAATGCCCGGGACAGGACAGCCGATATTGGGACGGTGAAGCCGTTTTTGAGGCAAAGTGCCCTAAATGCGACCATATTGTGGAATTTTTTAAGGATGACTCAACCCGCAAGTGCGGTAATTGCGGCAATAAGATGATCAATCCCAATATGGATTTAGGTTGCGCCTCCTATTGCCCTTATGCTGAGCAGTGTCTTGGCGCAATGCCGCCGGAATTGCTGGCCAAGAAAAAGGAACTGCTTGTTGAGCGTGCACCCATCGAAATGAAACGCTATTTTGAAGGCGACTTCAAGAGGATCGGCCATGCCACCAAAGTTGCGCGTTATGCTGATAAGATATGCAAAATGGAGGACGCTCACCCGGTTGTCACGTCTTTAAGCGCATATCTGCATGATATCGGTATCAAGGAGGCGGAAAGGAAGTACAATAGTTCATCGCCAAAGTATCAACATATAGAAGGTCCGCCTGTTGCCCGGGAGATCCTCGAGAGGTTGGGAGCTGAAGAGGGGATTATTGATGAGGTGTGTGACATCATTGGTCATCACCACACTCCGCGGGATGAAGAAACACTTAACTTTAAGGTTATCTATGATGCTGACCTGATCGTCAATCTTGAGGAGAAACAGAAGGAAGCTCCCTCAGACCCTGAGCATCTCGAAAAAATAATTGATAAATCATTTTTGACCAAAACCGGCCAGAGTATGGCACGTAATGCATTGCTGGAGAGTGAGGATTAAGGCTGAAGTACCACGCGAGGGATAAATACCTAAAGTTTTCACCTTGAGCCTTGTGCCCTGCGCCTTTAACCTTTTTAAGTGCCTAAAGTTAATTGAAAATTGACTAAAGAAGATTTTCGGCTCAGGGTTAAAAACCTTTGAACCTTTGAACCCTGAACAAGGAAAAAAACATGAAAGTCACACGGAAAATAATCGAGATAAACGAAGATCTTTGTGACGGCTGCGGACAGTGCGTGCCGGATTGTGCAGAAGGAGCTTTGCAGGTAGTTGACGGCAAGGTGAAAATGCTGGCGGATGTATATTGCGACGGCTTGGGCGCCTGCCTTGGTGCCTGCCCGACCGGAGCCTTAAAGATAATTGAACGGCAAGCGGATGAGTTTGACGAGGAGGCTGTTATGAAGTTGTTGAAAAGTAGAGAAAAGAAGGGACAAATTACTGAGCTAAAACCTGCACCAACAGGTTTGCAGGGTTTGCAGCCACAGACCCCCTGTCAGGCTGCCAATCTGCCGCAATCAGGCCTTGCTTCAGTGAACTATGGATCAAGCCTTTCACATTGGCCGGTGCAGATCCGCCTGGTGCCGCCCAGCGCGCCTTTTTTGAAAAATGCGGACCTCCTGGTGGCAGCAGACTGCGTGCCGGTTGCTTACCCATACTTCCACCGTGACCTGCTTGTTAATCGAGCTGTCATGATGGGCTGTCCAAAGTTTGACGATGTGGACGGCTATGTGCAGAAATTTGTCGAGGTTTTTAAAACTGCCAAGCCCAGGAGTATCAAGCTGGCGATCATGGAGGTGCCTTGCTGCGCCGGTATGCGCATGATTGTCAAAGAGGCTCTCAAGCAAGCCGGCCAGGATATCCCGGTGGAAGAGGTCGCGATAAGTGCCAAGGGTGAGATTAAAGTTTGAAGTACCCCGTGGGTACTTCAAATAATTGAAGATTTGAAAGATTGAAAATTGAAAATTGAAAAGATTATTTTCCAGTAGTCATTATTTTTCCTTGAACCCTGTTTCTTCTTTTCCTCTTGATATCATTTAGTTATTTTCTTATTTTGAGAACTATCAAATAGAGGAGATAACAACATGGAAATTAATGGCAAGACTGCCTTGGTACTTGGGGCGAGCAAAGGGATCGGCCGGGCTATTGGCTTGGCGCTGGCCAAAGCCGGAGCCAGGGTGGTCCTTCCTTATTTTGACTGGCCCGAAGATTCAGCGGCAATGAAAAAGGAGTTTGCAGATCTGGGGGTAGAACATTCTGCCGTCCAGGTTGATCTCCGTGATCCGCAGGAGGTTAAAAATCTTGTCCAGCAGGTACAGGATAAATATGGCGCTCTGCACATCCTGATTAACAATATTGAACGGGGCGGTATGCCTGTTGTACATGGCTCCTATGATCTTGCTTCGAATAAGGGGCAGTGGGACCTGGAGATGGATACAACCTTGAAGGCCAAATGGCTGGTTGTCCACCACGCCTTGGACCTCATGAAAAAAACCGGTGACGGTATAATAATCAACTTGTCTTCCATCGCCGGTCAGGTGGGCAGATCAGGGCCTGCCGGCTTGGTATTCAGTGACGGCTATACAGCAGCGAACCGGGCAATATCTTCATTTACTGAAACCTGGGCCCGGCAAGGGGCACCCGGGGTCCGGGTCAATGAACTGATGCTGGGTTTTTTTGAAACCAGGCATGCCCAGGGAACGCGCGGTTGGGGGTTGCTGAACGAGAATGACAAGAAGGCGATCCTTGATCATACCCTGTTAAAACGAACAGGGGACAAGGATGATATTGTTAAGGCAGTATTTTTCCTGATTCAGGATGCTCCATTTATGACAGGCTCAACGATCCGCATGGATGGAGGATATGTCCTGGGAGGGGAGAATGTACCTCCCATGCCTGAAGGTGTAATTGACAGAGAGGATAACTAGAGGTGGTTTATTAGCCCTGGCTCCAGTCAGGGATGTGGTGCAGAATATAATCTTCGACGAGGGGCTGGATTTTTTCTTTTTTGGGATTGGCTTGACCAGGTGCTATAATGGCAGCGGTATCTTCAGCATCAAACCAGCATATTTCCTTGTCATTGGCATCATAGACAGTGAAGATGCGCCTGTTGATTTCAACAGGATGCTCCTCCTCCTGTATGGCACCGACAATCTTTTTAGCCTCTTCATAAGAGAGGTACGTAATATCCTGGTCAGACATAAATGCTTTAAGATGATTTTGCCATTTTAAAAAAAGAGATCAGCAAACAGTTCAGCTGATCCTTTGCGGTGAACTGTCAATTAATGAGCTACTATATAGATGAATCTGGATAATTTTATAAAAGGGGACAAGTAAAGAAAAAACGTTATGCCGATTTGGCGACTGCACCGGAACGGATACAACGGGTACATACCTTTGCATACGTACTATTACCACCACTTGTGGCCATTTTGACCCGCTGCAGATTGGGGAGCCAGCGCCGCCTGTTTTTGTTATGGGCATGACTTACGTGATTGCCGGTCACCGGTCCTTTGCCGCATATTTCGCATTTTTTAGCCATGATAGAACTCCTTATATTCAAAAAAAAAACATTAATCTCGTTTGATTCGGAAACGGGTTATATACATGTTCTGGCTGCGGATGGCAAGTTTTTTCTAGGCGAATGTCAAGGCCTTGTGTTGACACTGTAACGTGATTATGTTAGATGCTGCTGCTTTATTTGTCGCTTGCAGACCTGACTTTTATTAGGAATCAAGCATTGTTATACGATCTTTTATCACTCGGGGAAATATGAGTAAGAAAAAAAATAGTGTATGGGGTTTTTTTGCATCAACAAAACTTGCCCTGGTTTGTTTTTTCAGTCTGGCCATTACATCCATAATCGGGACACTTATCCCCCAGAAAGAACAGGCAGCCGTTTACATACAGAAATATGGTCCGAAAACAGCAGAGCTGTTCCAGATTCTTAATATTCCTGATATGTACAACTCGTGGTGGTTTACTGCCCTGCTCAGCCTGTTCAGCATCAACCTGATAATCTGCAGCCTGGACCGTTTTCCCGCGGTTTGGAAGCTGATTACCTTGGACAACCTGAAGACCAAGGTTGACCGGCTCAAAAAGATGCTGCTGCGTAATTCATTTACTTCCGATAAACCGATAAGTGAAGTGGTGCCGCTGGTCGAGCAGACCATGAGCGAGGCTGGGTGGAAGCCAAGTCAGGCTGAACGCGAAGGCGGAACACTCCTGTTTGCCCAGAAAACCCCCTGGGTCAGAAGCGGGGTCTACATCGTCCATGTCAGTATCCTGGTGATCTTTATCGGCGCCATAATCGGCAGCCTGTTCGGTTCCAAGGGCTCGATTATGGTCCCTGAAAAGAATTTTACAGATTACTTTTTTGAATTCGGCACCGGGAAACGTCTGCCAACAGGGTTCAAAATGCGAGTCGATGGTTTTAGTCTCAGCTATTATGATAATGGTTCCCCGAAGGAATACCGTTCCGATCTGACCGTGTTAGAAAACGGCCAGGAGGTTCTGAAAAAATCCATCGTGGTTAATGATCCGCTGCAGTACAATGGATTCACCTTTTATCAGTCCAGTTATGAAGCCTTGAATGAATACCTGGTAACGATCCAGAATCAGAACAATGGGATGCGGAAAACTTTTATAATACCGCCCGGCAGAGAGAAAAAATGGGTGGAAGCCGGCGTCACATTCGGTATAGTTAACCTGCTCCAGCCGGATCGCTGGGGCCGTTATCGTCTGAAGATCTGGTTTAACGACGGCAAGGGTGACCCTTCGGTTTTCTGGGTTGACGGGCAAACAGTGGTTTCTGTGGAAAGGCCTGACACTGTCTATACAGTCGAATCCAAGCAGCGGTTTGCCACTGGTATGCAGGTGGCCAAGGACCCCGGGGTGTGGCCGGTATATATAGGTTGCTCCATGATGCTTTTAGGATTGATCGTGGCATTCTTTCTTTCACATAAACGAATTTGGGTTTATATTTCTGAAGAGGAAGGCCGGACCAGGGTTTTGGTGGCCGGAACAAGTAATAAAAACAAGGTTTCATTTGAGGACAAGTTTGATCTTCTGATGGAGAAACTTGAAGAAAATGACACTCTTAAGCTTAGCAAGGTATAGCCATGGATAGTTCGAAACTATTAGGTATAACAACGTTTATTTATCTTTTTTCCTCAATGATCTATATGGCCATCCTTATTTTCAAGGTGAAGAAGATTGGTCTGTTAGCTACGGTATTAACCGTCATCGGGCTATTAACCCATACTGCCGGAATCGGTATGCGCTGGCTGGAGTCCTACCAGATGGGTATCGGTCATGCGCCACTGTCGAACATGTATGAATCGCTGGTGTTTTTTGCGTGGTCTATAGTTCTGCTGTACCTTGTCGTGGAATTCATATACAAGAACAAAGTTATCGGCGCCTTTGCCGTACCCTTTGCATTTGCCAGCATGGCCTATGCTTCCTTGTCCCCGGAATTTGGTAAAGGCATTACTCCCTTAGTGCCTGCTTTGCAGAGTAACTGGCTCATTGCCCATGTGTTTACCTGTTTTATAGGGTATGCGGCCTTTGCCGTGGCCTGCGGCACCGGCATTATGTACCTGGTCAAATCCCTGGATAAAAGCGATTCCTCAGACACTATTCTCGGTTCATTGCCTTCGTTGAAGGTGATTGATGACATTACCCATAAAATTATCCTGTTCGGTTTTCTCTGGCTCAGTGCCGGCATCATCAGTGGAGCTGTCTGGGCAAACTCCGCCTGGGGAACCTACTGGAGCTGGGATCCCAAGGAGACCTGGTCGCTGATCACCTGGTTTGTTTATGCTTCTGCCCTGCATGCCCGTTTCACCAGGGGATGGGGCGGCAAACGGATCGCCTGGATAGCGATTATCGGCTTCCTGGCCGTAGTCTTTACCTATTACGGTGTCAACTTCCTCCTCTCAGGCCTGCACAGTTACGGTTAATGGCTAATGTGATTTCAAATAGATAAGTTTTTTCCCAGATTTTAGAATAGCCCTGCCATTGGACTGCCAATGATCAGGGCTATTTTTTTTGCCTAATTTAGAGAAGGCACTTTTGTGCCTATCAATTTAAGGGAGTATGATTGGGGTTGTGTGTTTCCGGACAGTAACGTTAAAGTTAAACTTATAAATAAATCTTTACCTTACAGAAGGGGTTGTTTGGGAGCAAATGAAAAACATTTAAAAATAATCTTCTGATGGCCAAATATTTTCTTGATGCATTTCATGCGGGGTGCTATTTTAAAAGTTCATTTCGGGTTTTGAGAAAGGGAGATCCAAATTGTAATAACCTGATTTTGTTTATTTAGACAAACCATTGTTTTCCTGGAATACTCCGGCATTGACCTTTACAATGCTGATGCCTTTGTTGTCAGGTTTTGTGTCCAGTCAGCTGCTGTCCTTAAAAATACACCCAGGAGGAGGGGGGAATGGCACTCATCATAACTTCGAGCGCATTTGCCTATAATGAGAGTATTCCGTAACGTAATGGATATTACACAATGCGCTTGAGTGGTTCTGAAACAATACTTGCCGTTGATGACGACCCTGCCATGCTGGAGCTTGTCGGGGAGGTGCTCACTCCCTTGGGCTACAATGTTCTTTTTGCTGCCACTGGTGAAGAGGCCCTGCAAGTGGCACAAACCGGTACATCAAAAATAGACCTGCTGCTCACGGACGTGATGCTTCCCGGCATAAAGGGCCAGGAGCTTGCCGAGAAAATATTGAACAGCAATCCCCGCATAAGCGTGCTGTTCATGTCCGGTTACCTGTGTCCTTCCATGGCACGGCGTGACTCCGAAAACAAGGTCGAGGCATTTGTCCAGAAGCCTTTTGCCCCGAACGCCCTGGTTCGCAAAATGCGCAAACTTCTTGATTAGGCTTTGTTTCTTTATCCTTTATTCACCGATTCAGGTAACATTTCGTGAAAATATCCCATTACAGCTTAGTTTTTCAGGCAACCTTTTACGTTGTTCTTTTGCTATGTTGTCTGAGCTTACTGACCTGCTGTAGTTCTGGTGACCAGGGCAAGGATGTCCGGCAGGAGACCAGGCTGGTTGTCCTTAATTACCATAAAGTCGGCAATTACGATGATGATTATTCTGTTTCTCCGGAGCAGTTTGTCCAACAGGTTGAGTATATGCATAACCAGGGTTATACGGTCATCAGTCTGGCTGACTACAGGTCCTGGAGGCAGGGGAACATTGAGTTGCCGAGCAAGGTTTTCATGCTCACCTTTGACGATGGCAGCCTGTCTGACTATGAAACGGTTTATCCCTTTATTAAAAAACACGGCTTAAAAGGCATTTTTTTTCTGAACACCAAGGCAATTAATTCGGCGGGTTACCTTAATGCAGACCAGATAAAGGAGATGAGCACCAGTGGTCTTTGTGAGTTTGGTTCTCATTCTGTAACTCATCGGAATGTACTTGCCATGGCGAGAGATGTCTTGGATGAGGAGCTCACCGGTTCCAGAAATACCATTCAGTCCATTACCGGGCAGGATGTTTATGCTTTTGCCTATCCAAACGGTATGTGGGATGAGGCTGCCAAGGAAGCACTGGTAAAAAATGATTACCAGTTTGCTTTCACCGTAATGCCGGGAATAAATGATGCAACGACCAACCCTTTTGAGTTGAGGCGGATAACTGCAAACAGGGGATCTTCGCAAAAGATCTTTACTGCCTTGGTAGATCGAGATGCGAAATTATATAAAAATTACTATTCCGGCATGCTAAAAAAGGCGCGCAAGGACGGCTTGACCTCCGTGGCAAAATTATGCGAAGAGGAATTACTGAAACGATGAAAGATAAAACAGAAAAAGAATTCAGCCGGTTGGAATTTGCCGATTACCTGCAGAACTTTATCCGGGCCATTGAAAAACAGGAGTTTGAGGTAATGCACCACGAGATCCAAGACCTGGGTTACCGCATGAAGGCCTGCCACAAAGAATTCAAATAGGCTGCCATGTCAAACTTCAACTACTGTTAATGGGTCAGCCATGCCCAGTATGCTGTGAGCCATGCGCAGATGGCCGATTCGCTGCCAATCCCGGCCAAGCAATCTACAGCCGTATGCATCAATGGCAACCGGATCAAATCCTGCGGCAATGCGGTTGGCGGGCGGGTCACAGGTAGGGCCCCAGAGATGGGCCTCCTGCATGCCGACCGTGGCATCCAGCAGGGTGAAATCCGGTGTCCGGTAGCGGTTGAGATCAAAAACCGCCTCTTGGATCCCCTGGTGAAAGGATGCTTTTTTCCATGGGCCGCCCTGCTGGTAATGGGACGGGGGAGCCAGCCCCATCATGTTCTTCATGGTCAACGTCACTCCGGCCAGGCTGTGGGCCTTTAATACCGGTACGGAGATCAGAAAGCTGTCATAGGCTATTTGCGGCAGGAACATTTCCGGCCAGCGTCGGCAGTTTTTGTCCTGTTTTTTGATCAGGTCAGCCTCGTTTAAGTCAACCAGGGTAACCTTTTTTGCTGCCGCCAGGTCGGTGTAGCCCAGTACATTAAAAACATGCCAGGTGTCATTGGAGTGTGAGCCGCATCCTTCACCGATAATTATTGTAGAATCCGGTGACACTGAACGCAGGTAGTCGATCAGGGCGCCTACTATCTCCACCGGTGTTGTGATCGGCGGGTCCTGCGGTTCTACCAGGTTTGGTTTGATAAGGATTTGCTGACCGGGATCTAATTGTTCAGCAAGACCACTGGCCTTCAAAACAGCTGTGACACCCTCCTGCCATGAGATAAACAGAGTGGTGAATACCTTGCCAAGGTTTGAATCTACTGAATTGGTCATAACCCTGAATCCATTTCTTTGTTTTTTGTGAAAATTGCTTCTAGTCCGGTGAGCAGGACGTAACGTCCCAGGAGGACAACCTCGCATGGAAAACTTTGCACAAACAGTGGGTTGTCACAAAGCCCTCCCGACAGGTACAGCCTGGCAGGGGAGCCGGCAAAACGGTAGGCATTTATGGCAATTCCCATGACAAAACGGGCCACCGCCTCTTGTTCAGGGATCCCTGATACCACTGCATCGAATATGCGGCTCATGCCGAGCACCCCGCAGGTGACTGAGAAGGGCCGCTCCGGAACCGGTAGTTCATGGTAATCCAGGTCATAATAACGGGCCAGCAGCTCGATGGTGAAACCCATGGAGGCGCCACATTCGCTGTTCCAGCCCATATCATGCAGTCTGCCCTTTTTGTACTGGACAAATTTTATATCACGGCTGCCGCAGTCCAGCAGGACAAAGTCATCTTCAACAATGAGTTTTTCGCCGCCGCGGGCCAGGACCGTCAACTCGTTCACGTAGGTGTCTGAAAAGCGTTTGCCGTTATGGCCGGTGCCAATGACCACACGGTGTTCATCTGCCAAATCCTTGCTGGCCACCATATAGGGCAGCGGATCAGCAGCAGACAGTTCAATGAACTTACTGTATGAGGTTCCGAAGTCGCCGAGTATCATTTTTTAAGTACCCTTTCATGGTGGTATTACCACGAAACATTATTTCACCAATCGTCTCAGCGTCAGCAGGTACCACTTCCATCGTTTCAGGATCTAATACATCAACATCTTCTTGCGTTGGATAACGAACGCCTTGCCTAGCTTTTAGTGCAGCACGTTCATCATCAGTACAATCATTCCATTCATCTTTCCATTCACTCACAACACAGGGACCATATACTTCTGTTAAACCATAACCTTGAGTAATATCAAAGCCTCGGCTTTCCATTCCTTTTATTACCGCTGCAGGAGGTGGTGCGCCAGCTGTCATTATACTAATACCACGAGGTACTTTATTTAATAGATTATCATCGGCATTTAAGATCATGTTTAACACTATGGGTGCTCCACAAAAATGACTGACGTTATGATCAATTAAGCTATTTACAATGGCATTTACTTCAACCTGTCGTAAGCAAACTTGGGTACCGCCCATTGCAACAATTGTCCAAGGAAAACACCAGCCATTGCAATGAAACATGGGCAAAGTCCACAAGTAAACTGACTTATTATTTATTGGCCAAATCATATTATTACCGACGGCATTGAGATAGGCACCACGATGAGAATAAACCACACCCTTCGGGTTACCCGTTGTACCAGACGTGTAATTGAGCGCCAGTCCCTGCCATTAATCAACAATAAAGTTACCTTGGTAACTTTCATCACCTTCAGCCAATAATTCGGTGTATTCTATATCGCCAATACATTCAGCATCTTCACAATCAACATCATCGTTAATATCAATCACTAAAGGATTTCGCGAGCAAAGCGCCAGCGCTTTTTTTACTACGGGAGCGAAGGCAGTGTCTGTGAGTAATACATCACACTCGCCATGGTCAAGAATAAATGCTATCGCTTGAGCATCTAAACGAATATTGATTGAATTTAGTATCGCTCCCGTTAAAGGCACACCGTAATGCGCATCTAAAAAAGCAGGAATGTTCGCAGCAATAATACTGACAGTATCACCGGTTTTAACCCCTCTTTTAACTAGTGAGGAGGCTAGTCTTCGAACGTTATTTCGATAGTCTCGATACGTAATTTTTTGCTCTCCATGAATGATGGCAACTTTATCTGGATATACATCAGCAGTACGATTTAAAAAATTGATCGGAGACAATGGCTGACTGTTCGCGGCAACCTTTTCTAACCCTTGATTATAAATATTACTCATAACCCATCCTCATAATATTAGCGTTATGGTTACTTGGACCATAGTTTCTGATTAGCTTATTTTACGTACATTTTAAATTATACATATCCTCCTTTGGTCTAATACTGTCGACAATAAACATAAAGCAGTTGAAAAAAAACATGCTTGCTTAGACTTTTTCAAAATATTGTCTACATATAAATAAATCGACTCTAAAAAATTAAATTTCATTTCTTTTCTTACCTCTGTTTAT
>PJEL010004202.1_pt1 | contig 12021 bp, 11 predicted proteins | sample 1853271 | NCBI WGS metagenome assembly PJEL01 (sample SAMN08108733, study PRJNA415343) | Invertebrate metagenome, whole genome shotgun sequencing project. | host: Globobulimina | place: Sweden: Gullmar Fjord | collected 2015-08 | reverse complement strand
GCAATTGCATTGATGTATGAGGCCCGGCATCCAGGCATGCGATGTTCGATGCTTGAATTAAAGGGCAATAAACTTATGCATGGCGGCGCACCGAGCCTTCCGAAGGAATATTGTGATGCCGTTAACGGTCTGGAAAACGGCCCTAATGTTGGCTCATGCGGCACATCCACCTATAAAGGAAAACGTGTTCTTGTTGAGGACATTGCAACTGACCCCAAATGGGCTGCATTAAAGGATGTTGCACTTCCACATGGTATGCGCTCCTGCTGGTCTGAGCCAATCACAAATTCTGCAGGAAAAGTACTGGGTGCTTTCGGCATGTATTATAATCATCCTTCAATGCCGAATGAGGATGAACTAAGGGACCTTGAATCGGCGGCATGGCTTACCGGCATCATAATGGAACGCACACGGGCGGCGGAAGCGCTTAAGGAAAGTGAAGAGCAGTTTCGTTCACTCATAGAGAACATTCCTGGTATTAGCTATCGCTGTATTGTTGACGAGCACTGGACGATGAAGTTCATGAGCAACGAGATAGAAACGCTCACAGGTTATCCTGCAACGGATTTTATTAATAATCGAAAGCGCTCCTATGCTTCAATTATTTATCCTGAAGATGCGAAAATAACCGATGAGATCGCCATGAAAGCTGTGGATCAAAAAAAACCTTTCACAATCGAGTATCGTATCAAATGTTCTGATAATAAAACGCTCTGGGTTCACGAGAAAGGTCAAGGCATTTTCGATGATCAAGGAAAGGTTGTCTTTCTGGATGGAGTAATTATAGACATCACCGAACGCAAGAAGACAGAAGAGGAACGTGAGCGCCTTTACACTGAACTGGCACAAAAAAACAAAGAGCTGGAGCAGATTATCTACGTCACCTCACATGACCTGCGTTCGCCGCTGGTGAATATTCAGGGATACAGCAAGCATATGGAACTCTCAGCCAGGGAACTGGCATCTGCCATCCGGCGAAATGATATTCCTGAGGATATCAGAAAAAAGGTTGATTCAATTCTGAATGATGAAATATCTGAATCAACGGGATATATAAGCACTAGCATTTACAAAATGGACAGACTTCTTAACGGACTTTTAAAGCTTTCACGTACAGGGGAGGTCGAACTTAATAAAGAAAAACTTGACATGAATTCATTAATGTCCGATGTCTGCAGCACCTCCAGGTTCAGAACAGAAGAGACCGGGGCAAAAATTGAAATTTCCGAACTGCCTTCATGCATTGGGGACAATGAACAGATAAACCAGGTATTTTCAAATCTCATAAGCAATGCCCTTAAGTATCTTGACTCTGAAAGGCCCGGTATTATCAAAGTATCGGGAAATAACGAAAACAGGCAGTCCGTATACTACGTGGAGGACAACGGGATCGGCATTGCTCCTGAACACCAGGACCGCATATTCGGGTTATTTCATCAGCTGGATAAAGATAGCAGTGGTGAAGGGCTCGGATTAACTATAGTAAAAAAGATACTTGAAAGACATGATGGAAAGATTTGGTTGGAATCAGAAGCAGGGGCAGGAAGTAAGTTCTTTGTATCACTGCCTTCATAAATGTTTTTATATGAGACAAAATTCAGTTCGGTGACATGAGTGTCTTGAGATATTTACCTAACTTGTTAATTGTTTCAACGAAGTTATCATAATTAATCGGTTTTACTACATATTGGTTACATCCTAACTCCTGGCACTCCTTAATCGTTCGGGGATTATCTGTAGTAGTAACAATGACAACCGGGATTTCAGATAATTCATTACTTAGTTTAATCTGTCTCAGAACCTCAATGCCGTCAATTTTTGGCATGCGAATATCTAAAAGCAGGATGTAAGATTCATTTTCTTCTTTATAAGGCATTTCCCTTTTCTTAAAAAGAAAGTTCAATACTTCCTTTCCATTTCTAAAATGCAGCATTTTATTTTTGATGGTCGAATTCTTCAGGTTCTTCATTATCAGGCCAGCATGACCCATGTCATCTTCTGCTATGAGGATTATATCTTCTTTTTTCATATCTTCACTCAAGTTTAAACAGTTTCATTTTTATGCGTTATGAAGGGATATGTAGAATCTACTTCCATTATCTTCTTCTGATTCTATCCATATTTTACCATTGTGCCTCTCAAGCATTCTGTGCACTATGCTCAAACCCAATCCTTCTCCTCCTATGGCGGGATCAAGCTGGTTGAAGATCTCAAATATCTTCTTGTGATACTCAGGGGCTATACCGATCCCGTTGTCCTCTACACAATATACAGACAAACCGTCCTCTCTGTTGCCGGACACTCTGATAATACCCAGCCGCTCGTGATCAAGGTATTTAAGGGCATTTCCTATGAGATTGGAGAACACCTGATTTATTTGTATCTCATCCCCTATACATGGAGGCAGTTCCGATATTTCAAGTTTCGCTCCTTTTTCCTTGGCCTGGAATTCAAAGCTGGTAAAAACAGAAGACATCAATCTATTCATGTCAAGTCCTTCTCTCTTAAGCTCTACCCTGCCCGAACGTGAAAACTGCAATAGCCCGTTAAGCAGCAGTTCCATCCTTGATATGCTCGAACTGATGAACTCATAAGACTCCGGGATGCTTTTAACAAATGGATCAATTTTCTCCATTATTTCAGAAGATACTCCCTTGTTCTCAAGAGTAGACATTATCTCCTTTATTGAGTTCTCAAGCTCTTTGCTGTAACCATGAATATTTACCAGGGGAGAGCGAAGGTCATGTGACGTGACATAGACTATCTGCTCAAGTTCCCTGTTTTTCTGCTCAAGCTCCTCATTCAAACGTTCACGTTCTTCTACCATCTCTTTCAATTGCTCAGAATACTCCTGCAGCGCCTGTTCACGTTCGGAGAGCTTTTGAGACATCTCATTAAAGGCGCCGGCCAGTTCTCCTATTTCATCATTTCTTTTCATTTCAGCCCTTACATTCAGATTTCCTCTGGCAATTTCAGAGACAACATTACTTAGCTGTGAAATAGGACGGGAAATCTGAACAGAAAGAAACCAGAGACTGGCTATAATCAGAACCAACGAAATAATCAATAAATAGAGATTACGGTTGAACTGTTCCTGAACAGCTGAAAGGGCCAGCTTTTCAGTAATACTGGCAACAAAACCCCATTGAGCCAATTCTACAGGTTCGTAAAAAATCCATTCACGTTCGTCTGATGTCCAGCCTGACAGCTTTTCCATACCTGTCTTACCTGAAGCAATATTACTTAAAAGCTTAAGCAGGTCTTCACTGCCATCCTGTTTCCCAATTTCAAAAATTGATTTATTTATACGTTCAGGATACGGGCTGTACACATACTTCCCTGCTTTAGAAATTACAGTAAATTTAATATCCTTTGAAATATCTAAATCCACCAGTTCCCGGAGCGGTTCCAGCGGTATATCGACCGTTGCTATCCCTGTAAACTTCCCATCACGATAAAAAGGAACCGAGTAAGTGGCCATGAGAATATTACCGGCCCCCTCATCAAAATATGGCTCAGTCCAAGTGGGCTTGCCGGTGGTCTTAGGTATGTGCCAGTAATCCTGCTTTGTTTCAGTGTAGTCATAGCCTGTGGAAACGGGGTCAGCCTGGCGCAGAGTATCCCCATCTCTGTAAACGTAACGAACAAACAGATTGACATTTGGCTGATACTTATATGGCTCAAAGGCTACTGCTGAACCATAAACAAGCAGATACTGGTTTAAATTGGTTTCTAACAGAGCATATATCTGGTCAGAGTCAAGACGAGGATTGTTTTTAACATAAGCTGCTGTTATTTCAGCAATCTGGGCCGCTTCACGAAGGTGACCGGCAAAACGGTTTACATAACTGCTTGTGAGTTCTCTCATCCGCTGTTCTACATTGTTTGTAGTCCACTGCTGCATTCTTAACATATTAAAGATCATGACTGACAGGTATATCCCGACAATGGGCAAGATAATAATAAGAATAATTTTCCAGCGAATTGACAATTTCATTTCATGCCTTATCTTTTCAGACTTGCATTTCCTGAAGTGTTTTATTTTTCATACAGAGCAAAAAACATAGCCTAACCTTATGGTCTTCACTCTATTTCATATAAACTATATATAACACTTTCAAAGTATTTGCAAGAGTATTTATGTATAGTTTAGGTTTGGAGAAAGGCACTGTGCGGGGCCAGATCCTGTATCTTGAATTTAAAAGTTATTCCTTTATCCCGGCTTGAATCCTGTTAACAAGAGGTTTCAGGGTCAGTCCCTGAACTATGATGGAAAAGAGCACCACTATGTAGGTGCATGTGAGGAGAAGGTCCCTGCCCTCAAATGGCGGGAGAGACAGGACGAGCGCAACAGAGATCCCGCCCCTCAGCCCGCTCCATGTCAGTATCCTGATTACCCCCTTTGAGAATTCCCTCTTGAACCGTAGAATACTTATGGGTATTGAAACGCTGATAAAACGGACTGCAAGAACAGTCGGGATAACCAGTAAGCCGCAAATCAGATATGTAGAATTGAACTGGACCGCAAAGACTTCAAGGCCGATCAGAAGAAACAGGACGGCATTTAATATCTCGTCCATCAATGACCAGAATTTTTCAACATGTTCGGTCGTTACAGCGCTCATGGCAAAAAGTTTACCACGGTTGCCGATAAGGAGCCCTGCCACGACTTCAGCGATAGGGCCGGACATGTGGAGCATGGAAGCGGTTGTATAGGTGGACATCACGAGTGCCAGCGTGATGAGCACTTCTATTTGATAGTTATCAATACTTTTCAGTGCCATATACGCTGTATATCCAAAAACAAAACCGAGCAGCGCCCCGCCGAATGCCTCCTGAATAAAAAGTACCGCTGCGTCGGAAAAGCTGAACCCGGTTTCGGGTCCGGCTGAAGCAAGTGCAGCGAGTATGATGAATATTACAATACCCACTCCGTCATTAAAGAGTGATTCACCGGTTATCTTTGCTTCAAGAGATTTTGATGTACTTGTGGTCTTCAAGATGCCGATTACCGCCACAGGGTCTGTAGGTGAAATGAGCGCGCCGAAAACAAGAGCATATATAAGGGGAATCTCAAGTCCGGATATTTTGAAAATATAGTACGCCGCATATCCTGTCAGCACAGTTGATATGATCACCCCTATTGTGGCAAGGCTTGCTATGGTAAATCTGCGTTCATACAGATCGTCTAAATTCACATGGAGGGCCCCGGCAAACAGGAGAAACCCGAGCATACCTTTCATAAGGGCTTCGTTAAGATCTATCCGGCCGACAAATCCACTGATAATGTCCCGCATGTGATAAGAGGGTGTAATCTGGTCTATGAGAATTATGGCCAGAGAGCTCACAAGGGCTATAATCATAAGACCTATGGTCGGCGGCAATTTGAGAAACCTCAGATTCAGATATCCAAACAGGGCAGCCAGTAGAACCAGTGCTGAAGCAATATCAAATACACTCATACCTTCTTCCCTTCATTTAGTAATCCCCCTCTTTGACAAAGAGGGGTTAGGGGAGATTTTTCAATAATAATTCCTAATAATAACACCCGGTATTTTAGCCATATGCAGGGACACGATGCAACGTGCAAACATATAATTCCGAAATTGCCGGTTGCAGGGTCTCCCCGGTATCAAATAAATGATTAATTTTTATAGTTAAACTTCATATTAAATAATCCGATAAGAAATAGTATTAGGGAAAAAACTAATGAAACATCAGGATAAAACAGAGCAATCCAGGTTTCCAATGTGGCGCATAATTATAATCTCTACAATTGTCTGGACACTGATTATTACAGCTTCGCTCACATGGAATATTACTAATGAACAGAAGCAGACCCGGGAGCTGGCAATAAAAGAAGCACGTGCAAATTTCGACAAGGACCAGGCATTCAGGTTATGGGCGGCAAAACATGGCGGCGTTTATGTCCCGCCGAATAAAAGGACACCTCCCAATCCATATCTTTCACATATTCCTGACCGTGATGTTGTAACAACCGGCGGGAAGCATCTTACTCTTATGAATCCGGCTTATGTAATCCGGCAGTTAATGGATGAATATACCGAATTGTACGGCATCAAGGGACATATTACGAGTTTAAAAGTGCTGAATCCTGATAATGCCCCGGATGAATGGGAAATAAACGTACTCAAGTCCTTTGAAAATGGGGAAAAAGAAGTATTCGAATTTACAAACATTAATAGTGAGCCGCATGTGCGCCTGATGCGTCCGATGCCAACTAAAGAAGCATGCCTGAAATGCCACAGCTTCCAGGGTTATAAAGTGGGTGATATCCGTGGAGGAGTTGGAGTATCCCTGCCGATGAAGGCCTACCTGTCTGCCGAGTACAATGTAATAATTAACATGAGTGCAACGCACTTTATTATCTGGCTTATGGGATTTGGAGCCATCTGCATCATGTCCAGGCGGAGCAATGAACGCTTTAAAGAACGGGAGAAATCAAACGCAAAACTAAAGATGGCCAAGAAAGAAGCAGAAATAGCAAATCTGGCAAAAAGCAACTTTCTCACAAATATGAGCCATGAAATCAGGACACCCATGAACGGCGTAATAGGTATGGCGGAACTGCTGCAGGACACTAAGTTGACAGATGTCCAGAAAGAATATCTTGATATGCTAAAAATATCTTCAGACAACCTTATGTTAATAATCAATGATATTCTTGATTTTTCCAAAATCGAGGCAGGCAAGCTTGATTTTGAACGCATTGATTTTAACTTAAGCAATACAATCAATGATATTCTTAAGACCCTTGCAGTCAACGCTAATAAAAAAGGCGTCGAATTAGCATGCACTATATCTTCTGAAACGCCGAAAATCCTGCTGGGTGATCCCGGAAAGCTGCGCCAGATATTGATAAACCTTGTTTCTAATGCCATTAAATTCACACATAAAGGAGAAGTTGTTATTAATGTAGATATTGATTCCCGGACAGAGTATGAAGCCTCCATGCATTTTGCTGTCAGAGATTCAGGAATCGGTATCCCCAAAGACAAGAGAGAAAAAATATTTGAAGCCTTTACCCAGGCAGACAACTCGGTTACCCGTACATTTGGCGGAACAGGCCTCGGGCTTCCCATCTCTTCGCACCTTGTCGAGAATATGAATGGAAAGATATGGGTTGAGAGTGAAGAAAACATAGGAAGTACATTTCACTTTACAGCAAGCTTCGGTATTATTCCTGAATCATTCAATAAGGAGAGCCAGGCGGAAATCACAGCTGCCGAATATAATTCAGCATCTGAAATGTCATCCAAAGACAGAAGTAAAATTAATATTCTTCTTGCCGAGGACAACTTGATCAATCAAAAACTGGCACTCCGTATTTTAGAGAAAATGGGTTATACCGTTGAGGTCGCCAATAACGGAAAAGAAGCGATTGAAGGCTTGAAGAAACAGCACTTTGACATTGTTCTTATGGATGTGCAGATGCCGGACATGGATGGAATAGAGGCTGCCCAGGCAATCAGGGACTCAAATGACTCTAGCATTGATCCGTCAATTCCAATTATCGCCGTGACCGCCCATGCGTTTGAGGAAGACAGAAAGAAATTCCTGGAAGCCGGAATGAACAGCTGCATTACAAAGCCCTACAACAGTGACGATCTCTACAAAGAGATTGAAAAATTTATTGTAAGAAAATCCTGATTCCCCTCTAATCTATTTAACACGTATATTGTGTTAAGAATTCAGTTTCAGGTTTAACTTGATGCTGAGGTTTTACTTTTTCATTTCCACATCTGCCAGGGTTTCAGGCTTAACAGAAGCTTTTCCAGATGATAAAACTATAGTAGCTGCCCCAATACAGGCCAGATTAATACCAAGAACAAAAAGATATCTGTAGGGGATGGTGATCAATGGGCTGCTCAGGAGCATACTCCTGAAATTGCCAAAGAAGTTAGAGCTTAAACATATGTCCGGCTGCGGGCGAAATTCGGAAATATACGGCATTGTGACAACCGGCAGACAAAGTCCGGCAAGGACCATAATAATGCCGATTCTTTTGGCTGTGCTGCCGGAGACGGAAACTTTTTTGGATGATAAAGCTAACGTACCGATCCCAATACATCCTGAAACTACTCCAAGTACAAAAAGATATCTGTAGGGGATGGATATTAATGGGGTGTATACAACCATATTTCCCAGATTACCGAAAAAGTTTGAGGTCAAACATATCCCGGGCTGCGGATGATATTCCGTAATAAAGGGAAGCGTGACAGAAGGCAGCAGAATTCCTGCAAAGATAAGAAAAATTCCAATTTTTTTAGCTTTTGTCATTTTCGTTAATTGCGGCCTGTCCGTAAAATTGCTTTGTTACATGGACAAATAATGGGGAGATTTACTAACCTCTATCTCAGGATCTATTGAATAATTATACCTTATTAAAGAGAATAAATACCAAGTTCAGAATATTAACAGTCTTCCATTTATGTTATATTATTCCCCATGTATTTCAGTGAAAACATTATTAATTTCGGGGCAATTCTTTTATTCATGAATCAATTCCTCATTCTTTCAACACTCCGGTATTTTTATGCTTAACACTCTTAAAATCACTGCCGCTCTCATCAGGCGTTCGCGCCCTGATTTTCAATTCAAAACTTTCAATGATTCACCCATAACCCCACTGGACAAACCTTTGCAGGAATGTAAACTTGCCTTAATCACTACCGGAGGCATTCATCTGAAAAGTGACATCCCTTTTTACATGAAAGAGCCTGGTGGCGACTGCTCTTACAGGACTATCCCTTATGATATAGGAGATAAGGATTTCAATGTATCTCATAAGTGGTACAATCATAAGTTCATAAATGCTGATATAAACTGCGTATTCCCTATAGACAGGATAAGAGAATATGCCAGGAAAGGTGTGATAGGCGCTCTTTCAGAAAAACACTATAGTTTTATGGGACATATTTACGAGACAGGCCCGCTTGTCAAAAATGTTAAAAAAGTCGGAGACCATCTAAAAGAACTTAATGTAGATATAGCTTTTATCACACCGACCTGAGTGCTCTGCAACCAGTCCGTGGGACTGATAGCGCGTTACATTGAAAAATCAGGAATCAGCACTGTATGTACTTCATTCAGAAAAGAGATCACAGAACTTTCCGCAGCACCCCGGATCATATCCGTAAAAACTTCTGCCGGCAAACCGCTCGGAAAACCGGGTGACATAAAAATGCAGAGGAAAATTATTGAGACCGGGTTTGACCTCCTTCAACGAAATATAGATAAAATGACGATTGTACAAATTTAAATAAACCTTTTTAAAAGAATTTCTTGCTTCTATCTGCACTGAAATTTTATAATTGACTGGTTTATCAATCCTGATATTAATTTATCTTCAACACCAGATCCGGTCTTGAAGTATAATATTGCTTTAAAAATCTATAGTTAGCAAGAAGCACTCAAGGAGATTTTATTATGAATGCAGCAGTAAAAGGAAAAGTAACAGATGTTGAGGAATTAAATAAAATCACAAAGGATATTCGGGTAAATATCCTTCATATGCTCACCCAGGCTGGTTCCGGGCATACGGGGGGGTCTTTATCTGCTGCTGATATATCAGTGGCAATCTACTTCTCAAAGATGAACTTTGATTCGCAAAACCCATTGTGGGCGGAGAGGGACAGATTTATCATGTCAAAGGGTCATGCAGCCCCCCTCGTATACTCAATCATGGCGGAAGCAGGTTATTTTCCAAAAGAAACCATAGATACACTCAGGGATATTGAATCCCCGCTGCAGGGACACCCATGCTGCAAAAAGCTGCCGGGTATTGAAGTATCCACCGGTTCCCTGGGACAGGGCCTGTCTGTTGCCAATGGTATGGCGCTGGGACTAAGACTCGACAACAACCCGGCAAGGGTTTTCTGCATTATGGGTGACGGTGAAATCCAGGAAGGGCAGATCTGGGAGGCAGCGATGACAGCTGCACACTATAAGATCGACAACCTCTGTGCAGTAGTCGATAATAACGAACTCCAGATAGACGGCCCGGTCGAAGAGGTAATGGGGATTCAGCCGGTCCATGACAAATGGGAGGCCTTTGGATGGCACACGATAAGCATAGACGGCCATGACATGGAAGAGATACTCAAGGCACTTGATGAAGCTGAAAATACAAAGGGAAAACCAACAGTAATTATTGCAAACACTACCAAAGGAAAAGGTGTATCTTTCTTTGAAAATAAAGTAGAATATCACGGGGCCGCACCTTCACAGGAAGAATTCGACAAGGCCGTAAAGGAGATTCATAATGATTGATACAGAAAAGAAACCAAAAGCCACCAGAAATGCATATGGTGAAGCCCTGCTGGACCTCGGGAAAAAACGTCCGGATATAGTGGTACTTGATGCAGATCTCTCAGGCTCTACAAAGACAGCCGGTTTCGCAAAGGAATTCCCTGACAGGTTTTTTAATATGGGTATAGCCGAGCAGGACATGGTAGGAACAGCGGCAGGCCTGGCATTGACCGGCAAAGTACCTTTTGCCTCAACATTTGCAGTTTTTGAAACAGGCAGGGCATGGGACCAGATAAGGCTGACTGTCTGCTATTCAAATACAAACGTCAAACTCGTAGCAACCCACAGTGGAATAACCGTCGGAGAAGACGGGGCATCCCACCAGGCCCTGGAAGATATTACGTTAATGAGAGCATTGCCGAATATGACAGTGATCGTACCGGCTGATGCTGCAGAGACCGTTTCTGTAATTAATGCGGTTGCAGACTATAAAGGCCCGGTCTACGTCAGGCTCGGACGGGCAAACGTCCCGTATGTGATGCCTGATGACTATCAGTTCGAACTCGGGAAAGCTTTCGTCTTCAATAAAGGAAAAGATGTAAACATCATCGCAGCAGGCATTATGGTCGGGATTGCACTGGAGGCAGCAGAAATTCTCTCAAAAGACGGGATTGATACAGGTGTAATCAATATGTCTACAATAAAACCTCTTGATGAGTCGACCCTTTTATCTGTCGCCGAAGGTTCAAAATTGATCGTGACCGCTGAAGAGCATTCCGTAATTGGAGGGCTCGGAGGTGCAGTATGCGAATTTCTGTCAGAAAACTGCCCGGTCCCTGTAAAGAGAATTGGGACCCATGATACTTTTGGGTGTTCAGGCAAACCGGCTGATCTGCTCAAGCTTCATGGATTGACTGCGGAGAGCATTGTTGAAACCGTAAAGAATTCACTCAATAAATGATAAACCTGTTCATTTCAGCATTTCGTACTAATATTTTTCTTGGTGCCATTGTAAAAAAATGATCCAGTTTTCCAACGTCTCAAAATCTTATGATGGTGATGTTGTCTTTAACGATATTACCTTCAATATAGAAAAGGGTGACCTAGCTTACATAACCGGCCCGAGTGGTGTAGGAAAAACCACGCTGCTGAAACTTATTTACTGTGCAGAGCACCCTGACAATGGGCAGATAGTCGTTGCCGGATGGGACCTGAACAAGTTAAAACAGAATACTATCCCATACCTTAGAAGAAACGTCGGGATAGTATTTCAGGACTTCAGGCTCCTGTTTAACATGACAGTATTTGACAACGTGGCCCTTGCCCTGAAAATCCATAACCTCCACCCCAGGGAAATAAAGGGAAGCGTCGATGAGGTCCTGAAGGAAGTACGCTTAAAACATAAGGCACACGTCTTCCCGCAGCACCTTTCAGGAGGAGAGCAGCAAAGGGTAGTTATTGCAAGGGCAATGGTGTCAAAACCTACAGTACTGCTCGCAGACGAGCCTACAGGCAACCTTGACTCTGAGACAGCCGATACAATTATTAACCTCTTCAAAGAGATAAACGCCAGGGGAACTACTGTTCTTATAGCAACCCATCACAGCGAACTGTTTCATGGAACAGGCAGGCGGGTCATCTTCTTAAACGATACGCGTGTTGAAAAGGAGATGATAGGTTGAGGTCCCTTATATATTCTCTCCAGACAGCATTCAAGAGCATGTGGCACGAAATATGGATCTACCTTCT
>PJEL010004201.1_pt1 | contig 12022 bp, 9 predicted proteins | sample 1853271 | NCBI WGS metagenome assembly PJEL01 (sample SAMN08108733, study PRJNA415343) | Invertebrate metagenome, whole genome shotgun sequencing project. | host: Globobulimina | place: Sweden: Gullmar Fjord | collected 2015-08 | reverse complement strand
TTCTTCGAATGAAATTATTCAATTACAACCCCTGGTAAAATTATAAAAAATGACTCTACTCTACCAAATGAAACAGCAATATTAGCAGTCTAAAATTGCACAAATAACAACTTTTCATTCAGACATTATCTTCCGCTGGACTGCATCGTTTTCTGCAGGCAAATTTAATGAAGAGTACTTACGAAAACAGCATAATTCTGCCGCTCATGCACTTATTGTCGAGATCCTGTTTCTTTCAATTTAATAAAAATTATTTTTACTTGGCAAGCTTTCTCTGGTTTAGCTTTCATTGCACCTCTGTATCAATCAAGCCGAAAGTAAAAAATTGCGCAAATTCTACACCGCAAAATTCCTATCGAATTTACCCCGCAACCATCCTTGACAAAAAAATCATACAAGCTGACGGACAAGCAAAAGTTGTAGGAATATATTACTGTTGCTGAACTCACTATATTCAACAAGGACAATGAAAATCAAAGTAAGCAATCTTTTGCAAAACATAATTTCGCTGGTTGTAATTACCGGACTTGGCTATTACCTGTATAGCCATTGGGATGTTTTTCGCGCTTCAGAAAATATTTCCTGGTCACATATCCTTGTGATCTCTATCTGCGTCCTCCTGTCATGGGTGATTAATTCTCTGAAAACCACGCTTCTTTTGCGAATGGAAAGAATTCCGATAACTTTCCTGGAAACTCTTCTGATCCAGTCAGCTTCCAACCTCGGCAACTATCTGCCAATGCGTGCAGGCAGTATGCTGAGGTTCTATTACTTCAAAAAAATACATGGCCTTGAATACTCGCGACTGGGCGGGCTAACAGCACTGCGCCTTCTGATCCTGGTGGCGGCGACGGGAATGATGGGTTGTATAGGCTTGGCAGGCCTCTGGAGCAACAATCTACCAGGTACTATTTTTCTCTGGGTTTTATTTTTCAGCATGTTCTGTACTCCTATAATCACATGGTTTCTTCCAATTAATAAAATTAATCTTCCTGATACCCGATTTGGGGGCCAGATCAACAAGTTTCTTTCTGGATTCATTACTATAAAAGCCCAACCACGTATGGCAGCAGTGATTTTCAGCCTCACCCTTTGTCAGTTCGCACTTCTCTCCTTAAGGCTACTCGTCAGCTTTGATGCCATCCAAGTGCTCCTGTCTCCCTGGGTACTAATGATACTGGCCCCATCAGTCATATTAATCTCATTCGTGTCAATCACTCCAGGAAACCTTGGCCTTCGTGAATGGATTATTGGATTCCTATCGCTTGCCGCAGGCTACTCATTTGAGAGTGCTATTTTTGCAGGCACACTGGACCACGCTGTGATGTTGGGAGCCAGCTTCACTTTTGGGCCAATTTCTACATGGTTGGTTTGGCTACGACTGCGACGCGACACTAAGAAAGCGGGTTCTATCATTGCAGAATAGAGACATCACCATGCATCTCTTCATCCATCAGAAAATTGCTGCTTGCAGTCCTGGTGCTTTTTTTATTAGACGTGGGATGAGAAATTATCAGCTTGTTTAACAAGGCCTTTCGCGGCCCCCCAGCACCAAACCAGCTTCAGTAAAAAAACCAGAGGTGCTGTCTTTAGATATTTAAGATTTTTCATATTGCCCAAGTAGATTGCACATATTTTTTGCATGGCAATAACAGGCGAGAGAAGCCTCAGCATACCCCCACTTCGAAGAACGAAAGGGGTTCCCAGCAACCCCCTGTATTGATTGCGGAGTTTAATTGTTTCAATGGCATGGTCCAGGGGATACTGGAAAATATCTTTTAATTGAGTGCAGTCGTGGTCATGGGTAACCACTGCATCAGCAGCAAAAAAGATCCGATAACCCTGTTGCCTCGCCCGCAGACTGAACTCCATATCTTCCGCAATTCTCCGTCCTTCCTGAAAACCATCCAGGTCTTCTAATGCTGCTTGCTGAAACCCCATGTTCGCTCCGACAATAAATTGATGATAGCCTTTCCTGTTGGTTGGCAGGAAAGCATTCATTACAGCAATATTATGTAATAATTTCAAATAATTATCTTCTTCGCTGGTCAAAGCCCCTGCAACAATATCGTGCTTATCGAGAGCCTTTATCATGTATTCAGCCCAATTGGGATATGGTATGCAGTCATCGTCCAAATAAAGTATTTTTTTCGCCGAACACAAGCGATAGCCGATATTCCTGGCATTGCCAATCCCTTTGTTTCTGGCGGTAGAGGTATATTTCATCTGCGGGATCTTCCCCTCATAGGAAAGACAAACCTCTGCAGTGTTGTCAGTAGAACCGTCGTCAACAATAACGATCTCAATTTCAGAGAGCGGCATAGTCTGTTGAGTGAGGTATTGTAGAGTGCGATTCAGCGAATCAGCTCTGTCATAACTGCATATTATAATGCTTGCTTTCATTCGTGATTGGCTTGAGGTAAGGCTATTGAATCTTTAATAGTCACATTCTGGGGACCGTTTCCATAAAAAAACCGGCAAACTTATTGCTTCTATTGAGAAACGACTAATCAGGATAAAATCTATAACATAGTATTAAGCATCAATTCACCCTATGTATATCAATTGCTCCGTCATAAAATATATTCTCACGTGCCAAGGATTTTACTTTGGGAATTTGTCCTTTGACTCTTTGCGAGACTTCATCCAGCTGTAAAAAAAACACATTCATGAGTTCAAACGTCAACTCCGGTGACTTGATCGCCACGTCTGCGTCAACAGTTAATGTTTCAAATAAATCCAACAGGTTTAAATGTTGGTAGAGGCCTTCAAATTTCCCTTGATACCGGAGCCCGAATGCCGGGATAGCCTGGCTCAGCCCGGCAATGGCTAAATGCATGCGAGCGCTGATGATTGCGTCCATGCGACTTACTACAAATTTGAGTTGCTGTGGACCATACGGGTGATCGAGAAGCATTACTCGATTTTCGGCAGCTGGTGTCAAGTTTTCAAAAATCGTTTTTGAAAGGAGATAATCCGATGTTTCGTTTCGAAAATCGTGTGGAATAAAAATAACAGCTCGATTTTCCTCAGAATAGGTCAAAAGCTCTGTCAATTTTGATAGGGATTTAATCACTTCCGGCTTGCTTGGCGAATACAAAAGAGCGTTAAACCCGAGCCCAACGAGTTGCCGGCCGGCTTGCTTCTGTCTTTCAATCCAGTCCAGAACTTCAGAATGGACACCGGTTGCATCGCTGCGCAACAAAAAAGCTGCATCAGCCCCTTGTATTGCAGGGTGGCCGATCGCTTCCTCCAGTCTTTTGCGAGAAACGAGATCACGCGGCACCAATCCAACCGCTTCCGGCAACCGGCGAAGTGCCCGAAGACATACCTGCATGGATTTACCGGACAAACTAAAACCGACAATTGCACTTTTCGCGCCGGCACGGGCAAACGTTTCTGTTATTGCTATTCTCAGTAATGCGTTAAATGCACCGTAAACACCATCGACAACATCAGTAGCAATGAATCGAAAGACCTTTGCAGAGCCAAGCAATTTAATAAATATCCACGGACGTAGGGCTAATGCAGCAAGAGGCTGAACTGATATACCGTAACGTTCAACTAATTGAATATACTTTTCTTCAAGATGATATGCCAATAACGTAATCGGCAGCTCCGAACAGGAAGAAATCTCGCCAATTAAAGCATCTAACACGGCGGCATCACCACGGCTGCCTTGTGGCCCTGGTGCAAGTATTACGACTGAATGCCGATCAGCAGAAGAAGCAAATCGCCCAATCCCCCCAAGAACTATACTGGATAATTTAAGGATTAATCTTATAATTTCGATCATTTGCTTTTCTGGGCGTAATACAGGCCAATAAAATTACTTTTTAAAAAAAGGATTACATGGCACTGGAGCTTATTGTTCATTTTCCCGATACACCGGGGAAAGATTCTTTATTTGACCCGAAAATCTATCTAAGGGATGCAGGGCTTTATACACTTTAAGATTCGCCGTATGGTGCACACAACTATAGCAGTCACAGCCCCGCACAGGTTTTTTGCTTTTATTTATCTGCTGCGCCTCTTTTCTGAACTGTTGGTAAGACCTGCCATTCCAGATATCCTTAAACGTATTTTCATGAACATTCCCCAGAGGGTCATAACATCTGCAGCAAGGATATACATTGCCATCAGGATCAATAAAAGTTGAAAGCCAACCGTAATAACAGGGTATATGGCTGTAAAGTGCTTCCGTGTTAAGCTGTTGACGAAAAATCTTCTTGAAATAGTCAATATTATGCCTGATACCATGTGACTCTAAAAAGGGCTTAACCTCCTTCAGTTGTCTATGCACTGAAATGGCCTGCTCTTCAGTAGGTACGGTATTTGCCAAACCCGAATCTTCAATATCATCCACCAGACGGAAAAGAACCTGGTCAGCTCCAACTTTTACAGCGAATTCAGCAAATTCATAGAGTCTGTCACAGTTCTGGGCAATTACAATAAAGGGAAGGCTGACCATTGGCTGTTTTGTCTTTAGGAAAATTTTTTGATCAGCCACATACAAAAGGTTTTGCTCAAGCTCGTAAAAGGTCTTTTCGGATGTGCCGGGATGAGTGCGAACATAGTCTTCAGGCGTGCCTGCCATTGTGGTAATTCTCAACTCATCAAATTTCATTATGATGAGAGCATCAACCATATCGGTATTAATCAGCGTCCCATTGCTGTTAACCAGGCAGTAGCTGCCAGAACGCTTCAATATATCAGTAAGCTCAATAATATTTTTATAGAGGAAAGGTTCGCCGTTACCGCTAATTTGCCATCTTCGGGTTCCCATGTTGAGTAGTTCCTCTACCACTGCTTTTAGAGATTCATGGTCGGCTTCGTCCTTCACTAAATTCTTCATCTCATTACTGCAGGGCAGCTCCTGCCCACTCCTCTTTGCTCTTCTTACAGGAGCATAGGAGGGCACTTCCACGTAAGGAGAGTTGTAATAGCAATGAATACAGCGGATGTTGCAGCGATTCGTGAGGAGCAGGTTCGCCTGAACAGGTCCACCAAAGGCACGGCTGCCATGCATGATTCCCGCGACAGCTCTTATTCGTGAAGAAATTTCTTTGACGTTCATAATTCTTGCCCTTCAGTGCAATTCCCGCCAGGGAAACAAATATCCGAGACCGCGGGAAAAATGCAGTACCAACAACAGAATCGGCACATAAAAAAACACCAGAAACTGCCCAGTTCGTATATATCCCCCTAAACCACTTACCAGCAATATCGCAACATATATTGCACTGACAGTTGAGGAAATAGTTCTAATTGACAGGCTGAATGCTGATCCTAGAGCCAAAACGATCATGCCAAGTGCAAAGGACGCCAGCAACAGATGTGGAAGACGATGCACCCCGATACTTCTGCTGGTGCGCGCCATATTAAAAGACCTGCTTGTAAATGATTGTAATGTCGTATCGCGGGAATGAATAACCGTTATTTCTGCTGCAGATATAATTCGTTTTCCTGTTTTTTCTATCCGATGTATGAGCTCAACATCTTCATGAACGTCAAGTGACTCATTAAAAACTTGAGGTGGTCCTTCTTTGCCATTAATCGCAAGATTTAAGGCAACTTCACGGGGAATCGCCATGTTCCACAGCTTTGGATAATATTTACCGACAGAAGACCCTTGGCGACGAAGTCCTCCTGTCCCCAAAAATGAATTCAAAACGTAATCCAGAGCTCTGTTTAAAGGAGGCTCTTCAGTCCCTGTACGGTCCAGTCCGCCCACTACACCAATATTGCTCTCACGCTCAAATACCTTAACGAGTTTGTCCAGCCAGTCTGAAGGAAAAATGCAATCATCATCGGTAAAAACTAAAATATTTCCTCTTGCTTGAGATATGGCTCCGTTCAGCTGTGCAGAACGATTTGATTTAGCAACGGGGATAAAGTGTAAATCAATTTTCTTGTTTGCAGATGCAGTTTCAAATATATGCCGCAATTCTTCATCATTGTCTTGTCCTGCACATAACACCTCGAAGCGTTCCCGTAGAAATTCCAGTTTTGCCAATGAAATAAGGGCGTTTTTCAGAAACTTGCCCCCATGACAGATAGGCAAAATAACGCTGAATTTAATTTCCCTGTGCATATTTTATCTCTGCTTTATCCCTGTTTTTAAACCGCGGGCAGCACCCCAGCACCAGGCTAATTTAAGTACATAAACCACAGGGGCAGTCAAAAGGAATCTAACATTTTTGATATTGCCCAGGTAAATGCCAGCTGTTACTTTAAGGGCAATTACCGGAGCGGCAGCAAGAATCAACCAGGGTGACCGGAAGATAAATGGAGTATGTAACAGCAACCGGTACCTGTTGCGAAAATGAATGGTTTCGGACGCATGATCAACTGAGTATCTAATGATCCCTGAAAGGCTTGTACGCTCATGGTCGTGGGTAACATTGGCCTCAGGGACAAAGCATATCTGATATCCTGCCTGTCTTGCCTTGAGAATAAATTGCATATCCGGAGAGAATACATGTCCATCGGGAAATCCTTTTAATTCTTCAAACAGTGACCGCCTGAATCCCATGTTTGCTCCGGCAACAAAATCTATCGAGCCTGCTTTGCGGCCCTCCATAAAGGGGTGGAACTCGGCTATATTGTGGCAGAGTTTGATGAAGTTTGATGTGGGACTTTTGACGCTGCCGGCGACAAGGGGATATTTGCGAAGAGCGTCGCGCATGTTCTTGGCCCAATCCTTTCGGGCAATGCAGTCATCATCAGTAAAAATTAAATAATCGCCTTTTGCTGACTGAACGCCTAGATTCGCGGCATTCCCGAGGCCAGTATTTCTTTCAATTCGCACATACTTTATGTCGGGCATCTCATGCCCCATAGCTTCGCACACTTCAGCCGTATTGTCAGTAGAGCCGTCATCCACCACGATGATTTCAAATTGCTCAGCATCCAGTGTTTGGCGGGAAAGGGATAATAATACCCGTTGAAGCAATGACGCCCGGTTATATGTGCAAATGATTATACTTGCAAAACTTTTCACTTTTCCCCTGCCATTGAGCATCTGAATTTTGAGCAGCCTTTAGTATCAATAAGGAGTCGTCTTTGTTCTTCCATTTTTCCTTCAGTAAAACCGCTTACTGGTATTCCAGAGATTGCATCTTCCTCACTACTGACCTTGGTGCAGGACTCATAAATGGACAGTTTTCACACAGTGGCGTTAAGTTATTTTTTAAAAGCTGTTGCCGAAATGCATTTGCAGTCTCTGAATTCCATATCTCTTCAAAAGAAGCATCAAGGATGTTGCCGAAGGGCTTCCTTATATGAATACAATTGAGCACATCACCGTTTGGTGCTATTGTAGCTGTATTCATTATATGACAGATAAACTTTTTAGCTGTTAACAAGGTGCCTTCATAACATGCCTTGAGGTTGTCCATAAGGTATGGCGGGTCAATAAATACATCCATTCCTGACCTTCTCCCACGGCTCAAACATTCACTGAGCACATTTCGCAGCGTTTCAAGGCCATACCCCCGGGTGCGCTCCTCAGACGCTATGGGTATATCTGAAGACACAAGACCGGTTTCTGCAATCGCCCGCGACAGTCGTTCACCCGAATAAATGCGTTCCATTTCAATTTTTACTTTCTTTACCTGCAGTGCAGCGCATATATCGATCATATCAGGGATAAACTGAAGGTTTTCATCCTGTATGACAAGGTTAACGGTTACCGGCACAATACGGGAAAGGACTTCAATTGTTTTTACTGCTTTATCATATGATCCTTTAACCTGGCGGATTGACTCATGAATTTCCCTGGGACCATCGAGTGAGATACAGACAGTATAAAGACGGTTACACTGTTTGATTACATTGATTTCAGCCTCATCCAGAAGTGTACCGTTCGTGCAGATAACAATATCATGATTGGTATTCAGATGTCTGATAAGGTCAGTTATGTCGCTTCGCATAAAGACCTCACCGCCGATCAGGGTAACCTTTTGCAGAAAAGGGCTGCGATCAAACAAATCAGTTATCTGCTTACCGGAGAGTTCACCGGAACCAGCCATCTTGTCGCGCTCCTGAAAGCACATTTTGCACTTCAGGTTACAGCGCTGCGTGGGCTCGAACATGACCTTATCCGGCAGAGGGGCATTGCCGGTTTCCATGAATGTCAGATATTTCCTGACAAGACTATAGTATTCTATTTTAGCATTTATTTTACGTGCACCGGTGTATCCCCCGTACCGGAGCATCGCCTGTTTAATCAGTTTTTTCATAACTGCAGAATTCTCTGTTCAGGATAAAGGTCTGAACGTTTGCTGTATGTCCTTGCATGTGACGCATTTCACACTCTTTACAGAATATGAACTGGTCCAGATCTTTTCTGAAAGTTTTATAAATTTTTCTCACTTTGCTGGACGATAGAATATTACGCAGGCTCTGGTCGGCAACATTGCCCAGCGGCAAAGTAGCATTAAAATCATTTTCACAGGTGACAACTTCACCGTTACTGAAGATCGTCAGATTAGCATAGGGGCGATGGCAATAATTATTGAGACGTTTTGGGCCATTGCAGTCGGAAGTATTGTTTTTATAGTTAACATGCTGAAATTCTTCTGAAAGTGGGGTCAATTTCTCTTCAAAATCAATTTTAGAGCGCCGGACGACGGCGGAACGAAATGTAATTACATCGACGCCAAGATTCTGTGCAAATTTCTTTACCTGGTCGACCTGGTGTTCGTTATGTTTCATCACTATAAAACGTAGAGTTATGCGTGGGTGGCTTACACCGAGGGAAGCACGCTCAGTTACAAGGTTTTCAATGGCATCGATAACACTTTGCAGTTTTCCCCCTTGTCGGTATTTCTCATATGTTTGCTGATCAAGGCCATCTACTGCCACTATCAGACTATCGAGTCCGGAATCAATGATTTTTCTGGCCTGTTCTCTGGTGTTCAAATAATGGCCATTTGTGCTGGTATGCACGAGAATCCCCTTTTCTTTAGCATAGCGGATCATTCGAAAGGCATCTTTGTTGATAAAAGGTTCTCCCCAGGACCAGAAGGCAATAAGGTAGACGTGATCTTTTACCTGATCAATCACCCGGCGAAACATATCGAAGGGCATCAGGGTTGCAGGGCGTGTCATCAGTCCGGCCCCGGTTGCACAAGTAAGGCAGTGAAGATTGCATATGTTTGACGGCTCAATTTGCAGGATAGGCGGCATACCGACCTGGTGAACCGACCGGGCCATGAGCTGTATACCCTGAATTAAAAAATTAAGCCTCTTTTTAAAAGGCACATTATGAAGACGAAATGGCAGCTGGTCAAATGTCAGCGTTATGTTTCCCTGAAATAAAAGACGGGCAGCCATGCGCGCTGTTTCACTGAGCAGAGGTTTTTTCACCTGGTCTTTCCTTAACCTGTGACCTTGGAAGTAACACCCTTCATCACACCCATTACAATACTGAAGTGGTGCGTAGGCAGGAGCAGAATTACACCGAGACCCACTGCAAGACTACGCGTACGCACCAGGGAAGAGGCAGCAATAAAAAGGACAAGCACCACATATAAAAAGGTCAATGCTAAAAAAACCGACCGGGCATAGTTATTAACCAAGGCAAACAATCCGAGAGTAAGTCCTGCTGTAGCCACACAAAACACTATAAAATGAGGGGTACCAATAAAAGCATGCTGCCGGCGCATAAGTCTGACTTTCTCATTCGAATGATAAATGTTCCGGCGAATGAAATTCAGAAAGGTTGTATAGCGCCAGTGCCAGACAGGGTTATCAGGCATGTATTTTATCTGCAGTCCGGCATCACGAATGCGTTTAGCCATTTCCAGTTCAGCTCCAAAAATCATATCTTCCGGGAAATTGCCGATACGGGTAATAACTTTTGCCGGGATTACAGTATTTTCTTTTCTTGGATAGTACCAGTTATCCTTGAGCCCATCGCCTCTTTTTGTTCCTGCAGTACCCAAGAATGAGTTTAAAATGCAGTCCAGGGACCGCGGCAACCAACCCATCCCCTCCTGGAGAAGATCAGGTCCGCCCACGGCGCCAATGTCATCCTGTAAAACGGTGTCAAACTTTGTTAGCCAGTCCGGCTCAAACATGCAATCGTCTTCTGTAAACACGAAGTACTGGGCCGGCACTTTCTGCATTGCAGCGTTGCGCGCCTCATTAAGGCGTGCCTCATGCAGCCACTTTTCATGCTTACCGGGTTGTTCAGGAAGGACAATCGTACTAATTTGACACCCGTGCAGTCTCACTCTCTCTTCTAAGAAATCCCTGAGTCCGTGCAGAACATGACAATCTATTAAGACAACATGAAAGAGCTCCTTCGGATAATCAAGATTTTCCAGGGATCTCAGGCAATCCCCCAGGCATTTGATTGAGTGCGTAACTGCTATAATAATTGCAAATCTTGGGATTTGTTTTTTTTCTGCTGAGTTTAGCCCATCCATACGATTAACACCTTGATTCTCATTATTCTCAAACACTTCAGTTTTAATTCATCTGCGGCTGATTGTTTTAAGGCGGTCATAAATAACTAAGATCAATAATACATTTTACAAAAATATCCCATGCCATTTTCTCAGCCATTAATATACATCTTTCCACATGCTCTAAACTGACATATGCAGGAATAATTTTGGAAGGTGTGGATAGACAGGCGCTTTTATTAAATTATTATTTTTATTGACAGCTTGCTTCAAATTTCACTATGGGCTACCGTGTGACGGGATTAAGGCTGGTTCTCCTTGCAGTACTGTTTTTTTGCAAGGATCAAAAAATGATTTCTTATCACCCCCTAGCCACAAATAATTAAAAATAATTTGAACCTGAATGGACACCCCTCATGGAATCTCAACCAATGACTAATGATTTCAAAATAAATATTTCTGAAAGACAGCAAGAAAAACATGAAGAATCCCGGGATATTTTCTTGGCAGAGACAAAAGCTCTTGATCCAGTAACTAAAAAACCGTGTCCTGCCCGAGTAGTTGAGCGGGATGGGGAGGTTTTTCTGGAGAAATCATTACATTCTGGCAAAAAACAATCTGTTCGTGTCGAGCGTGATGCTGCTTTCTATCGCCGTTTTTCTGACAGTAACATTTGCGGCAAACATCGAATTTTAAATAATTTTTTTTATGTGACTTCACGATGCAATCTTAAATGTCCAGTATGCTATGAAGGGCAACGAAAAATTCCAGAACCTTCCCTGCAAAGCTTATGTGAGCAGTTGCCTAAAATGCATGGCTACCGTATCTCTATATGCGGTGCTGAGCCAACCTGCCGGGATGATCTTCCAGATCTTATCCGGGCAATCAACAAGAAACATTCGGCCATTTTAATGACCAATGGTTTAAAACTTGCCGACATGAAATACCTGCGTTCTCTGCGGGAAGCCGGTCTGCAATATGTAATTTTAGCCATGAATGGCCTTAATGACGATGTCTACAGGCAAACTAATGGTGAGGCCCTGTTGGATATAAAGATGAAGGCCATGGACAACATAGAGCAGTTAGGCATGTCAATCCCCCTCCTTTCTGCGACAATTACGATGGGAATAAACGAGGACCAAATCGGTCCTCTCCTTGAACTTGTAAAGGAGAGGAAGTGTATCAGCCAGCTACGTTTACGCAGCATGGCGAATGTTGGTGACTATGTTGAGGGTGGTCAACTCTGCATGAGTGAGCTTATTAAGTTGATCTGTCAGCAGGGGGGGGTAGATTACGATCTATTGCTCAAGCAGCAAGATTTTTATGACCATATTGGCCGCATGCTTGGAGTTGATTATTTCCGGCCAAGGCTCTGTGCAATGAGAGTTGATTTTGATAAGGATTTGGTTCCGTTTGCAACGGAACGTGATTGGCAGGAGTGGGACAATCTGGTGCTGAAGAGACCACGGTTGTTTGTTAAGTTATTACAAAACTATGGTCTCAATTATGCGTTACATTATATCAGGGGTTTAAAGGAGCGCTATTATTATATACCTCATAGTTTTCGAAGAATAGCTGTCAGGGTATGGCCTAACTTGGATACTATG
>PJEL010004200.1_pt1 | contig 12023 bp, 7 predicted proteins | sample 1853271 | NCBI WGS metagenome assembly PJEL01 (sample SAMN08108733, study PRJNA415343) | Invertebrate metagenome, whole genome shotgun sequencing project. | host: Globobulimina | place: Sweden: Gullmar Fjord | collected 2015-08 | reverse complement strand
CGGCGCTGGTACGGCGGCGCCAGGTTGATAGCTGCAGCCTCCCGGCTCTTCCAATCTTTGTCCTCGACCGAACTTCCACCGAAGAAACTCCAATTCACCTTGTAGTCGTACTGCTGCCAGCGTCGGCGATCATTGTCGCCCTTCCAGCCATAGAGCAGTTTGAAGGCATTGCCTTCTTGACTGAAATTCTTGCGATCGATGCGCACTTCGTCGTAAGTCTCGTCTCCACCCTGATGCCTTTTTCGCATCGAGACAGTCGCAAAGTTGATGTATTCACCAAAATCGACCGCATTGAGTCCGTCCACCATAGCGACGATTTCGCGCTGCTTGTACAACGGGTCATCGAGGTTGACCTGTCTGAAGTGTTGTTGATCGTTGATATAGCGGCGCAAATCACCGATATTTTCGTCAAAACGAAGCGTCTTGGTATCGGCTGTGTACTTATTGAGCTCGATGGAAAAAGTACCACGCTCGCGCGCTCGTTTCATCTGATACGTCGCCAAGATGGCGAAGGCCGGTTCGGCCTCTTCTTCGTCCAGTTCTTCCATACCTCCACCCTGTCCTGCATCATCGGAATCAGATTCGGAATCGCCCGAGCGAATGTCGCCAGCCTCCTCACGCGCCTCATCGGCGAGTCGGCGGTATGTGGCGGCCGCGTTTTCGGCTCCCTCGATCAGCTGATTATTGAGCGCCGTCCAGTCTTCCTGTGCCTCAGCGCTCGAGGACAGCTCCTGCGCTCTTTCTCTCGCCTGCCGCGCCCGCGTCTCGGCCTGCTCGGCCTGCTGCTCAAGTTCAGTTGCGCGCTCTTCGGCATCTGTCGCCCTCGCCTCATCGCCTTCGTGCGCGTCAGACCGGCGCCTTTCGTTGCGCCCACGTGCTTCGTTGTTGCGTGCCCTGACTTCACGGTTGTTACGGCGGGTGTCTTCGCGATTTCGCTGCAACATCTCGCTTGCCCGATCGAGAAGACTCTGTTGTCCGCCGGCAGCCCCTGCGAGACTCGACAAGTCTCGCGATCCCCCACCACGCGCGGGTTCGAACATCGCTTCAGCGATGCGGTTGTAGGCGGTGGTGATGATCGATTCCATATTCTCGTCATCACCGATCTGGGTAATTTTGATTGCACCCGATCGGCGGAGATCGTCGAATGCGCCTTGAACCTCTGCCGCCAGGATCCTCGAGGCGACTCCAACACCGAAAGACTTGTGATCGTAGACCATGTCCCAGTTGGCCTCGATCTTGGCCTGTTTCGGCGCCCGATAACCTTGGATTTCCATCTCGAACGTGAAACTGATATCTGGAGTCGGTGTGTGGAATGACTGCCACAAGATCTTCGATCCCAGCTTGGTGAGCTGGATCGAAACCGCTGCCTTCTCGCCGTCGAGCAACGGCGCGTTACCGAGTCCAACCACCTGGGTGCTCAGGCCACCCTCCGGGTTGGTGAAGGATGTCACCAGACCGAACTGCCCGGACTCGAAGAGAAGTGGGCCGATGACCCGTGCGCCCGGTTCGATGCGGCGCAGCTCACGCTCGGCTTCGCGACGCTGGTCATCGGTCACCGACAGGGAAACCAGCGCGTGCAGAATTCCCCCGCCTTCTCCTTCGTCTCTCTCAGCCTCTGTTGCACCGGATCCGAGGTTCTCGACGTAGCGCAGAAACGAGAATTGAGGACTGCCGTTTTCGTGCTCACCCAGTTTGGGCTTGTCTGAAACATAGTAGTAGGCTTTCTCGTCGTTCAGTGATGGAAACAGAACAAGATCTCCCGCTTTTACTGGAAAGTCCAGAATGACATGTTGACCGAATGCTGCTGGAGCAGCGAGTACTACAACAGCAACTAGCACGAGTGCCCTTTTCAAGTTCCTCATATCTCAATCTCCCTTATCAACCGTCGGACTCGGCGGCAGCTTCGGCGCGATCGCGAAGATTCTCCGGGATGTTGCAAAAGACGTATCCGTCCTCACCTCCTGAAAGCCATCTTCGAGCGCGCTCACGACCAAGCTTCTTGTGGTAGAAGTTCACGCGATACTGCCAATCCGAAACGTCCCGATCGCGGAAAATGAACAGCGAGCCGATCGCGCTGTTCTTGGTTACGGAGAGCTGGATCGAACGGGTATCGGTGATCTGTTGGCCAAACTGTGTGTACTGGATCTCCACCGTCGCTCGAGTGAAATCAAGGTCCGCCAGCTCTTCTAGATCGGCCTCGGCCTCGACCTCAAGAGGCACGACCGGCGGTATGAGAGTGACACCCTCCCATTGGCCCTCTCGCCACCGTGGATTGGCCGGCCACTCGACGCCCCCCCGTAAACTCCACCGCACCAAGTAGTCGAAGACCTCCGGCGAGTCGTCTCGCATCTTGGCGTAGGTCACCAGGCGGGTTGGTCCACCTTGCGAGATCTCGTCCTTCGTCATCGTGAACGATGTATGGAAGTCTCTCGTACCCTGTCTCTGCTTGCGGACCTCGACGGTGACAAAGTTGATCGCTTGGTCGAAAATTGCAACGGCATCAAGATCCAGGGTGAACGCTACTTTGCGCTGTTGGAAGAATGGATCGTCAACATTGACTTCAGCGAAGAGCTCGGGAAAATCCTTCTTCGCGCCGCGGTACCATGCCCCGGAGATGTTGCCGACCGTCACGTACGGCGTCTTTACCGGGAGCATGACCTTCATGTTGATGGTCTTGTTGGTAAAAGCCGACTCAGCTTTTGCGACGAATCGCGTATAGTGCTGCTCGCTCTCCTCCCAGCGCCGGGATCCCCTGATTTCAGGGGTGGTCATGCCTTCTGCAGAATCGTCCTCGTCATCATCCATCCCGGGCATGTCGGCGCTTCGATCGAAGAAGGAGGTTTCCATGAAACGGAAAAACGCCTGTCGAATGACCTCGAGGCGCTCATCGACGATGCCTTCGGTCCACTCAATACGAATGACTTCTTTCTCACACAAGGAGTCATAAACCTCGCGGAGTTCGTCAGTGGTGTAGGTATCTTTGCACTGAAAAATAAACCTCTTACAGTCCCTATCTTTGCTGAAGTCCATCGTCCAGTCGTCGACATGTGATTTGAAGCTTTCCCAGTCAAATACAATCTTCCCGTCAAATGCCGGCAGAAACGAGGTATAGGCCAGACTGAACTCGACCGAAATGTCCGACGTGGGTCTCTTGAGCGACTCCTCGATCAGTACGGCTCCGGTCGCATCAAGGCGAGCTGCTGCAGCGACCTTTTGGCCAGGCAACAACGGCGCCTTGCCTGAGGCGATGACCTTCTGCGCAAATCCACCTTCTGACATCGTCGCTGAGATGATCCGGAAGGTTGATTCTCCTTCACCCTCCTGCATCTGCACCGGCCCCATCAGCTTGGCACCCTTGATATGCTTTGCCAGCTTCTTCTTGAGTTCGCCTTCCTGCTCGGGCGAGAGCCCGTATTCACACAAGAAGTGTAGGATTCCGCCCGTGACACCGCCCTCCTCCGCCGAACGGTCCGACGTATACTTCATCAGCAAGAACTGAGGCCGGCCTTCCGGGTCCAACGCCACTCGCGGCGGTGGCGGCAGATAGTAGTAGTGTTTCTCCTGCCCAGCAGTAATGGGCCACAGATATCTCCCGTTGGCGTGATCTCTCTTCTTGCTCAGTATCCTGGCGAGATTTCCCTGGTTCTTGTTTCGTTCCTTGTCGCGCGCCTGCTGGGGTTGTGATCTCAGGGCCGGCGGTGGCGCAGAAGCATGAGCGACTCGGGGTGGCCGCTGTTTTGCCTGTGCCAGCTTGTTCAGGTACTCGAACTTCGCCTGCTGCATACGCCCATCTCGCGAAGGCGTCCTTGCCTGCTTGACTCCGTAGTCATCCATGATGAGATAGACGAGCGTTCCATCGTCGAGAGTTATCCCGACTGACTCCTCGTAGATAAGTTCGGCGTGCACTCCCGACGCCAGGATCAAGATCGCGAAAAATGAGCCGACGATTCGATGGAGTTTCATTGATGACCTCCGTCACTTCTGTTGTTTGTATCCGGTAGTTCGTCGATGAAGACCACACCCGACCGTTCTTCCCACGGTCCCCGGTGCGCCTTCTCGCCACTGGTGAGATGCCACTGCAAAGTGACATTAAAAACAGGGTTGGCTGCGGGAAGCACAAGATCGACTTCTTCGCTCCAACGCTCCCGCCGAAATGTCAGGCGTTCGCTCTTGATCTCTCCGAGAAAATCCCACTCGACGGTAGCCAAGACTGAACGGACGCCGGCCCTCTGCAGCAGGTCCGGTTCGCCATCGAAGAGAACGGTATGGACCTGGTACGGCGGCCGCAACGCGATGGCGAAAGCATCTGTATCTTGCCATCCTGTGTCGTGACTTCGCGCACCGCGGAAGCTCCACACCGCACGCCATTCGAAGTCGAGCCACGTTTCAAGATCCGCGTCGCCGGCGTTCGGGTATGCGAAAACAACGTTGTTGCCGTCGCGCTGCAATCGTGCAGGATCAAGTGCCGCCTCCCGCATCGTCACCGTGCCATCACCGTGCGCCTTCTTGACCTGGACGACAAGGTGGTTGACGACCTGGGAAAAATCCCCGGCGTCACCATCGAAGGAAAACACCACCTCCCGCTGACGAAACGCTGGATCCTCAAGATTCACGGCTTTGAAGAAGCGCGGATTGCCTCCCCACTTCGTGGCAACGGGGCCGATGTTTCCGGTGAGCAGGATGAAGAGGCGCTCCGCCTTCTGTTGACGCATCGAGATACGACCCGTTCCACTGCGTCGCTTCCGCGTCATTTCGTAACCCGCAAAGAGGTTGATGCGCGAGCTTCGGCCCGAACGCCCCAGAATACGATCCACGACGTTGCCCAAATCTCCTCCGTCGCGGTGCTCAGCTCCCGCCTCCGGCGGAGGTGACGGATCGAAGAGCAGATCAGTGATCTTGGCGTGGGCCGATTCGAGAATCGAATCGAGGTTGGCGCTTTCGCCCTTGACGTCAATCTTGACTGCACCGGATGTAAAGAGGTCGTCAACGACCATCTCGACTTCTGCGCCAACAATGTAGATCTTCGCCTGGACGTCGAGAGCTTCGTGCGAAAAGATTCGATCCCAGTCCACCACCAGATCTGCTTCGTACGGTATTCTGTAGCCCTCCATTTCGAGGGAAAAGGCAAGGCTCACGTCGGGTGTTGCCATGTCGAAGGACTTCCAGAGAAACGACGATCCTTGCGGTGTCAGGGCAACCGAGACAGCGGCCTTGCCGCCTTCGAGCAGGGGAGCTTTTCCGGTTCCCGACACGCGCCGAGCCATACCACCGGCAGGATCGGCCACGGACGAGACCAGCGCAAACGTCCCGCTTCGGTACTGAATGGGCCCGACAATGCGATCATCCTCGCGCTCGTCGTCCTCACGCAGTACCTCAAGCGCAGCCGCCAGGCGGTCCTTGGTTACGCCGTACCGAGCCAACAGATGTAACACGCCGCCACCTCGCGCGGCCGTAATGCCATCAGTTCCCTCTCCGACCGCCTCCGCCGGTGAGGTGTACTTCACCAGCGAGAACTCCGGTTCGCCGTTCTCCTTCTCAGCTATCCGGGGTTCATCCGGAAGGTAGTACCACGCATGAGCGTCGGTGCGCGAACGAAACAAAGTCACACCAGCAGCGGTCAGAGTATGATCCAGAGAAACCTCCTGTGCTCCGGCCCATAGGGTCCACATCACGAAGATCGGAAAGATCAGGATGAAGAGCCGTTTCATCGTTCAGTCTCCGGCTGGTTGGGCGCCTCGACCCACAGATAGCCGGCATCCAGCTTCATCCACTCTCCCGGCACCCTGCCACCACCGCGAGCTTCGACCCACGTGATGCGCACTTCTGGATCGTCTCGGGGATCATGCACCGCCCGCAACACTGTCACAGGATCTGCGTCATCAACTCGAAGGACAGAGTGGCGGCGAGTATTCTGCTTGCCCAGAACCGTGCTCCGAATCTCCACGACGCCAACGCGATAGCCACGGTCGATCATGGCCTGGCGATCTACTTCGAGTTCGGCTTCGGTGATCTCCAGCGGCGGTCGTAGGGTGATGATTGGGTCGGTCGTCGTCAGCCACTCATCGTTTGGTGGCTGCGTAACGTTTCCCTTTCGCAGAAGGCTCCAGCCAACGCGGTACTTGTAACCGAGCCAATCGGCACCGAACTCTGCCAGACGCGGGTAGCGCAATACTCGCTCGAGCTGGCCGGCTGCCACATCGGTGGCGTTCAACTGCGCCTGAGCATCGACCGCTGGTTTTTCCTCGCCATATTCTTTGTGAATCTGCACACTCACCCAGTTCACTAACCCATCAAAGACTCCGGCCCATTCACCATCGAGCACAAACCGGAGTTCGCGAATCTGGAAGGCCGGATCACTGAGGTTGACGACTCTGAAAACCTCGGTGTTTTTTTGATATTCATCCCAAATGCCGCTCATGTTGCCGGTGAGATAGACCGGCATACGAATCGTTGTATCTTGAGCGAGGTTTAGAACGAAGCTGTTGCGCCGGATGTCCTTGCGCGACTTGAGGACAAACTGGTTGTCGGTCATATAGGGTTGGTTTCCGGTGCCCGCAAACCACTTCACGAAGGCACCCCGTTCGACACGACCGCGGATCTGGCCTTTTTCGACCGCCGTTTCACGATCGGGCACCTGCGCCCAACCGGTTTCATGGTCAAACATCAGATTCACGAGCTTGTCGGTAACCAGGTCCAGAAGGCCCTGCATCGCCTTGGTATCGATCCCGAGCCCCTCGGCGCGGTCGAAGACCTCGATTTCAAGCAGTTCTTCCTGCTGCAATTCGTCGACGATGTCTCGCAACTCGCGCTTAGTGAAGCCCTCCTGCCTGTTCATTACCGCCGAGAAGTGTTCGTAAACGGTCTCGACCTCGGCTCGAACGACAGCGTTATACCCTCGGACCCGCGCTTCAAACTGGGCGGACATGCTGACTGAGATGTCTGAGGTAGCGCCCCTGAGAGAATCGAACAGCAAGGTAGCGCCGTGGGCATCGAGAATTGCTGCCACCGCGGCGCGGCTTCCTGGTGTAACTGGTGCATGGCCCGACGAAAGCACCGTTCGTGTCATGCCCCCGTCGGCGGTATCGGAGAGAACCGCCGAAATGACTTGAAATGTCGCGAGCTGGCCATCCTCTCCACTACTGCCTTCGAGCAGAGGGAGAGCGCCCGCAAGCTCCGCTCCAGGCGCCTGCTCATCGAGTTCTTCCGCAATTTCAGACCGCCGCTCTTCGCTGAGGCGCAAGGTAGCAAGGAAGTGCAGCAGTCCGCCAGAAGACTGCCCTTCCGGATCGACGAACTTGATGCATAACAACTGTGGCGTGCCATCCTCATTTAGAGCCAATGCTGGTGCCGGAGGCAGATAGTAGTAGCGGGAAGGATCGTCCGCATCCTGGAAGAGCTCTACCTCATCAATGGTCAATCGCCCTCGGTCGTACCATACGAGACACTGGGCGGTAGAAGCAAGATTCAACGCAATCGTCAGAACAACCAACACCGCATGTCGTCTCGAAGCCATTTTTTCCTCCTCAGTACAGCATCCGCGGATCGAGTTCTCGCTCCGCACCAACCCGCGTAGAGCACACATCCACAAAACCTTGCCAAGTACCAACTCGGCGTATTTCTTTCTGCTCAACCGCGCCACTTGAAAACACCTTCATGATTGAGATTTCATATCCCGCATCGAGCTTGAGCGCTTGGTTGAATCGGACCGTTTGCGGAGACGCCACTCCCGTTATGAAGCGGATTTGCTTGCTCACCCGGTCACCATTGACCGCTTCAGCCTCGACGACTACGAGTACTCGTGCAATGTCCGAGAACGAGAGTTCACCTCCCATCTCACTGCAGCCAATGTCCAACGACGTGTAGCCGGCCGGCATCGTGGCGTCGAGGCTGAGCACCCGAAAAACGTCCTCGTCGTTTGGGTCGAGCGACACAGTGACCGCTTCGACAAGGATCGGCATCAGATCTGGCGGGTTCTCGTCATTCTTGCCCGGGCGGCTCTGATAGGCGAAAACGGAGGCAACCACGTTTACGGATAAAATTACCGAATCCGCTTCCCAGGCAGAGCGAAGCGCTACACCTTCCTCAGGACTCAGGGCAAGGCTGAAGGATGCCTCCGTTGCCACTTCTTCAATCCCCCGTGTTGCACTCCCTCCGGCCTCACGACCGCCGGTCTGAATACCGGCAAACACGACTTCTGCGTTCACCTCTGCTGGGGCCAGGTGTTTCACCCGGTGGCCTTGTCCCAGGAAGGTGCGAGCCTTTTCGACGCGCCCTGATATTGACTGAAAATCGAGAACGAACTGAAGGACCGACCCACCCCACTGCTGGCCGGCATCCCCTGTGGCTCGTGTTCCCTGATATAAGAAGGTTGTGAAGATCGCCGCAGGCTTGCCATGTCCTCGCTTGAGATCAACTCCTTGCGGAGCGAGCCACCACAGCTTCGCCTCCTTGTGATCCGGATAGCATCGTCCAGCCGGCGTGGCCTTCCCTTCGCCGAGCACCGGATGTGCGAGTCCGATATGAGGTAGGAGCACGAACAATACTGCTAGAGCTGCTCTCACTCGCCGAGCACCTCCTCGACCATCCCGGTGCCGATCAAGATCGTATCCTTCAATATCGGCGGCCGCCAACTTCTATCCATGTGAACAACGCCATCCGTGGTAATGACACCGACCCGAAACTGGTAAACGTCACCATCTCCGGCCTCTTCCCAGAGGTAGAGAGGATCAGTTGTTATCAACTCGCCACTGTCGTCGATCTGGTAGGAACGACTCTCGACATTGCGGCCCTCGGGATCAAAATGCGCACTGCGAACTTCGATTGCAAGCTTGTAGATGTCGTACTGCTCGTACAGCGAGTCCGGCTGCACGACGTCGATGGTCACGGTCATGATGGGTAGAGCCCCAACACCTCCCGTCACGCTTTCAATCACCGATCGGCTGACTTCCCTGTCGCGATCGAGGCTGGCAATGAACATCGGAGCGATCGCATTCTCCGATCTCACTTCTTTGTTGAGTTCCTTGAGCTTGAAGGTCGCGACATCCCGCGGCTGCAGGAACTCATCATCCATGAGATCCCAACCACGGATTTTGAGATCGCCGTCGCGCTCTTCGATCAGGTAGACGAGATGCCTGAGCTCCATCGCAAAAGGCCACCGATTCTCGACCTCGATCGTTGAACCACTGCGCGGGAAACGCATTGACGGCCCACTGGCAATGTCGGCAAGCCGAATATTGGCTTCGAGGGGAATTGCACCGGTGGTCAGCTGACTGTCTGAGAAGAAGAGCGGAGTCAAACGCACCCAGCCCGTGAGCCCCAAGCGGTCGCTGATCGTATTGGATACGAGTTCTTTGGTCGGAACGTCCGCCGAAAGCGTCAGCTGAATCTCACCCGTATCGAGGTCGATTCCGTTGATCGTGACTTGTTCGATGTTCCAATCGCTCAGGTTGAATTCGGCATCTGGGGTCGCCGGGAGGAGCAGCAACTTGGGATCGGGATCTGCCTCTCCCTCATCCCGGAGATAACGAACGAGGAGAGCCTCAAGGACTTCCTTATCGACGCGGTCAGCCCCTGGCGTCAACCGTGCTTGCATGAGCACATTACGCGCTCCAGCATCGCCGTACTTGTAGTCGAGACGTAAGAAGTACCCGCCCTCATCGGGATCGAACTTCAGCACATATCTATGCGGGCGGTAGTAGTAGATGTTTGAGTCCGGGTTCATGTCTGGGTAGACAGTCAGGCTGTAGCGACACAGATCCCGGAGGTCAAGCCCGGAGAAACGGTCCAGCTGCTGGACATCGACCAGCTCGTAGAGATTCCACGGCTCCCCCGGGCCATGCCCTCCGAGGTCTGTTATCTCTTGTCGCGCCTCGTCCTCGACATCCTCAATGGGTTTGAAATTCAACGCGAGCAGGTGAGCGGCAACGAAACTCTGCTTCACCTCCTGCGCAGAAGCATTCTGCGGTATGAGCAAAGCGGTGAGCACGAGTATGAGAGCTAAGACAAAGGTCTTACTCATGGCGACCTCCTTTTGATCTTTAAATATGCCGGCAAACTTTCGCTGCCGTCAGGGTTTCTAACGATGACTTTCCGAATGCGCGGAGAAGGCGCAAATCCGCGAGCAAAATCTACGATGAGCACCGACTCCGAAGCGAACTCAGCCTCGAACTCAACCTTCTCGTAGCGCGGGGAATGCGAGGTCCCAGCGTTGGCGTTGGCTACGACTTCAACCGTCGCCCCCATTACGAACCCACGCCCCATCAGGGTTAAGGTGAACACTTCTCCAGCTGCAACGCTCGCGGGGTCGAGGATATTCACAACCGCCGGCTCACCACTGATCAGTGGAGCCGCGTCCTTTTTTTCAGACGAGTCGTCCCGCTGATCCGGAAGGACTGCCTGCTCCGGTTTCGCAACTGCCACAACGTGCAGATCCAGCTTCACGCTGCGGTCTCGGCCGCATTTGACGGCCAGGCTTCGCAACGCCGGTTCGGGTCCAAGTCCGGCCGTGAGCACCGCCCGCAACATGTTTGTGTCGACATACTCTGTCTTCACTGGAACGAAGCGGCCTCGCTTCTCAATCATCACTTTGCAGGAGGGCGAGAAACCACTTCCGGCAACATCGAGAACGACCGGCTGATAGGGCTCGATCGATACCGGCTCAATCCTTAACAGCTGAAGCCCAGCCGCAGAAGAGGACTGCAGCACAAGAACAAGCAGAACGCTCGCGATCATACCTACTGGATTCCGGGGCTCGAAAGCGCGAACCAATCCTGCTTCGAACTTCCATTCGCCTTAACAGTGATTGTCAATTCCACAGTTTTGCCCCAGTACGATTCAGGTATCGGCGCCGACGATATTTTCGCCACTGGGTCTTTTAGACTGAGCGTCCTGTTCATGATGACCTTCGACCTACCCTTGGCGCCTGCGCCCTTGGCTGAAATCGAGACGGTCAGATGAATACCGTTGGTACGTGTCACTCCTTTAAGGAATCCGGCCACCGCCACAAACTTAGTCTGCCTTTTAGGAAGAGTGACCTGGTACTTGCCTTTGATGTAGCCGTTATCTGTGTACTGCGGATGAAGCTCGATCACCTTCTCATAGCTCTTGCCGTCGTGGAGGGCTTTCTTCCCCAACCGCTTGGCAAAGCCCTTGCTGTTTGCGCTGTCCTTGTCGTTAATCTTGATCCTTCCGGCTGCGGAAGACCAATTCGCCTTCAGAGCCTCTTTGTAGAGGTCCACAACCGGAACCGACGTGAAGACCATTGGCGTCGTCAACGTCATACCGCGAGTCGGAGTCGGCGTCGGCTTCGCGAGCTGAACAGTCTCCGGTCGAGGCGTCTTCCTGGGGCGGGAATACCTGCCACCACTACTACTCGCTCCCGAGCTACTGCTATAGCGAGGCGTGTCTCCCACCCGCTGAGGATCAACCCGGACAATCTGAGGTTCGCGATAAGGCTCTGATGTCCCGCTCAAATCACCTCGGGATGGGGCCAAAGAACTCGAGCTGCCACCGCCAGCTGATGGCCTCCAATCGCCGCTGCCGATCCATTCCCACACAAGATCGGTCTTGCGATGCGACGATGGATTGCCGGTCGACTCATCAACCAGGCTCACTTGAATCACCGAGGAGAACATGCGTCCATCACCGGCATAGTGGACCCGCAATATCGTCGAGCCATTGCCTTGAGGTAGCTGATCAGTGCTGCCTCGTTAACCCGATGCACATCGGCGGGCACGCCGAGTTCCCGGTTGTCACTCAGTGTCGTCATGGACTACTGGTGGCGCTTCAGCTCAAGTCTTGCGATCTGGTCGCGATGGACCTCATCGGGCCCGTCAGCCAGTCGAAGTGTGCGTGCGTTGGCGTAAGCGTAAGCGAGGCCATAGTCGTCGCATACGCCACCAGCGCCATGCATCTGTATCGCCCAGTCGATAACCTGGCAGGCCATAACTGGCGCGGCGACTTTGATCATGCCAATTTCCTTGCGGGCCTCACGATTGCCGACCTTGTCCATCTTGTCTGCTGCG